>Ga0209941_1000372_pt1 | contig 60605 bp, 54 predicted proteins | sample ThiBiot_300_plan_FD_183945 | JGI IMG/M metagenome (GOLD analysis project Ga0209941, IMG submission 183945) | Wastewater bioreactor microbial communities from Cape Town, South Africa - Thiocy_solids_1 (SPAdes) | ecosystem: Engineered > Bioremediation > Thiocyanate > Unclassified | place: South...
GACTTACTGCACCGCCTTATGCACAAAATGGGGTCGCTCACAACTTTTCCATAGTGCACAACAACGGGTGCTGGTGCGCGCGCGAGAACTCATTCACGTGCACAACCTTGGTTTCAGCAACTTCGCGGGTAAATACACCACAGACGCCGCGACCTCGCGTGTGCACGTGCAGCATGATCTGTACCGCCTGCTCCTGGTTGAGGTCGAAAAACACACGCAACACCTCTACCACAAAATCCATCGGCGTGAAGTCGTCATTCAGCAGCAACACTTGGAACAACGGTGGCCGGGCCACCTCGGGCTTGGCGGGTGCCACCGCCAAGCCGCGGTCGTTGCCATGTTCCGGTTCGTATTCTTGGCTCATGGGAATGGGAGTGATGCACCTGGCTCGATTATACGCTGCGACCAATACGCCTCTGACGCGTAACCATGCCTGAGGTGATGGCACAATGTGACGATTTCCAGTGCCTTGCACGAAATGAAAGAGCCCACTCCCACGCCCGCCGCCAGGCAGTCGACGGCCAGCGATCCATGAAGGTCATGCTCGGCATCTCGGGCGGCGTCGACTCGTCCGTGGCGGCCCTGCTGCTGCAGCGGCAAGGCCAGCAGGTCGAGGGCCTGTTCATGCAGAACTGGGAAGACGACGGGCTCGCCGGCCCATGCACGGTCGACAGCGACCGCAAGGATGCGGTGGCGATCTGCGGACAACTGGGCATCCCGTTCCATGCCCGCAACTTCGCCGCCGAATACATGGAGCGCGTCTTTGTCCATTTCCTCGACGAGTATCGCGCCGGACGCACGCCCAATCCGGACGTGGCCTGCAACCGGGAAATCAAGTTCACCACCTTCCTCGACGCAGCCCGCGCGCTCGGCGCCGAGCGCATCGCCACCGGGCATTACGCCCAGGTCACGGAGCGGGACGGCGTGTACCAGCTGCTGCGCGCTGCCGACGCGGCCAAGGATCAGACCTATTTCCTGCACACGCTGAACCAGCGGCAGCTGGCCGCCACCCTGTTCCCGATCGGGAAGCTGGAAAAGACGCAGGTACGCCGCCTGGCACGTGAGGCCGGGCTGGCCACCTCGGCGAAGAAGGACTCCACCGGCATCTGCTTCATCGGCGAGCGCGATTTCCGCAGCTTCCTGGCCCACTACCTGCCGGCACGCCCGGGCGAACTGCGCACACCCGCGGGCGAACGCGTCGGCACACATCAAGGCGCGATGTACTACACCCTGGGCCAGCGCAACGGCCTGGGCATCGGCGGCCGCCACGACGCCAGCGGGGCGCCGTGGTACGTGGTCGGCAAGGACGTGGGTGAGAACGTGGTCTACGTCGCCCAGGGCCACGCCAACCGCTGGCTGCAGTCGCGGCGCCTGCGCACGGCGCCAGCGGACTGGGTCGCCGGCCACGCACCGGCGGCGCAGTTTCGCTGCTCCGCGCGCACGCGCTACCGCCAGCAGGACCAGGGCTGTACCGTGGAGGTGGCCGTCGACCGGCTCGAGGTGCAATTCGACCAGGCCCAGGTCGCTGTCGCGCCAGGACAGTCGATTGTCTTCTACGCGGGCGCCGTCTGCCTCGGCGGCGCGGTCATCGCGGCCACCGACGCGGCATTTGGCGGCATGGCGCCCGGGCCTGCCGCCGCCAATGGGCAGCCACAGCCGCTCGTGCAACACTTCTGATGCATCACCGAGGAGCACCGCCGTACCGTGTTCGAGACTTTTGGCATGAATGAGGAACGGGTGATCGCGCTGGCCGGACTGTTCCAGGCCTGCGCGCTGACCCAGCAGCTGGCCAGTACCGGCCGCTGCGACGAGGGCGCCATGGAGACCGGCATCGCCAGCGTCTTTCGCATCGACGCGCCGTCGGTCACCGCCGTCTATGGCAGCGTCTCGGGGCTGCGCGTCGGTCTGCGTGCGCTGGTCAACCAGCTGGACGAAACCGACCAGGGCATGCTGGTCACGAAGATGGCCATCACCGTCGTGCGGCTGGAGCGCAACCTGAGCGCGCACCAGGATCTGCTGGACAAGCTGCAGACCGGCATCGTCGCCGCCCAACGGCAGGTCGAGCACTTCGGGCAGGATTCCGCGCAGGTCACCGCCCGCCTCGCCGAGCTGTACACATCCGTGCTTTCCACCCTGCAGCCGCGGGTCATGGTCAGCGGCAACCCGGAACAGCTCCAGCAGCCAGCGGTGGTCGAGAAGATCCGCAGCAACCTGCTGGCCGCGGTGCGCTCGGCCGTGTTGTGGCGGCAGATCGGTGGCCGACAATGGCAACTGCTGCTGTACCGGCGCCAATGCATCATGTTGGCGCGTGGACTGCTGACCGGGGTGACCCTGGATCACTGAGCGCCGACGGTTCCCGGGTGCACTGTTATCCTTCGCACATGGATGATTCCACCTGCAATGCCAGCGCGTCGACCCGCATGGCCGAGCGTTTTCGCGGTTACCTGCCAGTTGTGGTGGACGTGGAAACCGGCGGCTTCGACGCCGAACACGATGCGTTGCTTGAAATCGCCGCCATCCCGCTGACCCTGGATGCGGACGGCCGCTTGGCCCGGGCGGCGACGCTGCATACCCATGTCGAGCCCTTCCCTGGCGCCAATCTCGACCCGCGCTCGCTGGAAATCACCGGCATCGACCCGTACAACCCACTGCGCGGCGCCATGAAGGAGCACCTGGCGCTGAGCTACATCTTCCACGGCGTCCGCGAGGCGATCCACGCCGCCGGTTGCCAGCGTGCCATCCTGGTCGGGCACAACGCCGGGTTCGACCTCGGCTTTCTGAACCAGGCCGTGTCGCGTTGCCACTTCAAGCGCAATCCGTTCCACCCGTTCAGCTGCTTCGACACCGTGACCCTCGGCGGCCTGGCCTATGGCCAGACCGTGCTCAGCAAGGCCGTACTTGCCTCGGGCCACGCTTTCGATACCCATGAGGCGCATTCGGCGATCTACGACGCCGAGCGCACCGCCGAGCTGTTCTGCACCGTGGTCAACCGCTGGCGCCAGCTCGAGCTTCTGGCCCGCGAGTCCAGCGGCCTGGTGCCGGGCTGACCCCGGCTTGCGTGCCTAAGAGCCTGGGGCGGAAGCTGTCCCGCGTGCGCGCTGGCCACGCACGATGCCGTACAGGCTGATCAGCAGCCAGGCCAGCTCCATCAGGAACGCCGGCAGGTTGAAGCTGCCGAAGAGCAGCGACAGCATGACGCCAAGCGCCCCGAACAGGTTCATCAGCTGATACACCAGGCCATCGCCGCGCAACAGCCGGGCCTGCAGCAACAGGTAGGCCAGCAGCACCAGGACCACGCCGACGTAGCCGGCCCAGTCGTACCAGAATATCGTTGTCATCGAGCACCTCGCTGTCGCAATGCCTCGAACAGGGCAATGCCGGTGGCCACGGAGACGTTCAGGCTCTCCATCGCCCCGGGCATCGGGATCTCCGCCACGAAATCACACAGCTCGCGGGTCAGGCGGCGCAAGCCGTCGCCCTCGCCACCCAGCACCAGGGCAGTCGGCCCATGCAGGTCCACCGCATGGATCGATTGCCCGCCGCCCCCGGCCAGGCCGGTGATCCATACGCCGGCGGCTTTCAGCTCCCGCAGCGTGCGCGCCAAATTGGTCACCGCAACCAGCGGGACCAGCTCGGCACCGCCGGCGGCAGCCCGACGCACCACGGGTGTCAGACCGACGGCGCGATCCTTGGGTACGACCACGGCGGTGGCCTTGGCCGCGGCCGCACAACGCAGGCAGGCGCCCAGGTTGTGCGGGTCGGTCACCCCATCGAGCACCAGGACCAGCGTCTGCGCACCGTCGCGTGCCAGCAGCGCCGACAAGTCTGTCTCCTGCACCACCGGAGCCAACTCGCAGCGCACGGCAACGCCCTGGTGCCGCGCCGCAGCGGCGTGCCGCTCCAACTCGGCCCGCTCGACCTGGCGTACGGCAATGTGCAACTGCCGGGCGCGCTCCGCAAGCTCCTGCACCCGGGGGTTGCGCCGACCACCTTCCAGCAGCAGCTCACGCACTGCCGCCGGGTCGTTGCGCAGCGCACTGTCAACCGGGTTGATGCCAACGATCCAACTCTCGCTCATGGCTTGCGACCAGCCTTGGAGGATCGCCGACCCGGCTTGCGCCGGCCCGGGGTGTTGGCTGCCGCCTTGCCAGTCGGGGCCTGGCCCGGGGAACGCGGCTTGGCGTCACGCCGAGTCGACGGCTTGGCCGACCGGTCACGTTGCCCGGCACGCTTTGCTTCCTGCGCAGAGGGCTTGCCGCGTGCCGCTGCGGTGGCCGTACGCGTGCCGGCGGCCCGCCGATCGGCCGACGGTGCAGCAGACGCCCGCCCCGCCGCTGGCATGGCTTGCCGGGACTTGCGCGCGACCTGCTCCTTGGCCTCGCGGGTCCGCGGCGCCACCAGGCGGAAATCGATCTTGCGATCCTCGAGGCTGGCGCGCAGGACCTGGACCCGCACATGGTCGCCCAGACGGAATTGCACCCCCGTCCGTTCGCCGCTGAGCAGCTTGCGGATGGCGTCGAAGTGGTAATAGTCGTTGGCCAGCTGGCTGATGTGCACCAGGCCGGAGACCTTGGATTCGTCGAGTTCCACGAACAGCCCGAACGAGGTGACCCCGGTGACCAGGCCGTCAAACTCGCTGCCGACGTGCTTTTCCATCCACGCGCACTTGAAGCGCTCGTCGACATCGCGCTCGGCCTCCTCGGCGCGCCGCTCGCGATGCGAGCAGTGCACGGCCATCGCCGCCATCTCGGTCGGACTGTACAGGTAATCGCTGGGCCTGCCCCCGGTCAGGGCGTAGCGGATCGCACGGTGCACCAGCAGGTCTGGATAGCGCCGGATCGGCGAGGTGAAATGCGCATAGGCATCCAGGGCCAGGCCGAAGTGGCCACGGTTCTCGGGCTGGTAGGCTGCCATGCTCTGCGCGCGCAGCAGCACCGACTGGATCAGCTCGCGCTCGGGCCGGTCCTTGACCAGCGCGAGGATCTCTGCGAAGTCCGCCGGGGTCACCTCCTCCAGCGGCGGCATGCGCAACTTGAACTCGCGCAGGAACTGCTGCAGGTCCTCGTACTTGTCGGCTGGCGGTGGCTCGTGTGCGCGGAACAGGGCCGGTATCTTTTTCTTTTCCAGGAACAGGGCTGCCTGCACGTTGGCGGCAATCATGCATTCCTCGATCAGCTTGTGCGCGTCGTTGCGCACCGTGGCACCCATGGACTCGACGTCGCCGGTCTGGTCCAGGCGGAACTTCACCTCGGTGGTCTCGAAATCGATGGCCCCCCGCCGCCTGCGCTGTTGCGCCATGGCCCGATACAGCGCGTGCAGCTGCCGCAGCTGCGGCAGCACGTCGGCGGTGGCCTGCAACGCGTCCGGCGCCTCCAGGCCGACCGCCTGCCAGACCAGGTCGTAGGTCAGGCGGGCATGCGAGCGCATGACCGCCGGATAGAACTTCGACCGGGTGACCTCGCCCGCGGCGTCGACGAGCATGTCGCATACCATGCACAGGCGATCCACTTTCGGATTCAGCGAGCAGATGCCGTTGGACAGGGTCTCAGGCAGCATCGGCACCACGAAGCCGGGGAAATACACCGAGGTGCCGCGCTCGTAAGCCTCGCGGTCCAGCGCCTCGCCGGCCCGAACGTAGTGCGAGACATCGGCAATCGCCACCAGCAGGCGCCAACCGCCACCGCGTCGTGGCTCGGCATACACGGCATCATCGAAATCGCGGGCATCGGCACCGTCGATGGTCACCAGCGGCAGCTGGCGCAGGTCGACGCGTCCCTGGCATTCGACCTTGCCGACGGTGTCCGCCACACCGGCCGCTTCCTGCATTACCGCATCCGGCCACACCTGCGGCAGGTCATGGCTGGCAATGGCCATTTCCACCACCAGCGATGGCTCGAGCCGCTCACCCAGCACGGCGCGAATCTCGCCCAGCGGCCCACGGGCCGCCGTCGGTGGATCGGTGATCTCCACCACCACGATCTGGCCGGTACGGGCCCCGTGCTCGCCACCAGGCTTGATTACCACATCCAGTTGCAGGCGACGGTCGTCCGGGGTCACCAGCATGACCCCGTTTTCGATGATCACGCGTCCGACCAGGCGCGGCGAGCGGCGCTGCAACACTTCGGCAATCGCACCTTGGCGCCGCCCGCGGCGATCGATGCCCACCACACTGGCCAGCACGCGGTCGCCATGCATCACCAGGCGCATCTGCTGCGGCGAGAGGTACAGATCGTCGCCGCCCTCGTCCGGGCGCAGGAAACCGTAACCCTCGGCGTTGGCCAGCACCGTGCCGGCCATCAGGCCCAGCTTTTCGGCTGGCGCGTAGCCCCCGCGACGTCCGAGCAGCAACTGGCCATCACGCACCATCGCAGTCAGGCGCCGATGCAGGGCGTCGAGGTCCGTGGCCTCGTCGAGGCCCAGGGCCTCGGCAATACGCGACTCCTTCAACAGCTCGCCGCGCGCCTCAAGCAGGGCAAGGATGGCTTCGCGGCTGGGGATGGGACGAGCGTAGCGTTGCGCTTCACGCTCGGCCTGCGGATCACGTGGTGCACGCTGGTGTGCAGGGGGCGCCGCGCCACGGCGTTTGGCCACAGCCGAGTGCACTTGCGCGCGTTTGCCGCTACCTGGCTTGGAGGATGATTTTCTGGTCACTGGGAGTCCTGGTGGTACGCATGCGACCGAAATGGGTGCAATGCGAATACTGCGACATCTGGGAAGTTGACAACCCGAGGCTCGCTGCCTACATTACGCCGCTCACGTCGCCGCAATGACGACGTGTTTTGCCCGGGTGGCGGAATTGGTAGACGCACTAGCTTCAGGTGCTAGCGGGGGCAACTCCGTGGAGGTTCGAGTCCTCTCCCGGGCACCAATTGTAAGGGATGGCCGCCATTGCCAGGCGGCTTTCGCTTTTTTGGGCCAACCAGACGCCTGACCATGTCGTGCACACGGCACCGCGCCAGCGTGGCAGTTCGCCGCCGCCGCGTGGTGGCTTGACGACGCACTGTATAATTCCCGCATCAGCGCTGGTGGGAGAAGCGGTGAGCCGGACAACCGGCTGGACCGCTGCCGAAGACGTAATGCCCGTAATCGCTCAGGCCCCCATACCACCACGCGCACACACTCTGGAGAGACCGGTTGAATCCGGCGCCGAAGGGGCACGAAGCACGCCACGTGCTTCCAAACTCTCAGGCAAAAGAACAGAGGGGCGCCCCACGTGCGGCACGGCACGGTACCCGTCGGACGTCCAATCATGAGCCAGCAATCCATACCCTCCCTGCACGAGCTTGAGCACCACGACGAGTTCATCCAGCGTCACCTCGGCCCGAACGATGCCGAGATCGCGGACATGCTGCAGCATCTCGGCTACGCGTCGCTGGAGGCCTTGACCGATGCGATCGTCCCCCAGGGCATCAAGTCGGCCGCACCCCTCGCCCTGCCGCGCGCGGTGACCGAGGTCGAGGCGTTGGCCAAGATCCGGCGCATCGCCAGGAAGAACCAGGTGCTGCGCAGCTTCATCGGCCAGGGCTATTACGGCACGTATACCCCGAACGTGATCCTGCGCAACATCCTGGAGAACCCGGCCTGGTACACCGCCTACACGCCCTACCAGGCGGAAATCTCGCAAGGCCGCCTGGAAGCACTGATCAACTTCCAGACCATGGTGGCTGATCTCACCGGCATGGAAATCGCGAACTCGTCCCTGCTGGACGAGGCCACCGCGGCAGCCGAGGCGATGACCCTGGCCAAGCGTTCGTGCAAGTCCAAGTCCAACGTGTTCTTCGTTTCGCGCAACCTGCACCCGCAGACCCTGGAGGTCCTGCACACCCGCGCCGAGGGCCTGGGCATCGAGCTGCAGGTGGGTGCCGATGCCGATGCGGCCATCGTCGACAGCTTCGGTGTGCTGCTGCAGTACCCGGACACCTTCGGGCGTATCCATGACTATCGCGCGCTGGTCGACGCCGCCCATGCACGCGGCGCCCTGGTGGCGGTTGCCACTGACCTGCTCGCACTGACCCTGCTTGCCGCGCCGGGCGACTGGGGCGCGGACATCGTGGTCGGCAACAGCCAGCGCTTTGGCGTGCCGCTTGGCTATGGTGGTCCGCATGCCGGCTTCATGGCCTGCCGCGACGCCTACAAGCGCCAGATCCCCGGCCGCCTCATCGGCGTGTCGATCGATGCCGAGGGCCAGCCGGCCTACCGCCTCACGCTGCAGACCCGCGAGCAGCACATCCGCCGCGAAAAGGCGACCTCGAACATCTGCACCGCACAGGTCCTGCTGGCGGTCATGGCCAGCATGTACGCGGTGTACCACGGCCCAAACGGCTTGACCCGCATCGCGCAGCGCACGCACCGCCTCACCGCCATCCTGGCCGCTGCCCTGCGCATGGCAGGCGCCCAGGTCGACGGTGACTTCTTCGACACCCTGCACGTCGTTGGGGTGGACGCCGCAACCATCCACGCCAAGGCTGGGCACGCCGGCATCAACCTGCGCCATGTCGACGAACACAGTCTGGGCATCAGTCTCGACGAAACCGCCACCCGTGCCGACGTGATCGCCATTGCCGCGTTGTTCGGGGTGACCGTCGGCAGCGACGCGGCGGACGCCGGGGCGCAAACCACCATCGACGCACTCGATGCGGCCACGGCCGACGCCCTGCCCAGCAGCCTGCGGCGGCACAGCGCGTTCATGACCCACCCGGTGTTCAATACCCACCACAGCGAGCACGAGCTGCTGCGCTACCTGCGCGCGCTGGCGGACAAGGACCTGGCCATGGATCGCAGCATGATCCCGCTGGGCAGCTGCACCATGAAGCTCAATGCCACCGCGGAAATGATCCCTATCACCTGGCCCGAATTCGGCGCCATCCATCCGCTGGCGCCGGCGGCGCAGACCACGGGCTACAAGGAGCTGACCGACTCATTGGAAGCCATGCTGGTCGAGCTGACCGGCTACGACGCCGTCAGCCTGCAGCCGAATGCCGGTGCGCAAGGCGAATACGCCGGCCTGATGGCAATCCGTGCCTGGCACCGCTCGCGCGGCGAGGGCCACCGCGACGTGTGCCTGATCCCCGAATCCGCGCACGGCACCAATCCGGCCTCGGCGCACATGTGCGGCATGGAGGTGGTGGTCACCAAGTGCGATGCCAATGGCAACGTGGACGTGGATGACATCCGCGTCCAGGCCGAGAAGCATGCCGACCGCCTGGCGGCGCTGATGATCACCTACCCGTCCACCCATGGCGTGTTCGAGGAAGACATCATCGAGATTTGCGACATCGTGCACGCGCATGGCGGCCAGGTGTACACCGACGGCGCCAACATGAACGCGCTGGTCGGCGTGGCCAAGCCGGGCTCCTGGGGTTCGGATGTGTCGCATCTGAACCTGCACAAGACCTTCTGCATCCCGCACGGCGGCGGCGGCCCCGGCGTGGGCCCGTGCGCGGTGAAGGCGCACCTGGCGCCGTTCCTGCCGCGAGCGTTCGTCACAGCCGGCATCCCTGCCGGCGAAGATCAAGAGCCGGCCATCCATGGCGCGACTTCTCACAAGAACCGCTCCGGGGGGATGGTTTCCGCGGCCACGTTCGGCAGCGCCGGCATCCTGCCGATCTCCTGGATGTATATCACCCTGATGGGCCAGCAGGGGCTGCGCAAGGCGACCCAGGTGGCCCTGCTCAACGCCAACTACATCGCCCGCCGCCTGGCCCCGCACTACCCCACCCTGTATACCGGGCGCAACGGCCTGGTGGCGCACGAGTGCATCCTCGACCTGCGTGCCATCAAGGAGCAGAGCGGCATCGGCGCCGAGGACGTGGCCAAGCGCCTGATCGATTTCGGCTTCCATGCGCCGACGCTGAGCTTCCCGGTGGCCGGCACGCTGATGGTCGAGCCGACCGAGAGCGAGCCCAAGGCCGAGCTCGACCGCTTCATCGAGGCCATGGTCCAGATCCGCGAGGAAATCCGCGCCGTCGAGGACGGCAAGCTCGACCGCGAGGACAATCCGCTGAAGCACGCCCCGCACACGGCGGCCATGGCCAGCGCCAGCGAATGGACCCACGCCTACCCGCGCGAACTGGCCGTCTATCCGCTGCCCAGCCTGAAGCAGCACAAGTACTGGTCACCGGTGGCGCGCGTGGACAACATTTACGGCGACAAGCACGTGATGTGCTCATGCATTCCGATCGACGCCTACCGCGACGAACCGGCAGACGCCTAGGCCCTGGGTCGGTCAGCAACGCTCGCGGCGAGTGGTCATTCCCACGAGCGGGCGCGCAACCTACCCCTCATCCACGCGAAAGCGGAATGAGGGGCAGGTCTCGTCCAAGGTTTGTCTGGCGCCGTCAGGCATCGAGATACACGAGCGGCACGCGCTTGACCCCGCACAGCAGGTCGTAGGCGGTGCGCCCGGCATGCCGGGCCACCCCGGTCACCGGGATCTGCGCGCCCCACAGCTCGACCCGGCTGCCGAGCCCGGCCGCCGGGTGGTCGGTAAGGTCGATCGCGAGCATGTCCATGGACACGCGGCCGATCAGCTCGCCGGGCCGGCCGTCGATCGCGACCGGGGTGCCGTTCGGTGCCAGCTGCGGATAGCCGTCGGCATAACCCAAGGCGACGATGCCGACCCGGGTTGGCCTCCGGGCCACGAAATGCGCGCCATATCCCACCGGCTCGCCAACGGCGATCCCGCGCACGCTGATCACCGCCGACTCCAGCGTCATCACCGCCTGCAGCTGGTCGGCCAGCGGATGCGGAGCGCCAAACGGGTTGACGCCATACAACATCAGCCCGGGCCGCGCCCAATCACCATTGGCACCAGGCCAGCCCAGCACGGCGGCCGAGTTGCCCACGCTTGCCGGCAGGGCCAGCGCGCTGCCGGCCTGCCGGAACACCGCCAACTGTTCCTCGGTACGCCGGGAATCGAGCTCGTCGGCGCGGGCAAAATGGGTCATGGCCACCACGTTGCGGACCTGCGGCATGTCCCGCAGGCGCTGCGCGGCAGCCTGCCAGGCCTCGGGAGCGAAGCCCAGGCGGTGCATGCCCGAATCCAGCAACAGCCAGACGTCCAACGGATGCTGCAGCCGGGCCTGGGCCAGGACCTCGAGTTGCCAATCGGCCTGGATTGCGCACCACAGGTCGTGCGCATCGATCAGGGCCAGCTCGGCCGCGTCGAAAAAGCCCTCCAGCAGCAGGATCGGCGCGCGGATGCCGGCCGCACGCAACGCCAGTGCCTCCTCGATGCAGGCCACGGCAAAACCGTCTGCCACCGCCTCCAGGGCCTGCGCGCAGCGCACGGCGCCATGCCCATAGGCGTCGGCCTTGACCACGGCCAAGGCCCGCTGTCCGCCCAGTTTGCGCGCCAGGCGATAGTTGTGGCGCAAGGCCGACAGATCGACCAGGGCCCGCGCCGGGCGCATCAGGCGTGCGCCGGCAGGTAGCTTGCGCGCGGCCAGGGCTTGCGGTAGCGCGAGAGATCCAGGCCCTCCATGCTGATCTCCGGGGTCCGGCCCGACATCAGGTCGGCGAGATATTTCCCGGAACCACAGGCCATGGTCCAGCCCAGGGTGCCATGGCCGGTATTCAGGAACAGGTTGTCCAGGCGCGTGGCCCCCACCACCGGCGTGCCATCCGGTGTCGCCGGCCGCAAGCCGGTCCACAGTGTCGCCGCAGCGATCTCGCCGCCGCGCGGAAACAGGCTGCCCAGCGCCCGCTCCAGCGTGGCCCGGCCACGCGGACGCAGGGACAAGTCGAAACCGCTGACGCCGGCCAGACCGCCCACGCGGATACGCTGGTCGAAACGGGTCAGCGCCACCTTGTAGGTCTCGTCGAGCACGGTGGAAACCGGTGCCAGCTCCGGCTGGGTGATCGGCACGGTGAGCGAATAGCCCTTCAGCGGGTAGACCGGCAGACGGATGCCCAGTGGCGCCAGCATCGGGGTCGAATAGCTGCCCAGCGCCAGCACGTAGCGGTCGGCATGCTCGGGCTTGCCGTCGATGACCACCGCCGTGATGCGACCGCCGTCGCCTTCCAGGCGTTCCACGGTGGCCCCGAAGCGGAACTCAACCCCCGCCGCCTGCGCCCGCGCGGCCAGGCGCGTGGTGAACAATTCGCAATCGCCAGTTTCGTCGCGCGGCAGGCGCAGCGCCCCGGCCAGGGTATCGACCACGCCGGCCAGCGCAGGCTCGACGCGCACGATGCCGGCGCGATCCAGCACCTCATAGGGCACGCCATACTGTTTGAGCACGTCGATGTCCTTGGCCGCATCGTCGAGTTGCGCCTGGGTGCGGAACAGTTGGGTGGTGCCAAGCTGGCGGCCTTCGTATTCGATGCCGGTGTCCCGACGGAGCTGGTCGATGCACAGCCGGCTGTACTCGGACAGGCGCATCATGCGCGCCTTGTTCACGGCATAGCGGCTCGCGGTGCAATTGCGCAGCATCTGCCACAGCCACAGGTACTGGTGTGGATCCAGGCCGGGCCGGATCGACAGCGGCGCATACTTCTGGAACAGCCACTTCAAGGCCTTGAACGGCACGTGCGGGGCTGCCCAGGGTGAGGCGTAACCGGGCGAGAGCTGGCCGGCGTTGGCGAAGCTGGTTTCCTGCGCCGGCGCCGGCTGCCGGTCGATGACCACCACCTCGTGGCCGGCCTGCGCGAGGTACCAGGCACTGCAGGTGCCGATGACCCCACTCCCCAGAACCACAACACGCATCACGCCACCCCCATCACTGGCTGCGACCATCTGGCCGCGTACATGGGCGAGTATATGAAGGATTCCATGGGTTTATTCCCTATATTTCACATGCATATCAGGTAAACTTCCTGACATGCCAGGCAAATCCGGGAATCCCCAGCCCATGCGCTCACGCGAACTGGACAAGATCGACCAGAACATCCTGCGCATCCTGCAGGAGGAGGGTCGCATCTCCTTCACCGAGCTCGGGGAGCGCGTCGGGCTGTCGACCACGCCATGCACCGAGCGGGTGCGGCGCCTGGAGCGTGACGGCATCATCACCGGCTACCACGCCCGGGTCGATCCGCAGCGCGTCGGTGCCGGACTGCTGGTGTTTGTCGAGATCAGCCTGGCCTACAAGTCCGGCGACATCTTCGAAGAGTTCCGCAACGCCGCCCTGCGCCTGCCAAACGTACTGGAATGCCACCTGGTGTCCGGCGACTTCGATTACCTGATCAAGGCGCGCATGCCGGAAATGGCCTCCTACCGTGCGCTGCTCGGCAGCACCCTGCTGACCATGCCCAATGTGCGCGACTCGAAGAGCTACATCGTGATGGAAGAGGTCAAGGAAACCCTGACCCTGCCCATCGGCGAGCGCCGTATCCGCCCCCAGGCCTCGCCCAAACCAGCCAAAACCTGATACTGGCGTGCATCCCACGGACGGGAAATCACGGACCCATCGGCCTCATGGGCTCTTTACGCTCCACAGTCCGTCACGTCACTTCCGCGGATCGACCCTCTTGCGTCATTCCCGCGAAAGCGGAAATCCAGGGCTTTTCGCCGGGTGGCCCGAAACGCAAGAGCACTGGATTCCCGCTTTCGCGGGAATGACGACGGAAGGAACAGTTCAGGCAAACGGATCGTCGAGCACGATGGTGTCGTCGCGATCCGCGCCTGTGGCGACGATGGCCAGCCGGCAGCCGGAGAGTTCCTCGACCGAGCGCAGGTAGGCCCGGGCAGCAGGCGGCAGCTTGTTCCAGTCGCGGATGCCGGCCGTGGATTCCTGCCAGCCGGGGAACTCCAGGTACACCGGCTGGCACTCCGCCCAGCCATCGGCATCCAGCGGCGCCAGCTCGCGCCGCTTGCCGCGGTACTCGTAGGCCACGCAGACCTTGATCGAGGCCAGCTCATCGAGCACATCCAGCTTGGTGATGGCCAGGCCGTTGATACCGTTGATCTGCACCGCGCGCTTGAGCGCCACCAGGTCGATCCAGCCGCAGCGGCGCGGACGACCGGTACTGGCGCCAAACTCCATGCCACGGCGGCGCAGCAGCTCCCCCATGTCGTCGTGCAGCTCGGTGGGAAACGGCCCGCTGCCGACGCGGGTGACGTAGGCCTTGCAGATGCCCAGCACATAGTCGATGTCGCTCACCCCGACGCCGGTGCCTGCCAATGCGCCGCCAATGGTGGTATTGGACGAGGTCACATACGGATAGGTGCCGTGGTCGATGTCGAGCAGCGCGCCCTGGGCGCCCTCGTAGAGGATGTTGCCGCCCTCGCGACGGACGTCATACAACACCGTCGCCACGTCGTCGACCAGCGGGCGGATGTACTCGCCCCAGGCCAGGGCGTCATCCAGCACCTGCTGGTAGTCGACCGGATCGGCGTGCAGCCATTGGGTGAGGATGAAATTGTGATAGTCGACCGCGGTCCGCAGCAGGGCCGGCAGCTCGTGCGGGTACATGAGGTCGGCCACGCGCACGCTGCGACGCGCCACCTTGTCCTCGTACGCCGGGCCGATGCCGCGTCCGGTGGTGCCGATGGCCTTGCCGCCGGCAGCCGCTTCCCGCGCCTTGTCCAGCGCAATGTGGTACGGCATGATCAGCGGCGTCGCGGGGCTGATCTTGACCCGCGGGCGCACCGAAACGCCACTGGCCTCGAGCTCCGCAATCTCGGTCATCAGCGCCGCCGGCGACAGCACCACGCCATTGCCGATCAGGCACAGCGCATCGTCGCGCAGGATGCCCGAGGGAATCAGGTGCAGGACCGTCTTCTTGCCCTTGATGACCAGGGTGTGGCCGGCGTTGTGTCCGCCCTGGAAACGTGCCACGGCGGAGACGCGCTCGGTCAGCAGGTCGACGATCTTGCCCTTGCCCTCGTCACCCCACTGCGCACCCAGAACTACGACGGACTTTCCCATGCTCTGTTCACTCGCTGACAAATGGCTGTTGCGCGACTGCCCTGCCCGGCGCCTGCACGGCAGGGCTCACCCTCGGCACGCGGCGACGGCCGGGGTGCCAGGCCCGACGACACGCCGGGCCCGACCATACGCCCACCGTCCGCCAAGTGCAGCCGGTTACTGGCCTGCGGCCCTCAACGCTTCGGCGTGGCGTCGTTGAAGTATTTCAGGAACTCCGAATCCGGCTTGAGCACCAGCACGCCCTTGCCATCCTCGAAGGATTTCCGATAGGCGGCCAGGCTGCGGTAGAAGGCAAAAAACTCCGGATCCTGGTTGTACGCCGCGGCATACACGGCCGCAGCCTCCGCGTCGCCCTCGCCGCGGACCTTGGTGGCGTCGCGACGTGCGTCTGCACGCAACACCAGGCCTTGCCGGTCGGCATCGGCCTTGATCTTCTCCGCTGCCTCCTGCCCGGTGAAGCGCAGCTCGTTGGCCAGCTGCGAGCGTTCGGCACGCATGCGCTTGTAGACCGACTCGCTGACTTCGTCCGGCAGGTCGATGCGCTTGATGCGCACGTCAACGACGTTGATACCGAGGTTCCTGCGTGAGGAGGCATCGGTGATCTCGCGTACGCGGTCGGTGACTTCATTGCGCCCGCCGGCAATCAGCTCGTTCAAGGTGCGCGAGTTGAACTCGAAGCGCAGCGCATCCTTGACGATCGGGGTCAGGCGCTGTGCCGCCTGCAATTGGTCCCCTCCCGTCGCGCGGTAGTACAGGCTGTTGTCGGCAATGCGCCATTTGACGTAGAAATCGACGTTGACGCTCTTCTTTTCCGAAGTGAAGTAGCGCTCCGGCTGGGCATCTAGCGACAGGATGCGGTTGTCGAAGTGCACCGCGTTCTGCACCACAGGTATCTTGAAATGCAGCCCTGGCTTGTAGTCCGCACGCACGATGCGGCCAAACTGCAGCAGCAAGGCGTTTTGCCCCTCGCTGACCACGAACATGCTGTTCAGGCCGACCAGTACCAGGATCACGGCGACGACGATGGCAATAGTCTTGTTCATGGCTGCTGTCCATCATTGCTGCTGGCACCACTGGCTGGCGCCACGATCGCGCTGGTGGTGGCGGCGCGATTGGCATCCCCGCTGGGTGGCGCGCCGGCCTTGGCGTGGTCAAAGGGCAAATTGATGATGTTGCGCCCACCCGTGCCGTCGATCACCTTCGGGTTGTCGGCCATGACCTGCTCCATGGTTTCCAGCCACAGGCGGCGGCGCGTGACTTCCGGCGCCGCCTTGTACTGCTTGAGCAACAGCAAAAAGCGGTCCGTATCGCCCTGGGCCAGTGCGACACGCTCGGCCTTGTAGCCGGAAGCCTCGGCCGCAATGCGCGAGGCGTCACCACGCGCTACCGGAATGACCTTGTTGGCATAGGCCAAGGCGTTGTTCTCGATACTCTGCTTGTCCTCGCGGGCGTTGTTGACGTCGTCGAATGCCTCTTTCACTTCCTTGGGCGGCGCGACATTCTGGAAGCTGACCTCGGTGACCCGCAGTCCCGAGTTGTACTCGTTCAGTGTCTGCTGCAAAGTCTGCTGGGCCTCGCTCACCAGTGTGGACCCCTTGCCCGACAGGATGTCGTTCATGTCGCTGCGGCCGATCACCGCGCGCACCGCGGCCTCGGCGGCATCGTGCGTGGTGGCATCCGGCTCGTTCAGCGAAAACAGGTATTTGCGCGCGTCGCCGACCTGATACTGCACGGTGAAGTCCACCGTCAGGATGTTTTCGTCCTTGGTCAGCAGCACCACGTTGTCAGTGACCGAGCGTACCCTTGTGGCGTCCACCTTGACCACCGTCTCGATCGGCCGGGGCAGCTTCAGGTGGAAGCCGGGGCCGAGAGTGCGCGCGTACTGGCCGAAGCGCAGCACCACGCCTTCCTGCCGCGCATTGACGATGGTGTAGCTGCTGAACAGCAGGGCAATCACCACCAGCAGCAGAACCACGCCCGCCACATTGCCCGGCCCGCGGCCCAGCTTGTTGAAGCGCGCCTGCAGGTCCTTGAGCAACTTGCCCAGGGGTGGAATGCCAGCCCCGGGGCGCTTCCTCGACCAGGGGTCGCGTTGCCCGTTTCCGGGTTCATTCCAAGCCAATGTCAGTCTCCTGGAGGCAACGGAAAGGCCGGCAACCAGCACCGGCCCGCGAGAGAAACGGAATGCCGCATCGAGCCGCGACGTGCGGGCGCTGCCACACCCGGCATACCATCACCAGCAGTTTCGCATTCGGGTGGATTCTAGCAGAGGCGGGACGCGAAACCCGGCGTGCGCCGTCATGAGGCAGGGGCGAGCAGGCTGCGCAACAAGCGTGCCTCGGCACAGTCACCGCCAGCCAGGGGCTCGATCAGGCTGCGCGGGGCGTCGATCTGCAAGCGCCATCCCTGCTCGTCCACGCTCTCCCCGACGATGGCGCCCGAGGCGCACAGTTGGGCATGCAACCGCCCGGCCGAAAGCGGCAGCTGCAGTATCGCGCGGCAGCGCTCTCCCGCAAGCAGCTCGCCCAGCGCGTCGCGGAGCAAATCCAGGCCATTGCCGGTGGCAGCCGAGAGCCATACCCGCTGCGGCCGGCCCGCAATGTCACGATCCAGACGCGGCCCGGCCTGGGCGAGGTCGATCTTGTTCATTACCCGCAACTGCGGCAGCTCGTCGGCCCCGATCTCGACCAGGACCTGCTCCACTACGCGCTGCAACTCGCCACTGTCCTCGTCCGAGGCGTCGATGACATGCAGCAGCAGGTCGGCATCGCGCACTTCGGCGAGCGTGGCGCGAAACGCCGCCACAAGGTCATGGGGCAGCTCACGGATGAAACCCACCGTATCGGCCAGTACCGCCGGTCCACAGGACAAACCATCGAGCTTGCGCACGGTGGGGTCGAGCGTGGCGAACAGCAGGTCGGCGGCCAGCACCCCGCCGCTGGTCAAGACATTGAACAGGGTCGACTTGCCGGCATTCGTATAGCCGATCAGGGCCACGCGCGGCACGCTGTTGCGCAAGCGCGAGCGGCGTTGCTGACGGCGTTGGGTCTGCACCTTTTGCAGGCGCTTGCCAAGCATCTTCACCCGTTCGCCAAGCAGGCGCCGGTCGGTCTCCAGCTGCGTCTCGCCCGGGCCACGGTTGCCGATGGCACCACCGCGCTGCGCATCCAGGTGCGTCCAACCGCGCACCAGCCGGGTCGCCAGATGGCGCAACTGCGCCAGTTCGACCTCCAGCTTGCCTTCGGCCGAACGCGCACGTTGCGCGAAAATGTCCAGGATCAGGCTGGCGCGGTCCACCACCCGCACCTTGACCAGCTGCTCCAGGTTGCGCTCCTGCACCGGCGAGAGCAGCCGATCCACCAGCACGACATCGGCCGATGCGGCGCGTGCGGCCTGTGCCACCTCATCAGCCTTGCCGCTGCCCACGTAGTAGCGGGGGTCCGGCGTCTTGACCGGAGCCGTCACCACCCCGACCACCTCGGCTCCGGCCGACTTTGCCAGCTCCGCGAATTCGGCGGTGCGCCGCACCGGGTCACCATCGCCGCGGCCATGCGGCGCGAGCAGCAGCGCGCGCTCACCTTGCTTTTGACGATCAAACACGGGACAGGGAATACCTCATGGACCTGCCCCTTTCATGCGGGCGGATTGGGCCGGATCAAGCGTCCGCAGCCGGGGTGGCGTTTCCGCCCTCCTCGTCCTGGCCGTTGCCCACATGCACATTGCGGCTTGGTACCACGGTCGAGATGGCGTGCTTGTAGACCATCTGGCTGACCTGGTTGCGCAGCAGCACGACAAACTGGTCGAAGGATTCGACCGTGCCCTGCAACTTGATGCCATTGACCAGGTAGATGGCCACCGGGATGCGCTCGCGTCGCAGCGCATTCAAAAATGGGTCCTGCAGCGATTGTCCTTTGGACATATTCTTTTCCCCCTGAACAAACCCAGCCGAAAACAACGCAATACGGGCGCCGGCACAAGCACGCAGATGGTATCTGCTTTCCGGCGTGTACAGGAACCTTCCGGCAACCGGTCTCGGCACGGCAGATTCGCGGCGGACAGCCGCCACCGTCCAGGCTCAGGTCCGACCCGGCCCAAGGAACAAGGCTGTCGCGGCGCTCACCCGGTCCTGCAGGGTCGCTTGCCAGGGCTCGAAATGGCGCAATGCCGGATCGCCGCGAAGCCAGGTCAGTTGTCGCTTGGCCAGTTGCCGGGTGGCCTGAATGCCGCGTTCGCGGAATTCGGCGGCAGTGGTTTCGCCACGCACGAATGCCGCCGCCTGCCGGTAGCCGACCGCGCGCAGGGCCGGCAAGTCGGCGTGCACGCCCGCTTGCGCGAGCAGGCTGGCCGTTTCCGCCACCAGCCCGGCCGCCAGCATGGTGTCGAAACGCCGGGCGATCCGTGCGTGCAGCAGGTCGCGGTCGGTCGGTATCAGACCCAATTTCAGTACCCGCCACGGAAAATGACTGCCTGCCGGGCGCCGGTGCAGATCCGACAGGCGCCGCCCGGTGAGCTCGATCACCTCCAGCGCGCGCTGGATGCGCTGGGCGTCATGGGGATCGATACGCCGCGCCGCATCCGGATCGAGCCGTGCCAGGCGAGTGTGCAGGGCCGGCCAACCTTCCCGCTCCGCGGCACGGACCAACTGCATGCGCGTGGCGGCATCGGCGGCCGGCAGTTCGGACAAGCCCTGCTGCAAGGCACGGAAATACAGACCGGTGCCTCCCACCAGCAAGGGTACCCGGCCACGCCGGCTGATCTCCCGCATGACCGTCTGCGCATCGCTCCGGAACTCCGCCGCGGAATAGGCCTGCACCGGGTCGCGCACGTCGATCAGCGCATGCGGGCAGCGCGACAATACGGCGGCATCCGGTTTGGCCGTGCCGACGTCCATGCCACGATAGACGAGGGCCGAATCGACACTGACCAGGTCCAGCGGGAAGCGACCATGCAAGGCACAGGCGAGTTCGGTCTTGCCGGTGGCGGTCGGTCCCATGAGGAACACGGCAAGTGGGCGCGAGTCGATCGGCATGCAGCCAGTGTAGTGGCCCGACCGGCGTCGCTGGCGGCCATCCACAAGCGGCAGCCGCACCTGCGACAGCCGCAACCGCCACGGGTCGCTGCTCTATAATTTGCGTTTGGCGGTCCGCTCCCTGGCCCGCGGAGAGCACTTCTATGGCACAAATGATGAAAGCCCTGGTCAAGCGCAAGGCCGAACCGGGCATCTGGATGGAACAGGTGCCGGTGCCGGAAGTCGGCCCCAACGAAGTGCTGATCAAGGTCGGCAAGACTGCCATCTGCGGCACCGACCTGCACATCTACAAGTGGGACGACTGGAGCCAGCGCACGATCAAGCCCGGGCTCACCATCGGCCATGAGTTTGTCGGCCGCATCGTCAAGCTCGGCCCCGGTGTCACCGGCTACAAGGTCGGCGACCGCGTCTCCGCCGAGGGCCACATCGTCTGCGGCCATTGCCGCAATTGCCGCGCCGGGCGCCAACACCTGTGCCCGCACGCGATTGGCATCGGCGTCAACCGCAACGGCGCATTTGCCGAATACATCAACATGCCGGCATCGAACCTGTGGCCGATTCCGGACCAGATCTCCTCGGAACTGGCCGCCTTCTTCGACCCGTACGGCAACGCCGCGCACTGCGCGCTGGAGTTCGACGTCATCGGCGAGGACGTGCTGATCACCGGCGCCGGCCCGATCGGGATCATTGCCGCCGGCATCTGCAAGCACATAGGCGCGCGCAACGTGGTGGTCACCGACGTCAACGACTACCGCCTGAAGCTGGCGGCCGACATGGGCGCCACGCGCGTGGTCAACGTGGCCAAGCAGTCGGTCGCCGAGGTGATGACGGATTTGCACATGGAGGGCTTCGACGTCGGCCTGGAGATGAGTGGCAATCCGCGCGCGTTCAACGACATGCTCGGCTGCATGTACCACGGCGGCAAGATCGCCATGCTCGGCATCCAGCCCAACGGCGCCGGCATCGACTGGGACCGGGTGATTTTCAAGGGCCTCACCCTGCAGGGCATCTACGGCCGCCGCATGTACGAGACCTGGTACAAGATGACGCAGATGGTGCTTACGGGCTTCCCGCTGCACAAGGTGCTCACCCACCAGGTCGCCATCGACGACTTCCAGCAGGGTTTCGACCTGATGGCCACCGGCAACTGCGGCAAGGTCGTCTGCAACTGGAATTGACTCCGCGCCTGCGCGCTCGCGGCATGCCGCAAGTGCGCATGGTGGCCGCAAACACCTGCCGCGCTCCGGCACCGCGCCCCTCGCCTACTGGAACTGGAAGCACACCATGACCAACACCGCCAACCAACGTTACGCCAGCGAGCTGGATGCGATCCGCAGGCAGGGCCTGTTCAAGGCCGAGCGCGTCATCACCTCGCCGCAATCTTCCGAAATCACCTTGCAGGACGGACGCAGGGTGCTGAACTTCTGCGCCAACAACTACCTTGGCCTGGCCGACAACGCCGAGGTCATCCAGGCCGCCAAGGATGCGCTGGACTCGCATGGCTTCGGCATGGCCTCGGTGCGCTTCATCTGCGGCACACAGGACCTGCACAAGCAGCTGGAAGCGAGGATCTCCGCGTTTTTCGGCACCGAGGACGCGATCCTGTACGCGGCCTGCTTCGATGCGAACGGCGGCCTGTTCGAGCCCCTGCTGGGCGAGCAGGACGCGGTGATCTCCGATGCGCTCAACCACGCCTCGATCATCGACGGCATCCGCCTGTGCAAGGCCCAGCGCTACCGCTACGCGAATCGCGACATGGCCGACCTGGAGGTGCAGCTCAAGGCAGCCGATGCGGCCGGGGCGCGGACCAAGCTGATCACCACCGACGGCACGTTCTCGATGGACGGCTACATCGCGCCGCTCGACGAGATCACCGCACTCGCGGAGAAATACCACGCGCTGGTGCACATCGACGAATGCCACTGCACCGGCTTCCTCGGCGCGACCGGCCGCGGCTCGGCCGAGGTCCACGGGGTCATGGACAAGATCGACATCTTCACCGGCACCCTGGGCAAGGCGCTCGGCGGCGCCGTAGGCGGATTCACCACCGGATCGAAAAACGTCATCGAGATGCTGCGCCAGCGCTCGCGCCCGTACCTGTTCTCCAATTCGCTGCCGCCGCACGTCGTCGCCGCGGCGATCAAGGTCTTCGACATGCTCGAGCGCGCAGGTGGGCTGCGCGAGACGCTGAAGGCCAACACCGAATATTTCCGCACACGCATGGGCGCCGCCGGGTTCGAGATCAAACCCGGCACCCACCCCATCGTGCCGGTGATGACCCATGACGCGCAGCTCGCGCAGTCCATGGCCGCCGGCCTGCTCGATGAAGGCATCTACGTCAGCGGCTTCTTCTTCCCGGTGGTGCCCAAGGGCGAGGCGCGCATCCGTACGCAGATGAGCGCTGCGCACACCCGCACACAACTGGACCATGCCATTGACGCGTTCATCAAGGTGGCGCGCACCCTGGGCATGCCTGGGATCCACTGACCCCCGGCAGGCGTTACGGTCTAGCGCGATGCGCCGCCCAGCGCCGCCACTTCCCAGGATTGCAGATGGCGCCACTGGCGCTTGGCGAGCGTACCCAGTTGCAGGGGCCCGATAGCCACGCGCAGCAGACGCATCACTTGCACGTGGTGCGCCGCGAGCAGGCGCCTGATATGCCGGTTGCGCCCTTCGTCCAGCACCATTTCCAGCCATGCGTTCTTGCTGCCCGCACGCAACAGCGAAACCTGCCTCGCCTGCAGGTGTTCGCCGGCGTCATCGGTGCCTGCACGCAACTGCTCCAGGAGCCTGTCGGTGGGCACGCAATCGACCTGCACGTGGTAGGTCTTGGGCAGGTGGCTGGACGGCTCGGTGATCCGCGCGGCCCAGACGCTGTCGTTGCTGAGCAACAGCAGGCCCTCGCTGGCCTTGTCCAGACGCCCGACTGGGCCCAACCACGGCAGGTCCGCTGCGGTCAATTCATCGTAAACGGTGTCGCGGCCATGTTCGTCGGCAGCGCTGACAACCAGCCCACGCGGCTTGTTGAACATGATGTACACCGATGCCACCGCAGTGACTGGCTTGCCGTCCACTTCGATGGCATGCGTCGCCGCCGAAACCGGCAGATAAGGGTCACGGACCAATCTCCCGTCGACCCGGACCCGACCCGCGCGCACCTGCCGCTCGGCCTGGCTGCGTGAGCACACGCCCAGCTTGGACAACACGCGTGCCAAGCCGTGTGCTGGAGCTTGTCGGTTTGGAGCAGCTGCGTGGCGCGCAGGGTACATCGGTGGTGGCATGCGCCGTAGGGTACAAGCAGCCGCACAAAAGAAAACCCCGCCGCAGCGGGGTTTTCTCGATACGCACGAAGTCCTGCGGCTTATTGCTGGACTTGCAGCTCGGTGCGGCGGTTCTGCGCACGACCCGAATCGGTGGAGTTGTCGCCGATGGGATCGCTCTCGCCATGCCCGATCGGGCCTTCCAGACGGCTGGCGTCGATGCCATGGCTGGTCAGGTAGTCGTAGACGATCTTCGCACGACGCTCCGACAGGCCCTGGTTGTAGGCGTCGGTACCGATTGAATCGGTGTAGCCGGCCACCGTGACATGCACTTGCGGGTACCGCTGCAGGGTATCGACGGCCTGGTTCAGGATCGCCATCGAATCCGACGTCGGCACGGCCAAGGACTTGGAGATGTCCGTCTCGCCCTTCTTCGGCCGGTCGAACTTGAAGTTGACACCACGCAGGTCGATGACCACCTTCTGCGCGCAACCATCCGGGCCGACGATCGTGCCGGCGGCGGTGTTCGGGCACTTGTCGAGGCAGTCGTTGACGCCGTCACCATCAGTGTCCATGGTCGAGCAATCCGGGGCCGCGGGCGGTGGCGGAGCTGCCGGCGGCGGCGGCGGGGGCGGCGGCAGGCTGCCGAGCCTGGCGACGATGCTCAGGCCGAGGAACCAGTCGCCGTAGCCGTTCTGGTTGCGCTGGGTCTTGTCGTCCCAGTCATAGCGATAACCGGCTTCCAGCCGCACGTCCGAGCTGTCGGTGATGGTCTTGGAAATGCCGCCGCCCAGTTCCGCCGCAGGTGCCCAGCCATTGTCACCGGAATTGTTGTGGCGGCTGCCCATGATGCCAGCCAAGGCATAGGGCCGCCAGGAATTCCACCCGCCGGCGTAGAACCGGCCGGCGACGCCCACGGTATTGTTGGACCAATGCTGGCTCGATGAATGACCACCGCCCGCGGCAGGACCGCGGTCACGCTGACGCTTGGTACGATCGATGAAGAGATCCAGTGAAATGTTCGGATTGACGAATTTGCCGATGCCCAGGCCGTAATAGAACTGGCGGCTGTTTGTGTTGCGATCGGTGTCGTTGTAATAACCACCGACGGTTGGCGCTATATACCAACGACCGTCAAAGCTTGGCGACATCGCATCGCTGCTCGAACTATCGGCTGGAGTGGCTGGTGCAGTCGCATCCTGGGCATGCACGGCCCCCACACCGCCCAAGGCCAGCGCAATCAAAAAATACAAACCCTTACGTTTCATCGGTCTCTCCTCAGGTAATAAGGTTCTCGCATCCGTCCGAACCTCGACCGGGTCGCGCTGCAACAATCGACAGCGCGATTTTTCATCTACGCTGCCTGCAACTCGTACCTGGTGGTTCTCCAGCAAGCAGGTGGAGTGTAGCAAAATCGTTAATTTTTTCTCGCACAACCCAGTGCTTGTTCCGCTCTTGTCGGTGAGGCTTCATTCAGGAAGCCCCGTATCCGCACAACGATGCAACCCTCACAGCAAACCACGGCATACCCCTTTTCCCGCCACCAACACCCGACGACACCGCGACAAAATGCCGCCAAGGCAGGTCATCTTCCATTTGCATTGTGTCTACAGTGTGAAGAGGTGCATGAATTCCTGTACCGGCATGGCGTCCAGGCGCTCGGGATCGGCCGTCGCCTGCATGATGGCACGGACCTGGTGTGCCGGCAGGTGGCCACGCACTGCCGCCTCGAATTTCTGCAACAGCACTGGAATACCCTCGGCGCGCCGCTTGCGGTGCCCGATCGGGAAATCGATCGAGACCTTGTCGGAGCTGCTGCCATCGGTGAAAAACACCTGCACCGAGTTGCCGATATAGCGCTTGGTGGGGTCGAAATAGTCGCGGGTGAACTGGGGGTTTTCCGTCACTTCCATCTTTTCGCGCAAGCGGTCGATGCGCGGGTCGGCTGCCATCTCGTCGCTGTAATCCTGGGCCACCAGGCGGCCGAAGATGAGCGGCACCGCCACCATGTACTGGATGCAATGGTCGCGATCGGCGTAGTTGGCCAAGGGGCCGGTCTTGTCGATGATGCGGCGGCCCGCTTCCTGGGTCTCGATGCTGATCCTGGCGATCTGATCCAGGCGCCCGGCCACCTGCGGATGCAGGCGAATCGCGCACTCCACGGCGGTCTGCGCGTGGAATTCGGCAGGGTAGCTGATCTTCAGCAGCACGTTCTCCATCACGTAGCTGCCGAACGGGCGCTCGAACTCGAACGGCTTGCCGTTGAACGCCACGTCGTAGTAGCCCCAGGTAGGCGCGCTGAGCGCCGACGGGTAGCCCACCGCGCCTCGGTGCACCGCGTTGATGGCATGGGTGACGGCGCGTCGGCACGCGTCACCCGCGGCCCAGCTCTTGCGCGGTCCGGTATTCGGTGCGTGCCGGTACGTGCGCAGGGCCCCGTTGTCGATCCAGCTGTTTGAAACCGCCGCGATGATCTGTTCCTTGGTGCCACCGAGCATCGCCGTGGCAATGGCGGTCGAAGCCAGGCGGACGAGGATGACATGGTCCTGTCCCACCCGGTTGAAACTGTTGAGCAGTGCGTAGCAACCCTGGATTTCATGTGCCTTGATGGCATAGCCGAGTACGTCGCGCACGCGGAGCGGCGTACCCCCCTCACGCTCCGCCTTGCGGCTGAGATAGTCGCCCAGCGCGAGAATGGTGCCCAGGTTGTCCGACGGATGGCCCCACTCGGCGGCGAGCCAGGTGTCGTTGAAGTCGAGCCAGCGAATCTGCGTGCCGATGGCAAAGGCTGCCTGCACGGGATCGAGCTCATGGCTGGTGCCCGGTACGCGTGCGCCACCGGACAGGGTCGCGCCTGGCACCAGGGGGCCAAGATGCTTCACGCACTCGGGAAACTTCATCGCCAACATGGACGTGCCCAGCGAATCGAGCAACACATACCGTGCCGTGTCATACGCCTCGCCGGAGTGGATGCGGTAGTCGGCGACGTACTCGGCTATGTCCACCAGCGGCTGGTCTGGCGCTGGGCGCTTGGCGGAGCGGATATCAACATCGGTCATGACGCGTCCTGGGTGTCGAGGACTTCGTATTTTAGCCGAGCATCGCCGAGACTGCCGATCGCGGCTTGACCATGACCCGTGGCACTCGCGACAATGCCCGCGCAAGTCAAGAGGGAGTAGTTCCCGGCGCGCATCTGCGTCGCGTCGGTGTGGCGACCGTCAGCACGGGCGAAGCATCGCCCCGGCCCCATGGCAGCTTCTTGCGAACGAGACTTTTGGTGGTCATGAGCCGCGCGGGTTCGCGTCTGCCACTGTCTCTACCGCGCCTGGAAGTACACCATGGAATTTGGCTTCAGCGGATTTTTTTCCGGCCTCCTGGCCATCATCCTGCTCGACCTGGTACTCGCCGGCGACAATGCGATCGTCATCGCCATGGCGGCCAGCCGCCTGTCCCGCGAGCTGCAGCGCAAGGCCATTTTCTGGGGCACGTTCGGTGCGGTCGCCGTGCGTTTCGCGCTGACCGCAATCGTGGTCTACCTGCTCAAGCTACCGGGACTGATGCTGGCCGGTGGCGCATTGTTGCTGCCGATTGCCTGGAACCTGTTGCGCCACGACAGCGGTACCGACCCGGAAATCAAGGCCACCACCACGTTCTGGGGCGCGCTGCGCACCATCATCATCGCCGATGCGCTGATGGGAATGGACAACGTGCTGGCCATTGCCGGCGCGTCGAAAGGCCACCTGGGTCTGGTCCTCATCGGACTCCTGGTAAGCGTGCCGCTGGTGGTGTGGGGATCCACGCTCATCCTCCGACTGATTGCGCGCTTCCCAATCATCATGTACGTCGGCGCCGCCGTGATCACCATCACTGCCGGCCGCATGATTGCGCACGACCACTGGCTGCGCGGCTGGTTCGACGCCCACCCGGCCATGCTGTACGTGATGGATACGGTATTGCTGCTTGCGGTTTGCGGCGGCGGGTGGTTGGCACGGCGGCGCCAACGCCTGCGTGCCAGACCTTCCCCGCCAGCGGCGTGACCGATCGGCGTGTCCTCGCTGCTCCCGCCAGCGCCTGTGCGGCATCGCGGATGGACGGCTGATTCCGGCGACCGGCCGTGCTTCCTTGAAGGCGATGCGACACCGCGCGACACTGGAAGCCTTTCCCCTTGATCCTGGACCGACCATGAAGCTTTACTACATGCCGGGCGCCTGCCCGCTGGCGGCGCACATCGTGCTGGAATGGATTGGCGCGCCATTCGAGATCACCGAAGTCAAGCGCGAGGCGCTGAGATCCCCCGAGTACCTGCGCCTGAATCCCGCCGGCGTGGTACCCACGCTGGTCGACGGCGATTTCGTGCTCAGTGAAAACATTGCCATCCTGCACTACCTGGCCGACCTGCATCCCGAGGCCAGGCTCGCCGGCGACGACAATCCGCGCGGCCGCGCCAAGGTCAACCACTGGCTCGGCTACCTCAACTCCGATGTGCACCAGTCATTCAAGCCGCTTTTCGCGCCGCAGCGCTACATCGGCGACAGCAGCATGAATGAGGACCTGGCCAGTCATGCCAAGGCCCGGTTGCACGGATTGTTTGCCGTCGTCGACACGCCACTGACCCGGCACGACTGGCTCGCCGACAGCGGCCGCTCGATTGCCGACCCCTACCTGTACGTGCTGCTGCGCTGGGCCAAGGGCAAGGAGGTCGACCTCAAGGGCATGCAGGGTCTCGACGGGTTCTTTGCCCGCATGCAGGCCGATCCGGGCGTCAAGGCAGCCGAGCACGCGCAGGGTCTCTGAACCCGGATCGCGGACAAACCGAATGCGCAGACGACGGGGCGGCCGCCGGTGCGCCCCTCTGTCCGTTGGCCCTCAGCGCTTGTCGATGGGCACGTAGGCCTGGTCTTCCGGACCGGTGTAGTTCGCGCTTGGACGGATGATCTTGCCGTCCTCGCGCTGCTCGATCACGTGCGCGCTCCACCCAGCCGTGCGCGAGATCACGAACAGCGGCGTGAACATCGCGGTGGGCACGCCGAGCATGTGATAGGTGCTGGCGGAGAACCAGTCGAGGTTCGGGAACATCTTCTTGATCTCGGCCATCACCTTTTCGATGCGCTCGGAGATGTCGAACAGCACCGGGTTGCCGCCGTCCGCGCACAGCTTGCGCGAGATCTCCTTGATGATCTCGTTGCGCGGATCGGACACGGTGTATACCGGATGGCCAAAACCGATGATGATCTCCTTGCGCGCCACGCGCTCGCGGATGTCCGCCTCGGCCTGATCCGCGCTGCGATAGCGCGAGATGATCTCCATCGCCACCTCGTTCGCGCCGCCGTGCTTGGGGCCGCGCAACGCGCCGATGGCGCCGGTGATGGCCGAGTACAGATCGGAGCCGGTGCCGGCGATGACGCGCGCGGTGAACGTGGAAGCGTTGAACTCGTGCTCGGCGTACAGGATCAGCGACTTGTCCAGGGCCTGCGCATGCAAATCGCTCGGCGCCTTGCCATGCAGCAGGTGCAGGAAATGGCCGGCAATCGACGCATCCTCGGTCTCGGTCTCGATGCGTTTGCCGTTGTGGCTGAAGTGGTACCAGTACAGCAGCATCGAGCCGAAGCTGGCCATCAGGCGATCGGCGATCCCACGCGCTTCACTGATATCGTGGGTAGCGCCTTCGGGCAGCACCGTGCCGAGCATGGAACAGCCAGTGCGCAGCACATCCATGGGGTGGGTGGCGGCCGGCAGCAATTCCAGCGCAGCCTTGACCGGCGCGGGCAGCCCGCGCAGGCGCTGCAGGCGCGCGCGGTAACGCTTCAGCTCGGCCCAGGTCGGCAGCACGCCGTAGACCAGCAGGTACGCCACCTCCTCGAACGTGCCCTTGGCCGCCAGGTCGTGGATGTCGTAGCCGCGGTAATGCAGGTCGTTGCCGCTGCGCCCGACCGTGCACAGCGCCGTGTTGCCGGCGGCCACCCCGGACAAGGCAACCGACTTCTTGGGCTTGGGTAGGGTCTGTGTCGTCTCAGTCATGCGTACCTTCTCCATTTGAATTGCGCGCCGATGCTTCGGTGTCGCGCCAGGGCAAAGCAGTCAATCAGCATCGCCATTGGCGAACAACTGATCCAGCTTGCGTTCGTAGGCGTGGTAATCGAGAAAATCGTAAAGCTCTTCCCGCGTCTGCATGTTCGGCACCACAGCCTTCTGCGTGCCGTCGCGGCGCACGGTCCGGTAAAAATCCAGCGCCGCCTTGTTCATCGCCCGATAGGCACCGCAGCAGTACAGGATGATGTCGACGTTCGCGCTGGCCAGCTCATCGCGGGTGAACAACGGGGTCATGCCAAACTCAGTGATGTTGGCCAGGATCGGTACCTGCACCGCCGCCTTGAACTTGCGATATTGCTCGAGGCTGTGGATCGCCTCCGGAAAAATCATGTCCGCACCGGCTTCAACGCAGGCCAGTGCGCGCTCGATGGCGGATTCGATGCCCTCCACGGCAATGGCATCGGTCCTGGCCATGACGACGAACTGCGCATCACTGCGGGCATCGACCGCCGCCTTCACCCGATCGACCATTTCCTCCCTGGCCACGATCGCCTTGCCGGGGCGGTGGCCGCAGCGCTTGGCCGCCACCTGGTCCTCGATGTGCATCGCACCGGCGCCAGCCTTGATCAGCGAGCGCACGGTGCGAGCAATGTTGAACGCACCGCCCCAGCCGGTATCGGCATCGACCAGCAACGGCAAGGCACACGCATCGGTGATACGGCTGACATCGGTGAGCACATCCTGCAGCGTGCTGATGCCAAGATCGGGCGTGCCCAGCGAGTTGGCGGCCACGCCGCCACCGGACAGATACAAGGCCCGGAAGCCCGTGCGTTGCGCCATGCGGGCGACATAGGCGTTGATCGCGCCGACCACCTGCAGTGGCTGTTCCGCCGCGACAGCCGCGCGAAAACGCCCGCCGGCGGATTGATAGCTGCTCATGTCGACTCCACGCAAAGGCTCATTTTAGCCGATCGCAGCCTTCACCTCCGGCACGGCGTGGCCGCAGGCAGCGGTAGCCATGATCGGGCCGCGGCTGGCGATCCCGGCAGCCGCCAAATGGCAATCGGACACGAGGGGTGACGAAACGCCCCGGCTCACGTACATTCGGCACGATGAGCACACCCAACTCGCTGGCAAAACGCATCCTGTGGGGCCTGGTCATCGGCGTCGTTGCCGCCGTGGTGACGCTGGGCATAGGCTACTTCCACCCGCCGACGCTGGGGCTGATGCGGAAGATCTCCACTGCGGTGTTCGACCCGTTTGGGCAAATCTTCCTGCGCATGCTGTTCTTCGTGGTGATCCCGCTGGTGTTCGCCTCGCTGGCATCCGGGGTCGCCCAGCTCGGGCAGCTGAGCCGGCTCGGCCCGCTGGCCGGGCGCACCTTCGGTTTGTTCTTCGCCAACATGTTCATCGCCGTGATGCTCGGGCTGATGATGATGAACACGGTGCAGCCGGGGCACCACCTGGACGAGCAGGCGCGCACCCAGTTGCTGCAGGAATACGGCGGCACTGCGCAGCAAAGCATCGACCGCAGCGCCGGACAGCCGCGCATGAGCTTCGCCGTGCTGGTGGACATGTTCATGCCACGCAACCTGGTGGGCGCGGTGGCCGGGTCCAGCCGGGATGCGCTGGGCGACGTGCTGCCGCTGATCCTGTTCGCGATCCTGGTCGGTGCTGCCGCGACCCAGTTGCCGGGCAGGCAGCGCAAACGGGTGCAGGGCGCGCTGGACACGATCACCGAGCTGATGACGCGGATCGTGGGCTACGCGCTCGAGTTGGCGCCGTATGCCGTGCCGGCAATGATCTACAGCGTGGTGGTGAAAGTCGGCCCGGACGTGCTGGTGGCCTTGTCGGTGTTCGTGGTCGGTTGCGCGGTGACGCTGGCGCTGCATCTGTTCGGCGTCATGTCACTATGGCTGAAATTTCTCGCCAAGCGCTCGCCCCGGACCTACTTCCGGCAGATCGAGACCCTGCTGGTCACCGCGTTCTCGACCAGCTCCAGCGCCGCCTGCCTGCCCACCTCGCTGGCCGTCGCGCATGACGAACTCAAGCTCTCGCCCAGCACCGCCGGTTTCGTGCTGCCACTCGGGGCCACCATGAACATGAGCGGCACTGCCCTGTTCGAGGGCTGTGTCGTTCTGTTCGTCGCCCAGACCTTCGGCATCGAGCTGGCACTGGGCCAGCAGTTCATCCTGATGCTGCTGTCGGTATTGAGCGCGGTCGCCGTCGCCGGCATCCCTGGCGGCTCGCTGCCGATGATCGCCGGCCTGCTGGCCACCTTCGGCGTACCACCCGAAGGCATCGGCATCATCATCGGCGTGGACCGCATCCTGGACATGATGCGCACCACGGTAAATGTCGGCAGCGACATCGTGGTCGCCACGGTGGTCGACACCCAGATGCGCCGCAGCGAGAGCCCGACCGCGCCTTGAGCCCCGGCAGGGCGCACCAGGCTGCCCTCGCGGCCACGCGACGCGTGACGGTCGCGTCATAGCCAAGTCAAATCGATCTTATTCCCACAATCAATTGGACCGATGATGTGGGCCGCCTTATGCTTGTCCACGCAGTCCATTCACCACAGGAGAAAGACATGTCCCTGATCAATACGGAAATCAAGCCATTCAAGGCCCAGGCGTTCAAGAACGGCAAATTCATCGAAGTGACCGACGCCGACCTGAAAGGCAAGTGGTCCGTAGTGTTCTTCTATCCGGCCGACTTCACCTTTGTGTGCCCGACCGAGCTCGAGGACCTGGCCGACAACTACGCCACGTTCCAGAAGCTTGGCGTGGAAATCTACAGCGTCTCGACGGACACGCACTTTGCCCACAAGGCCTGGCACGACAGCTCCGAGGCTGTCAGCAAGATCAAGTACACCATGATCGGCGACCCGACCCAGGCACTGTCGCGCAACTTCGAGGTTCTCATCGAGGCTGACGGCATTGCCGACCGCGGCACCTTCGTCATCGATCCCGAGGGCAAGATCCAGATCATCGAGCTCAACGCCGGCGGCATCGGGCGCGACGCACTGGAACTGCTGCGCAAGGTCAAGGCCGCGCAATACGTCGCCGCCCACCCGAACGAGGTCTGCCCGGCCAAGTGGAAGGAAGGCGAGAAGACCCTGGAACCCTCGCTGGACCTGGTCGGCAAGATCTGAAGCGGCACCTGCCGCGCATGGACCCGGGCGCGCCCGGGTCCGCTCTCGAACACGGTGCCGGACGGCGCCTGCGCTGCGCGCGCGCCCACCTGCATTTCAAGAATTCACCGCGGAGTCCATCATGCTGGATGCCAATCTCACCGCCCAGTTGAAGGCCTATCTGGAAAAACTGACGCTGCCAATCGAGATCGTCGCCTCGCTGGACGAGGGCGCCAAGTCGATCGAGCTCGACGAGTTGCTGCACGAAATCGCCGCGCTGTCCCCGCTGATCACCCTCGTGCGCCGCGACGACGATGCGCGCAAGCCGTCCTTTGCGATCAAGCGCGCCGGCACCGACATCGGCGTGCGCTTTGCCGGCATCCCCATGGGCCATGAATTCACCTCGCTGGTCCTGGCCCTGCTGCAAGTGGGTGGCCATCCTGCCAAGGTCGCACCCGAGGTGATCGAACAGATACGAAACCTCGAAGGCCCCGCCCCCGATGGCGTGTTCCGCTTCGAGACCTATTTTTCGCTGTCGTGCCAGAACTGTCCCGACGTCGTGCAGGCCCTGAACCTGATGAGCGTGCTCAACCCGAAGATCCAGCACGTCGCCATCGACGGCGCGTTGTACCAGGACGAGGTTGCCGCGCGCGAGGTGATGTCGGTGCCGAGCGTGTTCCTCAACGGCGAGCCGTTCGACCAGGGCCGCATGAGCCTGGAGCAGATCCTGGCCAGGATCGACACCGGCAGCAGCGCGAGAGAGGCGGAAAAGCTCGAGGCCAAGGGCGCCTTCGACGTGCTCGTCGTCGGCGGCGGTCCGGCCGGCGCGGCGGCAGCCATCTACGCCGCCCGCAAGGGCATCCGTACCGGGCTGGCAGCCGAGCGTTTCGGCGGCCAGGTTCTGGACACCATGTCGATCGAGAACTTCATCTCGGTCAGCGCCACCGACGGCCCGAAGATGGGCGTGGCCCTCGAGCAGCACGTCAAGGACTACGACGTCGACATCATGAACCTGCAGCGCGCGGTGAAACTGGTGCCCGCAGCGGCGCCAGGCGACTTGATAGAGGTCCATCTCGCCAACGGTGCTGCACTGAAAGCCAAAACCGTGATCCTCTCGCCGGGCGCGCGCTGGCGGCACATGGACGTGCCGGGGGAAGACGAATACCGCAACAAGGGCGTGGCCTACTGCCCGCACTGCGACGGGCCGCTGTACAAGGGCAAGCGTGTGGCGGTGATCGGCGGCGGCAACTCCGGCGTGGAGGCGGCCATCGACCTGGCCGGCATCGTGGCCCACGTCACCCTGGTCGAATTCGACAGCAAACTGCGTGCCGACAATGTATTGCAGCGCAAGCTGCGCAGCCTGGCGAACGTCGACGTCATCGTCAACGCGCGGAGCACGGAAATCGTCGGCGACGGCCGGAAGGTAAGCGGACTGGTCTACCAGGACCGCGGCGACGGCAGCACGCACAGGCTGGAGCTGGAGGGCATCTTCGTGCAGATCGGCTTGCTGCCGAACACCGATTGGCTGCAGGGCACCCTGGAATTGACCCCGCGCGGCGAAATCGTCATCGACGACCGCGGCCAGACATCGCTGCCGGGTGTGTTTGCCGCCGGCGACGCCACCACGGTGCCGTACAAACAGATCGTCATTGCCATGGGTGCAGGATCGACCGCAGCCCTGAGCGCCTTCGACCACCTGATCCGCGCCCCGATCCCCGTCGCCGCGGTGGAGACGGCCGCCGCCTGAGGCGAAACGTCCAGGCAACACCTGGACGTTTTCGTTTTGGTACTGGTACACATGCGCAGGGCTGGCGTACGCCAGCCCTGCGCATGTGTACCAGTACGTGCAGCCTACTTCTTTGCGAACAGGTGCTCGACGCTGGCGCGCTCGTCCCGCAGCTCCTGCACGCTGGCATCCATGCGCGCGCGCGAAAACGCACTGATGGCGAGGCCTTGCACGATTTCGTACTTGCCGTCGCGGCAGGTCACCGGGTAGCCGCAGATCAAGCCCGGCGCGATGCCATAGGAACCATCCGACGGAACGGCCATGGATACCCAGTCACCTTCTGCCGTACCCAGCGTCCAGGTACGCATGTGGTCGATGGCTGCGGATGCGGCAGACGCCGCCGAGGACGCGCCGCGGGCCTTGATGACCGCCGCGCCGCGCTGCTGCACGGTGGGAATGAACTCGCTTTCGTACCATTCCTGGCCCACCAGATCCAACACCGGTTTGCCCTCGATCGTCGCCTGCGACACATCCGGATATTGCGTGGCGCTGTGGTTGCCCCAGATGATCATCCTGCGCACGTCGGTATTGTGCTTGCCGGTCTTCTCGGCCAACTGCGACTTCGCGCGGTTGTGGTCCAGGCGCACCATGGCGGTAAAGCAGGCCGGATCGAGGTCGGGCGCGTTCTGCTGCGCAATCAGCGCATTGGTGTTGGCGGGGTTGCCGACCACCAGCACCTTCACGCTGCGCTTGGCATGTGCGTTGAGGGCCTGGCCCTGCGGGCCGAAAATGCCGCCATTGGCCTGCAGCAAATCCTTGCGCTCCATGCCCGGACCACGCGGGCGGGCACCGACGAGCAGTGCGTAGTCCACATCCTTGAACGCCACGTTGGCATCGTCGGTGGCGACCACACCAGCCAGGGTGGGGAACGCGCAGTCGTTCAACTCCATCACCACACCCTGCAACGCCGGCAGCGCCGGGGTGATCTCCAGCAGGTGCAGAATCACCGGCTGATCGGCACCCAGCATGTCACCCGCGGCAATGCGGAACAGCAAGGCATAGCCAATCTGGCCAGCGGCACCGGTAATGGCAACTCGAACAGGGGTTTTCATGGGCGATGGTTCCTCGAGGTGTAATGGCTGGGCTTCGGTGGTGGCAGCCGCAACGGCCGGGTCATGGCGCCATCCACGACGGGCCACCGCGCCGGCAAACGCGCCGACGTGGCCGGGATGGCATCAGGCCAGCTCGGCGAAAAATTCCGCGATGCGCTGCAGACCGGGCTGCAGCTGCTCCGCCGGGCAGGTGTAGGAAATACGCATGGCGCGCGGCTCGCCAAACGCCGAGCCGGGCACGCAAGCCACGCCCTTGGCTTCCAGGAGCGCCGCGCAGAAACCGACATCGTTTTCGATCAGCGTACCTCCATGGCGTTTGCCGAAGGCCACGGAGATGTCCGGGAAGGCATAGAACGCACCCTGCGGACGCGGACATACGACGCCGGGGATGGCGCTCAAGGCGCCGTACACCACGTCGCGCCGGGCGGCAAAATCCTTGCATTTGGCACGCGTCACATCCTGCGGGCCGGTCAGCGCGGCGACCGCCGCGGCACTGACCACTTCCGGCAGGCTGGTGATGTGGCTGGAGTTCAACGTGGTGATCGCCTTGGCAACCACCTCTGGACCCGCGAGAAAGCCTACCCGCCAACCGGGCATGCCATAGGTCTTGGACACCGAGTCCACGAAAATCAACCGATCGCGCAATTCCGGCCGTGCGTGGACGAAGTTGTGGTAGCCAATGCCGTCGAAGACCATGGCTGCATAGATGTCGTCGGTGACGATCCAGGTCTCCGGGTGGCGTACCAGCACATCAGCCAACGCGGCAATCTCGACCTGCGTGTAGACCATGCCGGTCGGGTTCGATGGATTGTTGAACAGGAACACCTTGGGCTTGCGCACCAGCGCCGCGTCGAGCTGCTCCGGGGTGAGCTTGTAGTTGTGCTGTGGCCCACAGGGCAAGGGATTGATCCGCGCCCCGATGATGTCGGCAATGTCGCGGTAGGTGGTCCAGTACGGCGCGGCAAAGGTGATCTCGTCGCCCTCGTCGAGCAGGGCCTCGGCCAGGTTGTACAGGACCTGCTTGGCGCCGATGCCGATGGCGACGTTGGCGCGCTGGTAGCCGTGGAAACCCAGCGCCTCGATGTGCTGCAGGAACGCGTCCTGCAGCGCCTCGGAGCCGCGGTTGTTGCCGTACTGGCCGCTGTCGTGCGCCAGCGCCTCACGCGCCGCCGCGTACACGTGTTCACCGGGCAGGAAATTTGGTACGCCCACCGAAAAGCTGATGATGTCGCGGCCGGCGGCCTTGAGCTGCCTGGCCTTCTGGGCAATCACCATGATGGTGCTGGGTTTGGCGCGACCGACGCGCACGGCAAGTTGCGGCATGGCTCCCACACTTATGGCGAGGACTAAAGACGGCTATTTTATCACGCTCACCGGGTCCGCTTCGGGCTGGCGTCGCAGCTGGTCGCTTGCTCAGCCGCGCGCGTCGAGGATGGCGTTCCACTCCTTGACACGGTCGGCCTGCGTGGCCAGGAACGCGTCGACGTCGCCTTCCACCACGACCTTCTCGATCGTGTCGCCCTGTTGGACCGAATTGACCACCGCCATGTCCGCGGCGTCCAGCACCTCGCCAAACACGCTGTGCTTGCCATCCAGCCACGGCGTCGGACCATGGGTAATGAAGAACTGGCTGCCGTTCGTGCCAGGACCCGCATTGGCCATGGACAGCACGCCAGGCTTGTCGTGCTTCAGCCTGGCGTCGAATTCGTCCTCGAAGCGGTAGCCGGGGCCGCCGCGTCCCGAGCCCTCGGGGCAACCGCCCTGGATCATGAAATCGGCAATCACCCGGTGGAAGGACAGTCCGTCGTAATAGCCGCGGCGCGCCAGGTTGACGAAGTTGGCCACGGTGATGGGTGCCTTGTCCTCATGCAGGCGCAAATGGATCGGCCCGCGGTTGGTGGTGAACGTGACATGGATGGTCATGGGCGATCCTTGGGTCTTGAAGGGATAGCCGCGCACGTGCTGCACGGACTGAAGGCGCCAAGGATAACCCAGGCGCTACGCCGCCGAGCGACAGCACGCAGTGGGCGCACGTACCGTCCACTCAACTGCGCTGGGCGCGGCAAGGATCACCATCAGCAGGTCGGGCAGCGCGAGCGGTCCACATACCCGGGATGACTTGATGTTTTGATATGTTATATTGTTTCATACAATCGAACGAATGCCCTCCCAGCCAGGACGAGACCATGCACAAGACCCTCCTCGCCGTCGCCATCGCCACCCTGTGCACGTCGCCGCTTCCGGCAGGCGCCACCGATACCAGTGGACAAGCGACGGACGACGCTACGGCAGACACGCGCGACTCCAGGAAGACTGCAGTCCACGATCTGGAGGGCATCGTGGTGACGGCCGTCCCGTTGGGCCAGAACGTTGACCAGATCATTCATCCGGTATCCGTACTCACCGGTACCCGGTTGGATGACACAAAAGGAGTGTCGCTCGGGGAGACCGTCTCGAGCATCCCAGGCGTGCAGTCGACGGCCCTGGGAACAGCGGTCGGTCGCCCGGTCATACGTGGTCTCGATGGGCCACGCGTCGCGGTGCTGGAAAACGGGTTGGCATCGCAGGACGTTTCCAATGTCAGCCAGGATCATGCGGTGACCCTGGAGCCGTTCCTGGCTGACCAGATCGAAGTGCTCAAGGGCCCCTCGACCCTGCTCTATGGCTCAGGCGCGATCGGTGGCGTGATCAACGTGGTCGACGGCCGCATTCCCGAGAAGGCACCTGACCACGGCTTTTCCGGACGCACCGAGGCCCGCCATGACAGTGTGTTGGAAGGCAAGACCGGCATGTTCCGGCTCGACGCCGGCAATGGCAGTTTCGCCTTGCACGCCGATGGCATGCGCCGCGACAACGACAGCTACGACATCCCGGGTGGCATGCTTGAAAACAGCCAGGTCAAGACCACGGCCGGCTCGCTCGGCGGATCATTGCACGGCACATGGGGTTATCTGGGCGCGTCCGTGTCACGCTTCATGAGCAACTATGGCAGTCCCGCCGAACCGGGGGATCCTGCCGAGGGCGAGGATCCGGTCACCATCAAGATGGCGCAGACCAACTACAACATGAAAGGTGGCTTCATCGAACCGTTCGCGGGGGTGTCCAGGATCGAGTTCCACCTCGGCCACAATGCCTATCAACATGTCGAATACGAGGGTCCGGCCCCAGGGACCACGTTCAATACGGACAGCAACCAAGGGCGCTTGATCGTCACCCACAAGCCCGTCGCCGACTGGATTGGCGCCGTGGGCGTGCAGACCGGGCACCGCAAATTCTCGGCGGTGGGCGATGAAACCTTCGTGCCCGCCACCACGACCAAGAGCGTCGGCATCTTCCTGACCGAGCAGCGGGACTTCGGCGTGGCGAAAGTGGAACTTGGCGCCCGTCACGACCGGCAGAGCAGCGAACCGGTATTCGGCGGCAAGCGCAGCTTCGCGCCCAACAGTTTCTCGGCCGGTACCGCCTGGCGGTTTGCCGAATCTTGGCACCTGAGCCTGAATCTGGACCACGCCGAGCGCGCGCCGGCCGAGGAAGAACTGTTTTCCAACGGTCCGCACGCGGCTTCCGCAACCTTCGAGATCGGCGACGCGAACCTGGACAAGGAGGCGGCCAACCAGGCGGAGCTGGGATTGCATTTCCACGGCGATGTCGTCGAGGGCAAGGTATCGGTCTATTACAATCGCTACAGGAACTTCATCTACCTGGCCGACACCGGTGAGATCGAAGACGATCTGCCGGTACGCATCTGGTCGCAGAACGATGCGACATTCCGGGGTGCGGAGGCAGAAGCCACCTTCCACTTGGTGAAGAACGGCCACGGTGACTGGGATTTCCGTGTGTTTGGCGATACCGTCCGCGCCACGCTTGGCAACGGCATCGGCAACGTCCCGCGCATCCCTGCCGGCCGCCTGGGTGCCCAGCTGCACTGGAACGCCAATGCCATGCGGGCCAGCCTTGGCGCCGTCCGTTACTTTGACCAGGACAAGGCCGCCCACTTCGAGACCGACACCAAGGGCTATACCCTGGTCAACGCCCGTTTCGCCTGGACGTTCCATGACGCCGCGCGAAGCCAGTGGGAAGCGTTTGTCGACGGCAACAATCTGACGAACCAAACGGCCCGGCCAGCCACTTCCCTGTTCAAGGACGTGTCCCCTCTCCCCGGCCGCAATGTTTCGGTCGGCATACGAGGCTATTTCTAAGCCTGCTTCTCAAGCATCGGCCAGGCACGCCCGGGTCGACACCCGATCGCGCTCTGCGCGACTCGGGTCGGTGTGGTCGTGCCTTGCGTGGCCTCCGAGGTGATTCACGTGGCGCATGAATTGGAGCTTGCTGCCCCTTTGCTGGCCAGCATGGCGGTTGCGGCGGCGGCGCTGTCGGCACGGCTCACTGCATGGTTGCCGCCCCATGCCTTGCAGCGCTGGCTTCCCTGGTTGCAGGCCATGGCGGCCGGACTACTTCTGGGGGATGCCCTCCTGCATCTGCTGCCTGAGGCCATGGCAAATGGCGTCAGCCCCAACCGTGCAGGGGAATGCGTGGCATTGGGCCTACTTTGCCTGCTCGGTATCGAATGCGGCATGCGCGGCACGGGCAGCTCTGCCATCGCTGTATTTGCCCGCATGGATATCGTGGGTGACGTGCTTCACCATCTGGCCGACGGCATGGTGATCGGGGCGGCTTTTGCCATCGATCATGCCCTCGGCTTCGTCGTCTCTTTGGCCGTCCTGATGCACGAACTGCCACGGGAGGCGGGAAACGCCGGGGTACTGATCGCCGGAGGATATGAGCCGCGGAAGGCCTTCTTCAATTCGGTTGCAACGACGCTGGCGATTCCTTTGGGCGCGTTATGCATCGCGTCGCTCGGCAATTCATCCACGCTTCTGGGTCCGGCCCTCGCCGTGGCGGCCGGGACGACGCTCTATCTCGCCAGCAGTGACATTCTGCCGGGACTCTGGTCCACCCTTGGCCGCAACCATCGCTTCACACCATTGGCAGGCGTAGCAGGTGGCATGGGGTTCATGTGGTTGGCCGCCACCTTCGACCATGTGCACTGAAACGCCGCAGCGGCAGATATCCCGCACTGATGGCCAGCGTCACACCCAGCTCGCGAGCCGCCGCCCCGTATCCAGCCGATCGCATGGAGCTGGTGACCGGTGCGCATCACGCCCAGCCACCCCGGACCTGCAATGTCTCTTACTTGGTCACGGTGGCGCCAGCCAGCTTCGCCACTGCACCCAGCGTCGTCTGCGCGGCATTCAGGCCGAGACGGAAGTCCGCATCGCTGTAGGTCGAGTACAGGTCGGTCGGCTGGTGCCACTGCGGATCCCACCCCGCGCCGATCTGCGCACCGCGCTCGTTCTCGCGGACGCTGATCGAGGGCGCCAAATCCTGGAACGGTGCCGAATCGGTATTGGTCATGTGCTGGCCGACCTGCGCGGGATAGTCGGTTGCGTATTTGTCGTTCGCGTCGGCCAGCGCCCAGGCCAGCTTCTGCGAGGCGGCAGCGAACTTCGAGTTGGACTGGAACTCCACATTCACGTTGGCCTCCGGGCGCTGTACCTTGCTGACGCTGCCGTCGGCCCTGGGCATGCCATGGTCGAACATCATCATGTCGTGCTGGATGACGCCCAGCCACTTGGGCTCCGGATACCTGCCCGAGCCCACGGGATCCTCCTTGCCCTGCAGCGCGGCGCGCTGCTCGACATAGGCACGGGAGCCGTTGAGTCCAGTCTCCTCGTTGTTCCACAGGATGAAGCGGATCGAGCGATCGGTTTTCACGTCCGGCGAGCTCAGCACACGCGCCAGCTGCATCACCAGCGCCGTCCCCGAACCGTCGTCGTTCGCGGCCTCGCCCCAGCCGATGCCGTCCATGTGTCCGCTGACGATGTACATCTCCTCCGGATGCGTGGTGCCGACCTTGGTGCAATACACCTCCTGGCGCTCGCCCGGCACGCTGGGTGGCGTATTCAGCGCGCGCAACTTCGCGTCCGGCTGCTTCATGGGATCCGTGTTGACCCCGGTCGCCGCCAAATTGCCCCACAGGCGTGAGCCGCCAGGACCTTTCCGGGCCTGCATGAAGCGCAGCCGGGCCTCATGGATTTCCTCGGGCGTCCGCTCCGGTCGCGGTCGCGGCTGGAAATCGTAAGTGATGCGCGCCGTGGGCGTGCAGCCATAACTCTTCAGCTGCGCCTCGATCCAATCGACTGCGTCGCGGTTGCGCTGCGTGCCCTGGCGGCGGTCACCAAACTGCGTCAGGCCCTTGATCGTGGCCTTGTACTGCGCGAGGTCCAGACGTCCGACCAGGGTCGCGACCGGGTCGGCGGCCGCTTGCGGGCCACCTGCGGGAGGTGCCTGCGCGACGACGGAGGTTCCGGCCATCCCACCCAGAGCGACCACGCCGGCCACCACCAGCAACCGAGTCCAGCAAATGCCCATCGTCCTGCCCCCAAAATCGTGCGTTGGGCACAGTCTACACTCCGCTATCGGCCTGCCCATCGTCCCGATGCCCCCCCTGCCAGGCCCACGCCTGGGTCCGTGCCCACCGGCGGGCCGCCAGCGCCACTGCTAGCGCCGCGCGCGGAAGAATTCCCTGAGCAGGGAGGCCGATTCCTCGGCCAGCACGCCGCCGACGACTTCCACGCGATGGTTGTGCTGGTCACTGAGCAAGGTGTCAAACCTGCCGCCGGCGGCGCCGGTCTTGGGGTCGGCCGCTGCGTACACCAGACGTTCGATGCGGGCGTGGACCATGGCCATGGCGCACATCACGCAGGGTTCGAGCGTGACGTACAGCGTGGTGCCGCCCAGGCGATGGTTGCCGAGGAGGGCGCCGGCGGCGCGCATGGCCAGGATCTCGGCATGCGCGGTCGGATCGTGCAGGGTCAGGTTGCGGTTCCAGCCTTCGCCGACGACCTCGCCGTCGCGCACCAGCACCGCACCCACCGGCACTTCGTGCTCCACATCGCGGGCATGCACTGCCAGCTGCAGCGCACGGCGCATGCGCCGCACGTCGTCGGCCAAAAGCACGCTCTGCCCGGGTTCTTCGCCGTTCATGCGTGGCCACGACACTCGGGTCGGCGCCCCAGGGAGCGTCGGCCGTCAATATGATGCATACGCAACCGGTACATTCAGCATCCTCGCCAGCTGGCAAAGCAGAAAAATAACAGTGGTCGGGCCCTGCTTCGCCGCCGCCCATCCGGGCCCGCGCACGTCAATCGGTGCCTATGGCCACGCTCATGCCGGTCTTGACCCGATCCATGGCCACCAGGGTCTTGAAGGCCTTGACGTTGTTGTCGTCGTGGAACAGCTCGCGGGTCAGCGCCACGTACTGCTCCATGTCGCGCACGAGGAACACCAGCACGAAATCGCATTCGCCGGCGACGTAGTAGCACTGCTGGATCTGCGGGCAAGCCTTGAAACGCTTTTGCATGGCATCGAGCAGGTCGGCACGCTCACTCTCCACCATCACCTCGACGACGATGGTCAGGCTGTAACCCACGGCCTTGGGATCGATACGGGCGGTGTAGCGTTCGATGACGCCATCATCAGCCAGGCGCTTGAGGCGCCGGTTCACCGCCGCCGTGGACAGACGGGCCCGCTCGCCCAGCTCGCTCTGGGCCAGGCGGGCATCGTCCTGGATCGCGGCCAGCAGGATGCGGTCGTAGCGGTCGAGTTTGGCGGTCATGCAATGTCTATGGCACCACATTCAATAAAACATTCAACTCAATGGCGCTTGATCAAGAAGAATTACCGGCCGTGGGGAAATATTATTTCATGAAACCCTTCACGGGCCGAAACTTCCCATGTCGAGCACCTCGCTTTCCGTCGACGCCACCACCTTGCTCCAGCAGCTCCGTACGCTGGGTGGCATCGGCACCGACACCGTCGCCGGCGGACGTACGCGCCTGGCCCTGAGTGACGCCGACAGGGATGCCCGCGACCAGCTCGTACAATGGTTGCGCGAACTCGACCTGGACGTGCGGGTCGACCGCATCGGCAACATCTTCGGCGTCCTGCGGGCTGCCACGGGCACCGACCAGGGTGATGCCCTGATGATCGGCTCGCACATCGACTCGGTGCGCAACGCCGGGGCACTGGACGGCTGCTACGGCGTGCTCTCCGGCCTGGCCGTGGCCCGCGCCTACCGCAGCGCCGGCATGCTGCCGACCCGAGCGCTGGTGGTGGCTGCCTTCACCAACGAGGAAGGTGTGCGCTACCAGCCGGACATGATGGGTTCGCTGGTGCATGCCGGCGGGCTGGCAGTGCAGGCGGCACTCGACTCCCGCGGCATCGACGGCACCCGGTTGGGCGACGAGCTGACGCGCATCGGCTATGCCGGCGAGCTGGAGCCGGGCACCATCGTGCCGCGTGAATACCTGGAGCTGCACATCGAGCAGGGCCCGATCCTCGAGGCCGAGGGCCTGGAGATCGGTGTGGTCGAGAACCTGCAGGGCATCTCCTGGCAAAAGATCACGGTGCACGGCACAGCCAACCACGCCGGCACCACGCCCACCCGCCTGCGTCACGACGCCGGTTACGCGGCCGCCGCAATCATCGCCTTCCTGCGCGAGCAGGTCGTCGCGGCGGCACCGGAAACCACGCTCGCCACCACGGGATCATTGCGCCTGGAGCCGGATGCCATCAACGTCATCCCGCGCCAGGCCACCTTCACCGTGGATCTGCGCGATCCCGACGAGCGGCGCCTGCAGGCCGCCGAGCGGCGTCTGGCCGATTTCCTGCCGCAGATGGCCGAACGCGAGGGCGTGCGCATCGGGACCGAGCGCCTGGCGCGCTTTGAACCGGTGAACTTTGACGCCGGCCTGGCCGGCGTCATCGAGGCCTCAGCCAGGCGCCTTGGCTTCAGTTGCCGGCGCATGACCTCGGGGGCCGGCCACGATGCCCAGATGATGGCGCGCATCGTTCCGGCGGCCATGATCTTCGTGCCCAGCCGCGGCGGCATCAGCCACAACCCGCGTGAGCACACCGACGACGTCCAATTGATCCAGGGCGCGCAGGTGCTCATGGACGTGGTGCAGCAGCGCATGGCCGGCCCCTGAGTCCGCGCAGCAAACCGCTTCCTCCATCGACCGATCCGTGCCTCAAGAAACCGCCATGCTGATCAGCAACCCGCACGCCATGCACGCACCCTACCCCGCCAAGCTGCAGGCGATCATGAGCATCGAGCGCGCCGGGGAAAGCCGCCACTGGCTGTCCAGCTGGCCTGGCGTCGCCGGCCCCACGCCGCTGCGCGAGCTGCCGGACCTGGCCAGCAAGCTGCAGGTCGCGCGCCTCAGCGTCAAGGACGAATCCCTGCGCTCGCCGCTGGGCAGCTTCAAGGCCCTGGGCGCGCCCATTGCCCTGGTGCGGCAGATCCTGCGCCTGCACCCCGGCTTCCGGCCCGGAGACATCCTTGCCGGCCGGCATGCCGACGCCCTCGCGGACTACACCGTGATCACCGCCACCGACGGCAACCACGGCCGCAGCCTGGCCGCCGCGGCGCGCGACGCCGGCTGCCGCTGCGTGATCGTGCTGCATGCCCACGTGAGCCGGGAGCGCGAACAGGCCATCGCCGCCCATGGCGCGCGCATCGTACGCATCGCCGGCAACTACGACGCCTCGGTCGAGGAAGCTGCACGTCTCGCGGCCGCAAATGGCTGGCAGGTCATCTCCGACACTTCGTACGAGGGCTACCAGGACATCCCGCGCGACGTGATGCAGGGCTACGGCACCATTGCGGCCGAAGTCACCGAGCAGACCGGGGCGCAGCGTGACGACTGCGCCTACACCCACGTTTTCCTGCAGGGCGGCGTCGGCGGCCTGGCTGCCGGCGTGGCCAGCTGGCTGTGGGAATACCACGACGCGGCGCGACCAGGCTTCATCGTGGTGGAACCTGAACAGGCGGACTGCCTGCTGCAAAGCGCACTCCAGGGCGCACCCGCTCGGGCGACCGGCTCGGTGGATTCGGTGATGGCCGGGCTGGCCTGTGGCGAGACCTCGCCGCTGGCCTGGCGCTTCCTCGACCCGGGCATCGACCACTTCATGACGATTGCCGACGACGAGGCCATCGAAGCCATGCGCACGCTGGCCCGGGGAAGCGAACGCGACCCACCCATCGTGGCCGGGGAGTCTGGCGCCGCCGGCCTCGCCGCGCTGCAGGCGCTGCGCCGCGACACCACCCTGTCGGTCCGGGCCGGCCTGGGCCCGCACTCCCGAGTGCTGGTCATCAACACCGAAGGCGCGACCGATCCGTGGATGTACGAGAAACTGGTCGGCGCCAGCCCGGTAGCTGTCGCCAAGCGAGGACATACCCATGCCTGATACTGATCTCCAGAAGGACATGCGTGACTGGCGCCACCATCTCCACGCCCATCCCGAATTCGGCTTCGAGGAGGCCCGCACGGGCGCCTTCGTTGCCGGGCTGCTGCGCGGCTTTGGCCTGGACGAGGTGGTCGAGGGTGTCGGCGGCACCGGCGTCGTGGCCACGCTAAGGCGCGGCAGCAGCAAGCGTGCCATCGCCCTGCGCGCGGACATGGATGCCCTGCGCATCGCCGAGGCCGGCGGGCGCGTGCACTGCTCCACCATGCCGGGCACCATGCACGCCTGCGGACACGATGGCCACACCGCCATGCTGCTCGGCGCGGCGCGTCTGCTGGCGGAGGAAGGCGGCTTCGACGGCACGGTGCGCTTCGTCTTCCAGCCGGCCGAAGAGTGGGGGCGCGGCGCGCTCGCCATGCTCGATGACGGATTGCTCGAGCGCTTCCCGTTCGCGGAAATCTACGGTCTGCACAACATGCCAGGCCAGGCCCTGGGCAGCGTCACCACGCGGTCGGGCGCATTCATGTCGGCCGAGGACAATTTCGCCATCGTGCTGACCGGCATGGGCGGGCATGCCTCGCGCCCGCAAGCCGGGAGCGAGGTGATGGTCGCCGGCGCCGCGCTGGTGACCACGCTGCAGGAGATCGTCTCGCGCCGGCTCGACCCGTCGGAAACCGCCGTGGTCTCGGTGACCCAGTTTGTGACCGACGGCGCACGCAACGTCCTGCCCAGCGTGGCGACGATCAGCGGCGATGTACGCAGCTTCGACTCCGCGGTCAGCGCGGCCGTGGAGGCGCATATGCGGCGCATCGCGCAAGGCATTGCCGACGCCCACGGCATCGCCGTCGAGGTCAGCTACACGCGCGAGTTCGTGCCGCTGCTCAACGACCCGGCCTGCACCGCCGAGATGCTGGCCGTCGCCACCGCGATCATGGGCGCCGAACGGGTCTCGGTCGTCGAGCGGCCGAACACCGCTTCGGAGGATTTCGCGCGCTTCCTCGAGCGCGTGCCAGGCTGCTTCGCCTTCCTCGGCAACGGCGAGGAATCGCGACCCCTGCACAATCCAGGCTACGATTTTGCCGACGCGATCCTGCTCGACGGCGCCCGCCTCCACGCCGGTATCGCGCGCCGCCGCTTGCCGGCATGAGAGCAGTTGCCCGCATGATCTGATCCGCTCCCCGCTGTAGACACCGGAGTTGCCGGCAGCCACACATCGAAGCTGGGGAGGACGACATGTCGGTGCTAGGATGTTCCGGGTCGTTCGGATGCGGGAGCATGCAGATGGCTAAATTGGCAAGCGCGATCCTCCTGCTGGCGCTGCTTTCGGGCGCAGCCTATGCCCAGACCAACGCCGGCGGGCAGCAAGCCGACCCCAACCTGCCCTTCACCATCACCCAGGTGGCAAGCTTCGACCTGCCCTGGCGCATCGCCTTCCTGCCCGACGGGCGCATGCTGGTCACGGAAAAGGTCGGCCGCGTCCAGCTGGTCACGCCGCAAGGCGCCAAGACCGAACTCAAGGGCGTACCGGCCAGCCATTACCAAGGCCAGAGCGGCATGCTGGGTGTGTTTCTTTCGCCGCATTACGCCAGCGACCACAACGTCTACCTTACCTACGCCGAACCGGGTGACTACGGCAGCGGCCTGGCGCTCGGCCGTGGCCGGCTGGTGCTGGACGATGGCCAGCCGAGGCTGGAGGGCTTCCAGGTGCTGTGGCGCCAGCTGCCCACCGGCAAGGGCGGCCAGCAGGGCGCCCAGGTCGCCTTCTCGCCGGACGGCCAGTACCTGTTCCTGACCGTGGGCGAGCGCCAGCGCTTTACCCCCGCCCAGGATCCGAGCCAGCCCGAAGGCAAGATCCTGCGCCTGACCCTGGATGGCAAACCCGCGCCTGGCAACCCGTGGGCAGGCGAGGTCGGCGCCCGCAGCATTCCCCTGATCGATCCGCCACGGGACACCGAGGCGGCCAAGACGGCACCGGTCGTCAGTACCTACACCTTTCCCGGCCCCAATCTGACCCCAGCCGAGACCTGGACCACGGGCCACCGCACGCCCTATGGCCTGGCCTTCGCCCCCGACGGCCGCCTTTGGGAAGTCGAGCATGGCCCGCGCGGCGGCGACGAACTCAACCTGATCGAGGCGGGCAAGAACTACGGCTGGCCGCTGGTCTCCTACGGCCGCAACTACGACGGCGTACCCATCCCCAGCCCCGATACGCGACCCGACCTCGCCAAGCCCGTGATCTATTGGGTGCCGGTGATCGCACCGGGCAACCTCATGTTCTACAAGGGCAGCCTGTTCCCGCAATGGAATGGCAGCGCCCTGATCAGCGGCCTGGTCAGCGAGGCCATCGTGCGCGTCACCTTCGATGGTCATGGCGGCGCCACCGCGGTCCAGCGCTGGAACGTCGGCAAACGTGTCCGCGACATCGAAGAGGCACCGGATGGCTCGCTGTGGATGCTGGAGGACGCCAGCCCCGGCGGCCTGTACCACCTCACCCCGAAGAAGTAGTCGGACGGCTCCGCATCACTCCCACTCTATTGTAAACAAGACATTTTTATCTTTTATATTCAATGGCTTATTTTCCTGCTAATTGGTAATACCATGAAAAATACCATGCTCAGAAAAGGCTTAACAATATTTTGAAAAATTGCCTACTGAGCGCTGCCGCACAGCTCCATAGGCCGCTTTCCTGGCTTTGCTTCCAGATGTATGCTCTTCTGCTCCTGCAGCTAATGGATCACCGCAAACAGGTTACTCGCCTGGGGATTCCCTTTCGACCCGAGCATCCGTATGAGACTCATGCTCGATTATTATTATTATAGAAGCCCCCATGAATAAATCGCTCATCATTTTCGGCATCGTCAACATAACCTCGGACAGTTTCTCCGATGGAGGCCGGTATCTGGCGCCAGACGCAGCCATTGCGCAGGCGCGTAAGCTGATGGCCGAGGGGGCAGATGTGATCGACCTCGGTCCGGCATCCAGCAATCCCGACGCCGCGCCTGTTTCGTCCGACACAGAAATCGCGCGTATCGCGCCGGTGCTGGACGCGCTCAAGGCAGATGGCATTCCCGTCTCGCTCGACAGTTATCAACCCGCGACGCAAGCCTATGCCTTGTCGCGTGGTGTGGCCTATCTCAATGATATTCGCGGTTTTCCAGACGCTGCGTTCTATCCGCAATTGGCGAAATCATCTGCCAAACTCGTCGTTATGCATTCGGTGCAAGACGGGCAGGCAGATCGGCGCGAGGCACCCGCTGGCGACATCATGGATCACATTGCGGCGTTCTTTGACGCGCGCATCGCGGCGCTGACGGGTGCCGGTATCAAACGCAACCGCCTTGTCCTTGATCCCGGCATGGGGTTTTTTCTGGGGGCTGCTCCCGAAACCTCGCTCTCGGTGCTGGCGCGGTTCGATGAATTGCGGCTGCGCTTCGATTTGCCGGTGCTTCTGTCTGTTTCGCGCAAATCCTTTCTGCGCGCGCTCACAGGCCGTGGTCCGGGGGATGTCGGGGCCGCGACACTCGCTGCAGAGCTTGCCGCCGCCGCAGGTGGAGCTGACTTCATCCGCACACACGAGCCGCGCCCCTTGCGCGACGGGCTGGCGGTATTGGCGGCGCTGAAAGAAACCGCAAGAATTCGTTAACTGCACATTCGGGATATTTCTCTATATTCGCGGTTCAGCAGGCATGTCCCCTTTGAGGGCGACCCGACGACAGGATAATCGACCTTATGGTGCGCAAATATTTCGGCACAGACGGTATTCGTGGCAAAGCCAACGAAGGCGCGATGACGGCGGAAACCGCCTTGCGCGTCGGCATGGCGGCTGGCCGTGTCTTTCGTCGCGGTGACCACCGCCATCGTGTCGTGATCGGCAAGGATACGCGCCTGTCGGGCTATATGCTTGAACCCGCGCTCACAGCCGGTTTCACCTCGATGGGCATGGACGTATTCCTTTTTGGCCCGCTGCCGACAACGTATAGGAAGAATAAACGCCCTTTTCACCCAAGTCCAACAGCTTTGGACCGCAGTTGACTCTTTCGACACCCCTGCGATGCAACCCAATCCGGCTGACGGGGAGCCAGCAACGCTGAAAATTTACCCTCCTCTTTCCCACTAGCGGCTCCTTTTCCGACAACCAGCACGGCGGATCCCTGCCGCGGCGCTGTGAACGCAGCATTTTGATTGGTATCGTTGGCCTTCAGGCTCGTCAGTCAAACAGACCCAGGAGCAGCTCAGCCGGTGGCGCCCGGCTTTCGGGTAACGCCCTGGTCCCGCTGGTTTCGGCTTTGTGCTTCAGGTGATCAAGGATCTGCTTGATCACTATAGGGTCTTCAATGCAGGCGATGACTTTCATGGCGCCGCCGCAGCCGCTGCAGGTCTCGATGTCGATATTGAAAACACGCTTGAGCCGTTGCGCCCATGTCATCGACGCTCGCCGTTGTGCTGGTGTTGCCGGTTCATCAGCCACCCTGACCTTGTTGCCCCTGCCCCGTTTTGCCGGCGTGACCAACGCCCGGTGCCGACTGTTGGGTGCGAACACCCCGTGGAAGCGGGTTAGGTTGACTCTGGGCTTCGGTACCAGGGCGGCCAGCCTTGCAATGAAATCCAATGGTTCGAAAATGACGTGCGTGGTGCCGTCCCGGTACGGCGTCTTGAGCTGGTAGCGCACGTTGCCGCCTCGTGTTAACGACAGCCGCTTCTCGGATACCGCCGGGCGGCTGATGTACCGGCACAGCCGTTCGAGCTTCTTGCGTTCATCGGCCCTGGCCGCCACGCCGGCGTGCAGGCTGGACCCGGCTACCTTGCCAATCCCGTCACCGAACGGATCACCACTGGTCGGCAGAGTTTGCAAAGTGAACACCTTTCGCCCCGCCTGTGAACCGACAGCGATACGGTAAGTGATCGAGTGCCCCAGCAGGGGTGTCATCGGGTCGTCATCCACCGCATCCGAGGCCAGATAGCTGTTTTCGACATCCCGTTCCAGCAGGCCTTGCCGTTCCAGATAGCGACCCACCCGGTGGGCGATGGTGTGCGTCAGCTGGGTGAGCTCTGGGCTGGTCGGCGCCTTGACCCAGCGGAAACGCGCTGAGCCGTGGGATTGCTCGACATACACACCGTCGAGAAACAGCATGTGGAAGTGAACATTCAGATTGAGCGCCGATCCAAAACGCTGGATCAGGGTGACCGCGCCCGTCTTGGCCACTTGGTGGGTATGGCCCGCTTTCTTGACCAGGTGCGTGGCAATGACGCGGTAAACGATGCCCAGCACCCACCCCATGATCTCGGGCCGGCTGGCAAACAGGAAACGCAGCTGAAACGGGAAGCTCAACACCCACTGACGCATGGGTTGTTCAGGCAGTACTTCATCAACCAGCAAGGCGGCACTTTCGGCCATCCGCCGCGCCCCACAGCTCGGGCAGAAACCGCGACGCTTACAGCTGAAAGCGACCAGGTGCTCGGCGTGGCAAGACTCGCAGCGAACCCGTAGAAAGCCATGCTCCAGCCGCCCGCATTGGAGAAATTCTTCAAATTCCCGTTGCACATAGCCCGGCAATTCCTTTCCCTGCTCTGCCATAAGCGCAGCGAATGCCGGGTAATACTCGTCAACGATCTGATAGAGAAGGGTTTGCTCGGGTCGGTGGCTCTGGTAACGACCAGTATCCCGATCCCGGCTGGCCGTCCTGGCCGCCACATGAGGCATGTTCCGCGTCCTTGCAATACTGTGTTTACATACAGTCTATCGCTTAGCGGAAAGTTCTTTTACCCTCAGCCGAAATGCCTGCCGTTGCTAGACATTGCCAGCCAGTGCCCGTCACTCCCACTCGATTGTAAACAAGCACACAAAACCCTTTAGTGACAACAATTTGCAAGAACTATCAGGCTCAGTGCCATGAAAAATACCATGACCAGATCATGAGGTTGAACACGGCTTGCGCCGGCAGCGTTCACGCTCCTGGTCGGCGATCTCGCCCGGCTGCAATGCTAGCTCAGCATCGGTCATGCGCTCCAGCACGTCGCGTAGGCGGATGGTGCAAGGAATGGGCGGCAGCTCGAACTCATAGCCGCCGGCGATCATTTCGGCCGCAATCTCCTCGGTGATGAAAAACGGCTCGTCGTCTTGGTTCGGCTTCTTCATGCCCTTTCCTCCTGGCGCTCATCCTGGCCGACAGCGGCCAGGGCATCGGCTTCCGTCAATGCGTCCTCCACGAACGCGCCGTGCTGCTTCGCTTCGGCCTGGCTGACCTCGGCCCATATCCGTTTCACCTGGGCCGCACTGTACCCGGCCAGCTCGGCGGTCTTGTTGATGCTGTAGCCGGACTTGCGCAGCGCGACAACTTGGGCGCGGCGCTTCGGATCAGCACGGCGGCCCTTGTACCGCCCGGCCTGGCGGGCCAACTCAATGCCTTGGCGCTGGCGTTCGCGCCTGTCCTCGTAGTCGTCGCGGGCCATCTGCAAGGCCAGGCGAAAAAGCATGATCTGCACGGCTTCCAGCACGATCTTGGCGACGCCCTGGGCCTCGGCCGCCAGGTCGGATAGATCGACCACGCCAGGGACGGCCAGGCGTGCGCCTTTGGCCTGTATCGAGGCCACCAGGCGCTCGGCCTCGGGCAAAGGTAGGCGGCTGATGCGGTCGATCTTCTCGGCAATGACCACCTCGCCGGGCTGTAGGTCGCCGATCATGCGCAGCAGCTCAGGCCGGTCGGCGCGTGCGCCGGATGCCTTCTCACGGTAGATGCCGGCGACGTAGTAGCCGGCGGCCTTCGCGGCCGTAGTGATCGCCTCTTGGCGTTCCAAGTCCTGCGCGTCGGTGCTGACGCGCAGATAGACCCGCGCCACCATCGGCGCGGCTACTGGCTTCGTCCTGCGCATACTTGCGGGCTCCTTTGGGCATACTCAAATGCACCCATCTTAAACTGGCAGGCCAATTTATCACATATCGATCTAAATGCGCCTAGCTCATTTTTACAGCTTAAATGAGCTATTGAGCACACTCCATATTTCGACTATTATTGAAACATGGAAACGATAAATGCTGTAGCCGCCCTGGCGGCCATCGCTCAAGAATCGCGCCTCGCGGTGTTCCGGCTTCTCGTCCAGGCCGGCCCCGCCGGCATGGCCGCCGGAAAAATCAGCGAAGCGGCCGGCATCCCGCCGTCTTCGCTATCCTTCCACCTGAAAGAGCTGGCACACGCCGGCATGGTCACGTCGCGGCAAGAAGGCCGATTTGTGATCTACGAGGCGAACTTTTCGACGGCCACTAACCTGGTGGCCTTTCTCACGGAAAACTGCTGCGGCGGCCAGGTGTGCAACCTGTCTTGCACCACGGAAGCCGGGAAGGTGTTGGCATGAGACTTCGCCATCTTTCCGACCCCGATTCTTTGCCCGCTTTGGACAAATCCTTTGCCATCGAGCGCCCGGCGCTCGGGCTGGCACCCGACGCCCCGCCGGTGCGTATCCTGCTGCTGTATGGCTCGCTGCGCGCCCGCTCGTTCTCACGGCTGGCCGTCGAGGAAGCGGCCCGGCTGCTGCAATTCTTTGGCGCAGAAACACGCATCTTCGACCCGTCCGATTTGCCGTTGCCCGATCAAGTGCAAAGCGACGATCACCCGGCCGTCAAGGAGCTGCGCGCCCTGTCCGAGTGGTCAGAGGGACAAGTCTGGTGCAGCCCGGAACGCCACGGTCAGATTACCAGTGTCATGAAGGCGCAGATTGACCATCTGCCGCTTGAAATGGCCGGCATCCGGCCGACCCAAGGCCGCACCCTGGCCGTGATGCAGGTATCCGGCGGCTCGCAGAGCTTCAACGCCGTGAACACCTTGCGTCTGCTCGGCCGCTGGATGCGAATGTTCACCATTCCGAACCAGTCGAGTATCGCCAAAGCGTTCCAAGAGTTCGACGCGGCGGGCCGCATGAAGCCCTCGCCGTACTACGACCGAATAGCCGATGTGATGGAAGAACTGGTGCGCTTCACGGCGCTGGTACGGCCGCACCGTGAAGCACTGACAGACCGCTATTCCGAACGGAAAGCGGCCGGCCACGTCATCGACGAGGCCACCGATCTTTCATCCATCGCCATTGCTCCCCAGCCACTACCAGAAAGCGAAACATCATGACCGAAAGAATCTATAACGTCCTCATCCTCTGCACCGGCAATTCGGCGCGCAGCATCATGGCCGAAGCTCTCATCAACACGATGGGGCAAGGGCGCTTCCGCGCCTACAGCGCCGGCAGTCACCCAACCGGCAAGGTCAATCCCTTCGCCGTCGAAAAGGTGGAGTCGGTGAATTACCCGACCGAGAATCTGCGCAGCAAGAGCTGGGACGAGTACGCCACGCCCGACGCACCGAAGATGGACTTCATCATCACCGTCTGCGACAACGCCGCCGGCGAAATGTGTCCGGTGTGGCCTGGTCAGCCGATCTCGGCGCATTGGGGATTTGAAGACCCGGCCGCCGTCGAAGGCACTGACGCCGAGAAGCGCCGGGCCTTCGAACAAACCTTCCGGCACATGATGAACCGCGTCCGCCTGTTCGTGAATCTGCCTCTCAAAATGCTTGACCAGACGGCCATCAAGCGCGAGCTGGCGAACATCGGCAAGACCGAGCAGGAAGCATGAGCGCCGGCGCACAGGCCATCGCCGCGAAGCCGCGCCAGGCCCCGATGAGCGGCTTCGAGCGTTACCTGACGCTGTGGGTGGCCCTGTGCATCGTCGCCGGTGTTGCGCTCGGCCAGGGCCTTCCTGACGTGTTCCAGGCCATAGGCCGCATGGAAGTGGCCCAGGTCAATTTGCCGGTGGGCCTGCTGATTTGGGTAATGATCGTCCCGATGCTGGTCAAGATCGACTTCGGGGCGCTGCACCAGGTCAAAGAGCATTGGCGCGGCATCGGCGTCACGCTGTTCGTGAATTGGGCCGTCAAGCCATTCTCGATGGCCCTGCTGGGGTGGCTGTTCATCCGACAAGTGTTCGCTCCGTTCCTGCCGGCCGATCAACTGGACAGCTACATCGCGGGCTTGATCTTGCTGGCCGCCGCGCCCTGCACGGCAATGGTGTTCGTGTGGAGCCGCCTTACCAACGGCGACCCGCTTTTCACGCTCTCGCAAGTGGCTCTGAACGACGCCATCATGATCGTGGCCTTCGCGCCCATCGTCGGCCTGCTGCTGGGCATGTCCTCGATCTCGGTGCCTTGGGACACGCTGCTGATTTCGGTCGTGCTCTACATCATCGTGCCGGTGATCCTGGCGCAGCTCTTGCGGCGGCATCTGCTCAAGCAAGGACAGGCCGCCTTTGAACGGGCCATGCAGAAGATCGGGCCGTGGTCGATGGCCGCGCTGCTGCTGACGTTGGTTCTACTGTTCGCCTTCCAGGGCGAGGCCATCATCCGGCAGCCGTTAGTGATCGCCATGCTAGCCGTGCCGATCTTGATTCAAGTGTTCTTCAATTCCGGGTTAGCCTACTGGCTGAACAAGCGGGCGGGGGAAAAGCACTCTGTCGCCTGTCCTTCGGCCCTGATCGGTGCCAGCAACTTCTTCGAGCTGGCCGTGGCGGCCGCCATCAGCTTGTTCGGTCTGCACTCCGGCGCTGCATTGGCAACCGTGGTCGGCGTCCTGGTCGAAGTGCCGGTGATGCTGCTGGTCGTGCGCGTGGTGAATCGCTCGAAGAGCTGGTACGAACGAGGTTGAACATGAGTAGGAAAAAACTGAGGAAATGATTGCAGATTGCCGCGCCGGCCGCTTCCTGGCGCATTCGATCACTGACCTGGAACACCTAGTATCCATGCTTGCTGAGGTCGCCCGATGACAGACCCAAAGAACCTAGAGAACAGGCTGCATGAGAAGGCCGACCCGGCCCGCGCCGTTTCCACTGGTCGGGTGCGCTACACACTGGCCGAACTACTGGCCGACGCGGAAGCATCCGGGGCTTACCCGCTGCCGCCGGAGGAACGCGAATGGATGGATGCGCCGTCTGTGGGTCGGGAATGGCCAAACAGTGAAGATTGAAAAAGGCGGCCAGTTCGAGTGGCCGCCCTTTCGTCATTAGCTGCACGCTTGGCGCAAGGCGTTCATTGCTTCTTGAAAATCAGCCTGTGTCGCCCGGCCCGTTTCAGCTTGGTAGTACACCACCATAAAAGCATTAGCGACGGCTTCGGCCAATGGCCCAAGGCTCCGCGCTTCCGCTTGGTTGATGTACTCCAAAGAAGAAAGAATAGCCGCTGCTTGATGCACTGCTTGCCCTGGTTCGATAATATGTTGTGTTGTCATAATTCACCTCTCCAGTAGGTGTTGATTGAAAGTGCCGGGCTGGTTGTGGCCAGCCCGGTGCGCCTACAGGTACAGCCCCGCCGCCTCCGCGAATGCTGACCGCTCATTCCTGCCGCCATTAACCTCAATACTTATCGGCTTAGTTTCGCTCTCTCTCATAGGGTCTGGCCGTGATACAAAAGCGGCTGTTTCTGTCTCTGCATCGACCTCGGTCGATTGATCACCCAGCGGCGAAATAAATACCTGGCTGACTTCTTCCCTTGGCGCTTCATCCAGGGCCGCCAATGCGGCCATGTATGTTGATGTCGTCATCGTGCTAACTCCTGACTTCGTTACTATCTGGGCCAGAATCGGCGCCCAAGCTATTGCCCTCGAACTGGCCAGATTGGCTTGCTTCTTTCGGCTCCATGCTTTCGCGTATCGAAGCAGCCAGTTTTCCGCCTGTGGTTTCGCTCACTCGCTCCTGGAATCCCTGCTTCACTTGAGAGCCGACACCCTTGGCTAACTCGGAGGCCGTGCCTGTGGCCAGCTTCGCGGCCTTGGCAAAGCCGCCACCGCTTGAGCTACTGCCGCTGTCACCAAAGCCAGCCGCTTGGGCGAATGGGCTACTGCCAGCAGTACCCGCTTCACCACCACCGTTTCCGCCACTGCTGACAACTGACCCCATGCTGGACATGTCACCGCCGGTTTCCATACTCGCTGATGCTTTCTGAAAAGCCGCTTGGAGTGCACTTGCACCTCCGGCTGCACCGGCTGCGGCACCCATAACCGCTTTACCTGCCAGGGCAGCGCCGCCAGTTGCCATACTGGCCGCCGTCACCGCCGCCCCAACTGCCGCACCCGCACCGAAGTTTCCAATTCCACCGGCTGCGCCAATACCACCACCAGACACAAGACCAGAAATCATCGGCGGAACTTTGTTGACCAAGAAAAGCAAGATGACCGATATAACCAACATCACGGCCAGTTCCTGGGATGCCATGTTCTCGCTGATTTGCGTGTAGTAGTGATTGATGAACTCTTTGCCAATCGCAACCAGAAGCACCATTGCCATAAGCTGTGCGGCCAGGCCCAGCACGGTCTTGTAGTAATTGATCGCCATGTCGGAAGTCCAACGACTTCCACCAAAGCCAAGGAAGAACACACCGGCATACAACAGAATCCAGGCTGATGCGAGCAACAGCAACAGGTTGACCGCAATCAACGCCAGGACAAACAAAACAGCCAGGGCCATTAGCTCCATGACCAGAGCAGTTGCCATCTGCCGCCATCCCAGCTCCGAGGTGGCCTGTACTGTGCGGTTGTATAACTCGAAACCAAGATCAAGGATGCTGGAGGGCCCAAGATTGCTATTGGAAAGTCCCCCCGCCTGCGCGCCCAGAGTTTGCAATGACTGAACAATCGTACCGGCGATATTCATGCCCTGGTTCGCATTCGTCAGCAACCACCAGAAAAAGCCGGTGAAGATCGTGAAGCGAACGAACTCCGCGAAGAACTCGCCAATGTCGGCCTTGCGCAAAGCCATCATGCCGAATGTCCAGACCATCGAAATCACAACCAGCGTCCAGAACAAACGCGATGCAGCGGACTCAATAGCTGGCCCCCATGTTGCGGCAGCATCATGAAAACGCTTGAGCACATCATTCATAACACCGCTGCTACTTAGCTCCTGCGCCATTGCAGGTTCAGCCAGCACCATTGTGGCGACCATCATCAAGCCACCTAGAGCAATTTTCTTTCTCATGGCGACCACCTCAATAATCATCTTTAGGGCTGGGCTTGAACTCCCACTGACGCATCTGCTTGGCCTTCTGGAATGCTCTGCATTCCTCGGTAAAGGCCTCTCGGTTCGCTTCGCTGCGCATTTCATTCAGTGCTGCCTGGAACGCATCGGGGGCACACGTCGCCGCATTTGGTTCGGGCATCCTTTCCTGTTCACATCCAGCCAACAACAGCAACGTAGCCGCGGTAGTAAAAAAGATTTTTTTCATCTCACCGCCTCCCTAGTAGTTGTCTGCCGGACTCGGGCGAAACGTCCAGGTACGCATTTGCTCGGCCCTGGCATCACCTCGCGCCTCGGCATCGAGTTCTGCTGCAATCCGGGCTGCCTCCGCGTTGTGTTGGGCGGTCAACATGGTGCGAATCTGCAAGAGCTGATTGGCCTGCTGGCTGGCGAGCTGGTTGGCGTAGCCGATGGCCTGTAGCTGGCCAGTTGCACCCTGGGCCGCGCCTTGCAGCCGCTCCAGGGTACGGGCGTCATCCTTCAAAGCCTTTTGCTGGTCGGCAACGGTCTGGAACAGGGCATCGTTGGCCTTCTTTTGCGACTCTGACGCCAGGCGGCGGTTCTCTTCCATCGCTGCCTTTTCGGCCGGCGTGCATCCGCCGCTGCCGTTGAAGCATGGCGAGCTGCGGTAATAGGCCACGTCCTGAAACTTGGCCAGGTAACGATCCAGGCTGCCTAGCTGGTTCTCGTAATAGGCCAGCGTGTTTTGCGCGGCAATCAGCCGGTTGATCGTAGTCTGCGCCTGATCCCAGATATACGCGGCTGGGGCCATCGTGTTCTGGAGCTGATTTTCGTACTGCTGCAACTGGGTCTGGTACTGCTCAATCTGCTTGAGCGTCTGCGCCACCGACTCGATGGCCGTCATGATGTTCTGGGCCAGGTTGCCGCCGTCGATGACGGGGATACCAGCTTGCACAGGGGCGGTGGTAGTGGTGATAAAGCCGGTTGCGAGTGCAACGGCTAGAGCGGTTTTTTTAGCCGCTAAAATTTTGGACTTCATGGTCGTACTCCGTCGATGAAAAGAAGGCATTGCCTTGACCAAGCGTTGTGCTTGTTCTCGGCAACGTTTCATCGAAGAGCTACGCCACTAGCTGATCGGTATTGCCCTTGGCGCTGAGGCCCGGACTTACAAACGTAAAACTACTCTGTTTTTTTATCGCTTTCGGACAAGCCAACTTCCCGGCCAATCTCTTCAAGCTCTAGCGGCTGTACTGCCGCCGTCAGTATTTCGCGTATTTCCGCGTCGGTGCTCCTATCGTTGAGCGCTGCTCGAACTTTCAACGCACGGTGCACCTCGGCGGGTAAATTCCTGATAAGCACATTTGCCATATCAATACCCTTTTGGTGTACCCGACAACCATGCTATCAAAGATATTAAAAATAGCAAGACCTATACTCTTGCAACCGGCGGTAGCCGATCAGCCCCGCAGGGCAGGATTCCCGTTGAGTGCCCCCGGCGCGAATAAGGGACAGTGAAGATAGATAACCGGCTTGCCGGTTAGCTAACTTCACCCATCCTGCCCGCATTTCACCCACTATTGAAAATCTAGCGCATATCGAACGTAAAGCGTTTTATCGTCAAACAAACACCGATTCTTGGCAACATAACCGTAATCGTCACCAAATCGGCCTGCAATCGACATAGTCGCTTCAAAATCGCTGCTCAATCGGCTTTAAATCGGAACCTAAAATGCCAACAATCGACACAAACCATTCGCCCCGATGGGGCGAGTTGGACGCCAAAAAAGAAGGGCATAACCCGCCCCTCAAGTGTCAATGAACACAAGAAATTTGCCTCCCCTCCCGTCATACCACTAAGGCGACGTATTGATACTTGAGGGGCAACCTTTCCTGATGTTGACACCTTCACGCAGGTTACTGGTTATGGGCGTCCAACACACACGGCTCATTCCTGCTTGGTAATAATAAGAATAATAATCTTCTTATTATTCTTACCGAACGAATGGGCACTGCTTAGCCATTTCACGTTTCGAGCCAAGGTTTCAGTACAGATAACTACAAGTGCACACAGCGGCCCTCCAGCACCGTTAGACGCAGATTCTGCTTCAGCTCATGGAATAAGGGACTCCGGGTTGTTTTCCCCTCTCACAAGGCGTTTCAGCGGCCACTGAAGCCGCCTTCTCTTCTTGGCGTTAAACCATCGGCCTATGGCCGATTGATAAAGCCCGCCAGGGCTTTATTGGCAAGGTCAGAACGCGCCCTCAAGGCGCGAGCTGCACCGCGCATGATGGATTATCTTTAGATAATCTTGGATGGATTTCCCAAACTGCCCGCAAAGCAGCGCACCGTCTGGGTTTTCCAAATTGGGACGGGGAACGTTACGACGGCAGAAGGGGAGCGTTACGACGGTAACAAGGGAACGTTACGACGGTAAACGGGTGCAGTTGCCGTGGGGCCAGGCCTCTTGATCTCCCATTTTCCCTTGGCGTATTCGTTCACTACCCAACCCACGGCGGCAAGTTCGGCCAGTGCCTTCCGGGCAGTCTGACGGCGTTTTTTCATAGCTTCGGCATTGGCTTCATCTGGCCAGACATAGCCGCAAAGCGTGTCCAGTTCCACGCGCCCGGATTTGCCGGGGTCGATCCAGCCGCATAGCCGTTGGTGCATCAGCCGTGCCGGATCAGTCTGTAGCACCCGCACTTCCGCCATGTCGATACGGGCATATGGACGATGCCCCAGGATCGCTTCGGCAATACGCGGATTCAGGGCAACCCATAGCCTGCCGTCCGTCTCGTCAAAAGCATGACTCATCAGGTGGAACGCGGCTTGCCGCCGTCCCTTCGTCACAAGGATGGTGACGTTCGACATGCGCAGCAGGCTGGCTTTGAGCGCCTTGATGTTGTCGCCGCTATCCGTCATGCCCGTTTCTGAGAGCAGTTTGGTCAGGCTCTCACGAACCACCAAGCCGTCTTGCTCAATGGCTTCGAAACGGGGTTCAAGGAATAGCCGTAGTGAAGCGTCCTCGTTTTTCCGAGTCACTCAGAAGTAGAGGTTTGGGGTGATTGTGCCATCGCGAATGGAACGGGCGGAAGTCCGCCGAGCGCGCGATGGGGTCGATGGTGGTTGTAGCGGTACCGCC
>Ga0209941_1000373_pt1 | contig 60552 bp, 60 predicted proteins | sample ThiBiot_300_plan_FD_183945 | JGI IMG/M metagenome (GOLD analysis project Ga0209941, IMG submission 183945) | Wastewater bioreactor microbial communities from Cape Town, South Africa - Thiocy_solids_1 (SPAdes) | ecosystem: Engineered > Bioremediation > Thiocyanate > Unclassified | place: South...
AACAACTGTTCTTTATTCCTTTTTCAGGGGGTCAATTTCAGCCGGAGACAGGGGATCAGTTTAAAATGGCGCATGGGGGTCAGTTTCGTCTGGCGCGAGGGGGTCAATTTACGTGGATTTTCCAATTGAGCAAGCAGCTAAAGAAAGAGGACGTTAATTAAATCCAAACGAGAAGTCCAGCAGCCAACAACTAAGGCTTCGTTGGGTGCGCAGCACCAACAATGAAGCCGCATGTTGAACGAAACCGGTTAATATGGAGATGTCGTGAAGAAGATTTGAGCTACACTATCAAGTTCGGTAACTTGATTTTTCAAAAGGGTTTTCATCAGGGGCAATATCTGATGTTTTTCATTTTGGCGGACAAAAGATCCCTTACCCATCCTGCTATGAAAGCGGGACAGGCACAGGTTGGTTTTCCGTAAGAAATTCCTTCGGCGGGCCACGTTTGCCAAATACTTCAACCGTTATCAATGTGCTGGTTTTGCAACAGGGGCATTTCCTAAGTAGGGTTTTTGTTTTTGCCTCCGGCCTTTTTACTTTAGTTCAACAAGGTATTGCCAAAAGCGGGGCTGAACGGCTTCAATTGGATATTTGTACAAGGTTCAATATTCGTTCTTCGATTGAACTTTTGTGCTAAAATCCCCGCCTTCGGCAATACCCAAACCGTAAAAGAGGCAAGCAGAAAACAACTGCATTAGGTTCAGTCAGACAAATATTTTAACTTTGAACTATGCCGACAATCAATGTCTTATTAAAAGAACTCAAAAACGTTCCGGTTGACAAACTGGAGGACCTGTATTCTATTATTCATTCCCTACGGACAAACATAAAGAAGACAGATATCAAGAGCCAGGAAATTCTATCTTATGCCGGTGCTTTCGGTGACATGTCAAAAAGTGATTACAGTGATTTCGTTAAACATACTAAGCAGACACGGAACAAACTTTTTGATCGCAAAATTAATTTATGAGACCTGCGCTGGTTGACACAGACATACTTTCAGAATTTTTACGTGGGACAGAAATTGTGGTTGAAAATGCGAAAAAGTATTTAGAGAATTATGACTCAATTAATTTTAGTATTATTACTTACTACGAGTCATAAGCAAGTGGACAAGTACACAGTTTGACAATCACTGCAACCTTGACAAAAAAACTTTTGAGCAGCACAACCTACCTACCGGCAAGTAACAGTTCTTTTTTTTCGACAGCAGTTTTCGGGTTGGACACAATTCGTTTTTTCTTTGACACAAGTTTTTAATGCAAGAAAATGATTGAAGAGCATTTGTTTTTTGTTGTAGTCTTCGGTGGACACAAAAATATTTTGTAATTCAAAAAAACTTTGCGGGTTGCAGCATAGTGTTCAAAAAAATTACTGAACGTTGAAATGAGTGACACAACGAAAGTTGATAGCAGCAATGCAGCTAAGTACAAAAAGGATAAGGCTTCATTCCGTTTTATTTTCAAATCTTTTATCCGGCACAAACCACATACCTGCTATTAAAAAATACATTGCCAGCCCGAGCAACGGATGAATGAAACAAAGTGCCACACCTATTGCATAAATAATCACTGATATTTTTCCTTTTCTATCACTGCCCAATGCTCTCGCAAAATCCGAATCCTTCCCATGAATGCCCGTAAGGCAATGTGCCAGAATATAATAAGCAATGGCCGCCATCATTGACACAATTCCATACAAAGCAACAGGCATGGTGGTAAAATTATTTTCGCCCATCCAGCCTGTTACAAAAGGAAAAAGCGAAAGCCAAAACAGCAAATGAATATTTGCCCACAAAACAGTTCCGTTGATTTTGTGTGCAGCTTGAATCATGTGATGATGATTGTTCCAGTAAATGGCAACATGCACAAAGCTCAAAATATAACTGATGAAAATGGGAAGAAGCGGTTTCAGATCGGACAAGGAAGAGCTGTGTGGAACTTTCATCTCCAAAACCATAATTGTAATAATGATGGCGACAACTCCATCGCTGAATGCTTCCATTCTTCCTTTGGTCATAAACGGCAATTAAGAAAACAAATTTATAATTCTAAAAATCATTTTCGCAGTTTTTAAAACAAAAAGTTCTTTACAAAATTCAAAACAAAATCCCGACACGAAGAAGTACGGCACATAACATTCGCAATAGGCTGGCAGAAGGAATAACAATCGGCTGTAGTTCGCTGTCAGTTCCGATAGCCATCGGAATTCCAGCAGGCGAATACCTGCCCCCGTCCGAACCGGCACGGGCGGACGTCCGGGTCAGGCGGGAATATCGGCTTTTTGTATTTATCTTCGGCTTTAGTTTTCCAATCGGCTGACGTTCGGGGCTGAAAGTACTTTGAATACCAGCCCATCGCCTTAAACATAAGGCACAATTTTAAAACCTCGCAATCTCAAGAAAATGAAAAAACCACACTGCTTATTCTCTCCATTCTTAGTAATATGCAGAAGCTACGCCACTGCAAGGTGTACACTTATAGTTTGCCTGTTGTTGATTACCAATTTTATTTTTGGCCAATCCAATATGAAACTGAATCAGCTAAAACCCAAATGGAAATTGGGAGATCAAAAAATGGTTTATACCGAATCTGGTGCTAAAATTTACATAAAAGACAGTCTTTTTAATAATACAGAAGCCACAACCAATTACAGCATTAAGGTTATTGACACAGTTAAATATTATACATTATTATACTCCAACGAACCCAATTCAATAGACATTGAAACAAAGTCTTCTATTCCAAAAATAGATTCTGTTGCAAACTTCTTTACCAATATAATAAAAAAGGTAGGAAAAGAAGCCAACTCATTTAAATATGAACTCCTGGTTGATAAAAATACAGGGCAGGCATTTAAAGTAAAAAACAGTGATAAGTTTTTAAAAGTGATTGAACAACTTACATCCACAATGACTGATGAATTGGGTGAAAAGATGAAGAAATCAAATATTCAGATGGACAGTATAAGACAAAAAGTAATTGCCTATTTCAAATTGGCAGAGCCAAAAATTTTGGAAACCATGATCAATCAATTTAATTATATCATGCAGCCGTACTCCTATGAATTTCCATATAACTCCGCAATATCTCAAAAGACTATGATACATGATGTAAATGCATTAGGAGAATTTGGCAACGTTGAATTTCCTGCCACACTATCCATAAGTTCAAAAAAGCACGATAACATTTTGACGATTCAAACCGTTACGGATTATAATAAAGATTTTTTGTTAGATCAAATAAAAAAGAAACATAAAAATATGAGTAACCTTACCGCTTCAGATATTTTTTTGAGTGAAAAAGTGGAGGCTACTTTTTTAACTACAAATGGTTGGATAGTTTCACACAAATCTAATGTTGTCTTTAAAACTAAAGAAGTGAAAGTGATCAATGAAGCAACCGTAAACTTTCAATAGCTACTAGGCTGTTGTAGTTGGCTACAATAGCCATACAAGTATCAAAGCCACTGATCTTTTATGAGCCGGGCTTTCTGTTTCGCATATAAGAATTTATCAGGATAATCTTCTTAACGTTAATTACAAAACATTTTGTATCAATGAATTGGACAAGATAATACAATTGAATGACAAGATTCGCTATAAACTCTCTTTAAAATTATTCTATATTCGTTCTGAAGTTGAAGGGGATAGATTATTTATCTTACTTTTTTACCAAATAATCAACAACTAACTTATAAAAACAGAGTTTTAAAATAAGCATAAGCTACTACGAATATTTGTTTACAAAAAACAGCATTATAAAAACTTATTACGCTTTATGAAAAAACTTTCGATCGTTATATTGATATTTCTTCTTTCTGATCTGGTTGGCGCCAGGGATACCAATAATAATTTGATTACTTTTTTCATTAGCCAATGCTGCCTGGCAATGCAAACAACGCCTCTGCCTGTAACGCAACATCAGTTAGTTATAATAGCACATCGCGGAAGCCATATAAATGTTCCTGAAAATACATTAGCAGCTTATGAAAATGCTATAAAGGAAGGTGCGGATTATGTGGAAATAGACTTACGTACAACCAGAGACGGCCACCTGGTAATCATGCACGATGAATCCATATTCAAAATGACAGGGAAAAAAGGGAACATAAAAGAACTGAACTATAATGAGATCAAAGATTTAAAAATAAAACCTGTTCGCGAAAACGATACTGCAACTTATCGCATACCCGACTTTGCCAGCGTATTGAATTTATGCAAAGGAAGAATTAATATTTATCTGGATTTTAAAGATGCTGATGTAGAAAAAACTTATAAGCTCATAAAGGGCGCAGGTATGCAAAACAATGTAGTGGTTTATCTGAATAAAGAAGAACAATACGGGCAATGGAAAAAGTTGGCTCCACATATTCCTCTTATGGCAAGCCTTCCTGAGAACATGAACGATTCTCAGCTAAATAGTTTTTTGGATAAAGTGCATTTAAATGTAGTGGACAATGCCTATACTGCCGATAAATTAAGCCTCATACATAAAAGGAAAATTGCAGTGTGGCTTGATGTGCAAAGTAAAGATGAAGGCCCTGCAAAATGGGAACAGGCATTGAAACAGGGAATAGATGGATTACAAACGGATCACCCGGAAAAGCTTATAAAATACCTGGAAGGCAGAAGGATAAGATAGCTGGTTCTTAATACGAAAACCAAGTCAATAAGACCAGGCTATTGACCAAGTTGGAGGGTACGTTATTTACATATAATAAAGTAATATTTTTGGAAACAGGCCATAAAAACTATTAAACAAAAAATCATGAAAAAAAAGCAATTCAAATTACAGTATGTCTTACTGGCGCTGCTGATATTTCTTTTTGCATCCTGTAAAAAAGAATCAACGAATAATGAACCTTTTTCAAAAAATAAAAATAAGGAATGGATAACCGGTAAGTGGAAAGCCAAAGATCTTGTTATCAGCGTACAGATAAAATTGGGTGGCCAGAAGATACCTGCCGGTACCAGTATGATTACACTGGCGCCCATGATTGGGCAGGTGCTCGGAAACCCAGCCATCGCCGCAGCTATTACATGTACCAAAAATAATACCTACACTTTCAATGCCGATGGAACGTATGCAATCAATGGTTGTACAGACCTTATTCTGCCAGTTGCAGGTAATAGTGGAAAGTGGGACCTCACAATATATGATGCAGTGTTGGAGCTTATTTCCTCAGACGGCAAAAAGGATCCTCATTGGTTCAATAGTTTAACAAGTAATACCTTGAATCTGGCACTTACGGTTGAGTTCCCCGGATTGGGCGCTGCACCTTTAGGCCTTATTCTTGAAAAACAACCTTAATTTATTTATTTAAACCTTCAATAGTAGTTTATGAAACATAATTACTGTATAAAAATACTGCTTCCTGCAATTGCGATTTGCCTTACTTTATCTGCCACTTCAGGCGCTGATATCCCGCGCTCATCTTCCTTTACTACCAGTCACAACGGGCCTGCTAATAAGAAGTCCCCCGGCCAGATGCTGAACAAACTTGCTGACGTGGTGATTCGTGGTATTGTAAAAGATGAAAACGGAGCCCTGCGTGGAGCCACCGTTCAGGAAAATGGAACCAATAATACTACTACTACCAAAGAAGACGGTTCTTTTTCTTTGCGGGTTTCAAAACCTGACGCCGTATTGACCGTCAGCTTTGTCGGACATGAGCCGTCAGTAGTTGCACTGGAAGGCAGAACTACAATTACTGTAGTTTTAAAAATATCTTCAGAAGCGCTTTCTGACGTGGTAGTAACGGCCCTTGGAATTACAAGAGAAAAGAAATCGCTGGGTTACTCTATCGGCGAGGTAGCCGGAAAAGACATTAACCGCGTAGCGCAGGAGAATGTTTTAAATTCATTGGCAGGTAAAGTATCAGGGGTTACCATCAATCAAACCGGTGGTGCAGGCTCCTCGGTAAGCATGGTGATACGTGGCGCTAATTCTTTGAGTAATGACAATCAGCCTTTGTTTGTGATAGATGGAGTACCTATTGCTAATACCGTCAACAATATTTCACAGGTAGGAACAGATAACCGGGTGGACTTTGGTAATGCTATTTCAAGCCTGAATCCGGATGATGTGGCCAGCGTGACTGTACTGAAAGGCCCAAGCGCCGCGGCTCTGTATGGGTCGCGTGCGGGTAATGGAGTGGTAATGATTACCACAAAAAGCGGGCGTGGCCTGAATAAGCTGACTGTCTCTGTCACCTCAAGCACCGTATTCGACATGCCTTACAAATTTTTGAGATGGCAATCTAAATTCGGATCAGGGCTATTCTCTGCCATTCCTGTTGAATTAACAGGAAATATATTAACTGATCCGTTTGGCGGTCTTATAGATGAAGCAGCCGGCGGGGTATATGGTGGGGAATTAGATAAGGGGTATATGGCAGTGCAATGGAACAGCCCTCTGGATGCAAACGGGAAAAAAATCCCACTTCCTTTAGTATCTCACCCTGACAACGTAAAAGATTTTGTGCAGACCGGCATCACTACCAACAACAGCGTTTCAATTGCCAATAGCTCTGAAGCCATTAACTACCGGCTTTCCTACTCCAACATGACGAGCAGAGGAATCATACCCGCTTCTGATCTGTTCAGAAACACGCTTGATATGAGTACATCTGTGAAAGTAAATAATAAATTAAGAATCAGCGCTAATATAGACCTGAGCCGGAATAATGCCAACAACAGACCTGCCGGGGAGCGAGGCACTAACCCCCTGCAATGGGCTTACGGAGTATCGCCCCACATTGATATTAATGACCTGCGGGATTACTGGGTGCCTGGGCAGGAAGGGTTACAACAGCGTTCACAGGCCAAAGGAGTTTACAACAATCCCTATTTTCTTGCTTATGAGGTCAAAAATAGCTTCGTAAGAGACCGGTTGTATGGTAATGTAAAAGCCGACTGGCAAATTACCAGGGAACTGAGCATGATGTTTCGCTATGGATTGGACACTTATACTGAACAAAGAGAATTTAAAGTACCCAATAGCTACACCAATGACCCACGCGGAGCTTATGGGCTGATCAATCTTAAAACTTTTGAACGCAACGCCGATTTCCTGGCCACTTATAAAAAAGAATTAGACAATTTCAGCCTTTCTGTTTCGGGAGGAGGAAATACGCGTTACGTGATGGGTAACTCCTCCAGAACTTCTACTAAAGACGGCACAGGGCTTATAGTACCCGGCGTTTATACCATTCAAAACATATTACCTGCTTATCTTGACTATAGCAATTATTTTTCTGAAAAAGGTATTAACAGTATTTATGGGATGGCTTCTGTGGGATACAAGGATCGGATATACCTTGATATCACAGGGCGTAACGACTGGTCCAGCACATTGCCTGATGTAAAACCTTATTTTTATCCGTCTGCCTCTATCAGCATGTTAATGGATAAAATAGCCGGCATACATTCTGCTGATGTGAATCTTCTTAAACTAAGGTTGGGTGTCGCTCAGGTGGGTAATGACGCCAGTCCTTATCAATTGCTGAGTGTGTTAGGCAATGCAGGTACCTGGGGGGACGTACCCCGGCTGACCACATCGGGAACCTTGCTGAATCCGAATCTAAAACCAGAGATAGCCACTTCTTATGAAGGGGGGATTGATATTACCTTGTTTAACAACCGCCTTAATTTTTCGGGCACCTACTATATAGTGGAAAATATGAATCAGATATTTAGCACCCAGATTCCACCTTCATCAGGATATACTTCCAAGAATATCAATGCCGGCCTGGTGAGGAGCCGGGGGGTAGAGTTGTCTCTTGGCGGTACTCCTGTAATGAGCAAGCATTTCAGATGGGACATCAATGCTAATATAACACGAAACCGCACCCGCATTATAAAACTCGCTAACGAAATGCCTTACTTTACATTTTGGGAAGATGCCAAAGGAGGAGCATGGACTTATGTAGGAGAAGATGCAGGAGATATTTACGGGCCATCAGTAAGGACGGTAACAGATAAGTCGTCACCTTATTTTGGGTATCCTTTACTTGAATTTGCAGATGGTGGAGCCAAATGGTCAAGTATAGAAGCGCACAATACAAAAAATAAGATAGGCAATTTTAATCCCAAATTCATCATGGGATTACAGACTTCGGTTAGTTATAAAAATTGGAGCCTGAACATGACTTTTGATTGGAGAAATGGCGGGCAGTTTGTATCGCAAACTTATCGGTATGGAATGGAAAATGGTAATGCTGCGCTTCAGTTCGATCAGTTTTTTGACGCAGGCAGTATGAGCGGAAAAGAATTGAGAGATTATTTAGTAGCTAATGCCGATAAATTTATAAAAATTCACGATGGTATTTTTCCACGTATTGGCTGGCCAACTCCCGAACATACCAGCTACCCGTTTGAATACAGTGGCATTAAATTACCTTATGGAGGATTGTTTATTCCGGGAGTGTATGTAACACAATATGATGCAAACGGCAACCCGGTTAAGTATATTGAAAACCTGGGCGAAAATATGTTGGGCATTGATCCTTCCAATCCAAATGCTACCCGGCCTCTTCCGTATGCAGCCTCTAATCCATGGGATTTTACTGAATCAGAATTGTTTTCAGCGTCCTATCTAAAACTTCGGGAGGTATCTCTCTCTTACGGAATACCATCGCAACTGGCAAGCAGGTTGAAAATACAAAATGCCACATTCTCAGTGTATAGCCGTAACATTATTTTATGGACGGCAGCCAAAATAGGAATTGACCCTGAGAATGCTTATCAGCCAAGTCCCGGGCTACAGGGTGGTGGCATACAGTTTAAGCAGGGAATAGAAAGATACAACGTTACCCCCTGGGTGATACCCGTAGGTATCAGATTAAATGTCACTTTCTAACGCTAACATTAAAAATTTAAGATTATGAAATCAATGCATAAAATTTACATCGTACTATGTGTAGTGTCCTGCGGGTTTGCCTTTTCGTGTGTCAAGCAATTAGAAAAGCTGAACGTAAATCCCAATGGCGCTGATCCTTCCTCCACCAATCCTAATCTGGTATTGTCCACGATTCTTACTGAAACGGGAAAAGCATTTGTAAACCTGGGAGCAGGAGATATTGCAGGAGTGATGCAATATACCCAAAAAGATGGTTGGGCATCTGGACACAATAATTATGACTGGGGTGGTGATAATCCCTGGGATGGTTATTACAGCATACTGAGAAACAATGATTTCGTGTACAAAAAGGCAGTGGCATCAAAGGATGAATTTCTTCAGGGAATCACTCTGGTAATGCGCTCTATGGTCTTTGGCCTGCTTACCGACTTGTATGGAGACGTTCCCTACAAAGGATCTTTGAAGGGAGATGAAGGCGGCCAGGACAACACATTCCCGGTTTTTGAAAGCCAGGAATCTATCTACAAAGGAATTTTGGCCGATCTCAAAGCGGCCAACACGATGCTATCCAAACCTAAGAGCGATTATACCAATAATCCGGGAGTCGCCGATGTATATTACAATGGCGATCCCGCAAAATGGAGAAAACTTGCCAATTCTCTGGCGCTTCGATATTACTTAAGGATATCAGAAAAATCTTCGGCAGATGCAAAGGCCGGGATAGAGACCATTGTAAACAATCCAAACGACTATCCCATTATCACCTCTGCCGCAGATGATGTAGCTATGTCTTTTGCAGGCAATGGCAATAATGATTCCTGGCCTAACAATGCCACTTACGATTCCGGAGACAGCAGCAATTACCGGCGTATCAAAATGTGCAATACTTTCGTAAAGACTTTGCTGAGCCTGGGCGATCCGAGAATTGGTTTATGGGCTAATAAGGTACAGATATTTATTCAGGTAAATGAAAACCTGAAACCCAAAACTGATTATATTACGGATACGATAGTAAATGGTGAAAGCAGAAAAGTGCGCTACGTGTCTCTTGATATTCTTTCCAACAAAGGGCTTACCTTAAACGATGTAAACCAGGATCCTAATTATGTAGGTTTACCCGTGGCGCTCACTCTCCCACAGGGGTATAATTTAAGTCCCGATTTGAATCAGGCATCGCGCAACCCTCATGTGTCGTGGCTAAACAGTATTTACCAAAATGCGAAGGGCGCCCTCTTAAAAGCACGGCTGATGACTGCCGCAGAGGTACATTTTATTATCGCAGAAGCCAAAGCAGTGAAAGGCTGGACATCTGCCGATGCAGAGAAGGAATATTATGCCGGCATCAAAGCATCCTTCGATGCATGGGGTATCAGCAGTTCTTATACGGCTTATCTTACCCATCCGGGTGTGGCATTTGACAATACACAGAAACAAATCATGCAGCAGAAGTGGATTGCCAACTGGACTAACGCTACCGAATCGTGGTTTGATTTTAGAAGGACCGGCCTGCCTGAATTACATGGCGTACAAGGGCATACTATCGCTCCTGAATTGCCGGTGAGATTTTATTATCCAAAAGCTGAACAGAATCTGAACAGTGTTAACGAACAGGCAGCAGCAAATAAATTGGAAGTAACGCCATATTCAGGATTTGGCGCTAATGGAAACAAGAACAGCCCCTGGGCTAAGATGTGGCTGTCACAGGGAACAGGAAAGCCGTGGTGAGAAGGCATACAAAAGGCCTTTCCAACCTTAGTAATAAAAATTCAAGTTTTTCAAACAATCTTATTAGCTTATTTCAAGCGCTGTAATAATAAGGTAATTAAAATGATAATTATAAATGAAACAGGGATCTTCCGTTAACGATTGGAAACATTTTACTTATCAGCTAAAGCTGCACCATAGGCGGTGTCTCTACCGCCCGCTTTCAGCAAAATTCTGTGGCAATTGGATATCCATCTTTTCTTTTGTCGTTTTCATTCTCTTCCTATCCTGTGGCGCGCAGGCGCAATCTTTTAAAGCAGGCATTGCAGTGCGCATGATAACACCCGATCCTCTTTTGCCTGTATCAGGAGGCATTGGCATACCTAAGCCTGTGAAGGTAAAAAAAGGAGATCTGTATGCCAGGGCGCTGGTTTTGGAAAAAGGTAGCACCCGGATAGCTATTGTAAGCATTGACAACCTGGGATGGCCGGCTGTATTAGGAGACAGATCAAGGGCGCTGATAAAAGGAATACCTTCTGGAAATATCCTCATAGGCGCTACGCATACGCATAGCGCTCCTGACGCCTATGGTTTCTCTGATCAAAATGGAAAATCTTCGGTGGATATGAAATACCTTGACTGGTGTGTTCATCAAATTGCAGATGCTGTAAATGAAGCGATAAAAAATCTTGAACCTGCATCACTGAAAACAGCAATGGAGGAAGCAAAAGGAAAAATCTCTTATAATTATTATGCACCGGACCTTTACGACCCGCGTTGCAGTGTGCTCCAGGCGATTGCCGCATCCGGTAAAAACAAAGGGAAACCTATAGCCACCTTAATAAACTATGCCGTCCATCCTGAAATCATTGGTTCTTCAAGAGGTATTTTAAGCCCTGATCTGTGTGGCCCCTTGTACGACAGAATTGCTGAAAAAGGAGGAGGCACTGCTATTTTTATGAATAGTGCACAGGGTGGAATGGTTACCGCAGATAATCGCTTGCCTGGCAATAAAGAAGCGAATGATTGGAATGAATGTATCCGCATCGGCAACCTTTTGGCCGATGAAGCATTGAGAATAATTTCCAATGCACCTGTACAAGTGAACCCTGATATTTACTGCGCTAATCGCATCATTAAGTTCCCGTTAGAGAATGAAGGAATGAAATTTATCTTTAAACATTCTCCTTTACAATTTGAATCTGAAAATACCGATTCAGTTACTACCCGGCTTAACCTTCTTAATATCGGTACGGCACAGGTACTCACTATACCCGGAGAGGCATTGCCTAACATCGGTTATTATATAAAGCGGCACATGCACACCCAACAACCGTTTCTATTTGGCCTTACCAATGATGCTTTTGGATACATATTAGACAAAGTGGATTTTAATAGCTTTAAAAGATATAATTACATCTGCCGCACCAGCCTTGGTGAGATGACAGGTGATATTTACATCAATGAAGTATTAAAATGGTTAAAAACTATTCCTTCACCTTAGAGAGAGTTGAGAGAGTGAGAAGAAGATAGAGTGAGAGTGAAAGGGTCGGAACGCTGTAAGCGGTCTGAACCTTTTTAAATCCCTTGCTGCGATTGGCTCCAACTGCAAATTGGAAAAACAAAATATCAATTATAAACAACTATGCACAGGCCTTCTGTATCTTATTCTATAAAATAAATAAAATCATGAAAAAATTATTATCGCCTTTTTGCCTTGTTCTTTTTGTACAGGTCTTCTTTGTTTATACGATCACTGCACAGAATAAAGTAACACTTACTAATCATGATGTATCGGGATCAAATGTATATGATAATACTGCCACTATACAGGATAAGGTAACACCCGCTCTTGCCTTGCAGCATTATATCCATACGCCTGATCCGGCTTATCAATGGGAAATAAAAGATTCGTTTGAGATACATGGTGTAAAAGGATACGACCTGTTATTGACATCACAGAAGTGGAGGCAATACACCTGGCGCCATCAGTTAACTATACTATCGCCTAAAGAAAATAATTATGATGGCGCACTACTATTTATTACCGGCGGATCAGATAAAAATGAGCAGCCTAACTGGAAAAAGCCAAATGACGACCTTGCTAAAATGTTTGTTTCATTAGCTGAAAAAAACAAGGCGATCATTGCCATCATCCGGCAGGTTCCCAACCAGCCCTTGTACGATAGCTTAACGGAAGATGCGCTGATCTCTTATACACTTCACCAGTTCAACGCAGATAATGATTATACGTGGCCATTGTTATTCCCGATGGTAAAAAGCGCTGTGAAGGCAATGGATGCCGTACAGGAATTTTCGAATAAAAACCTGCAACATCCTGTCAACAGGTTTGTTATTTCAGGCGCTTCCAAGCGTGGATGGACTACATGGCTTACCGGCGCCAGCGACCCGCGCGTACAGGCGATAGGGCCAATGGTAATAGATATACTTAATATGCCCGTGAACCTTAATCACCAGCTTCAGGCGTATGGTGAGTACAGTGTGCAGATTGAAGACTATGTAAAATTGGGTATTGTGCAGGGCATGGGGACAGAAAGCGGAAACTCGTTAGTGAGTATGATAGATCCTTATTCTTACAGGCAAAAACTCACGATGCCAAAGATGTTATTCATGGGAACCAATGACGAGTACTGGGTAATTGACAATGTAAAAAATTACCTGAAAGATATTCCGGGTTATAATATGATCCATTATGTACCTAATGCCGGCCACAACCTTGGCGATGGCAAATCTGCTTTTGCAGCGTTAAGCGCATTTTTTGGAATTAGCATGAAACACGGTGCTTATCCTGCGTGCAAATGGAAAACATCTACTACCAAGAAAGGTGTGAAACTCACTGTTAATGCGTCAAAGGATGTCTTGCTGGGCGCTACCTTATGGTATGCTGATTCGGATGATAAGGATTTCAGGAATGAACAATGGAAGAGCAAAGACCTTCAAACAGAGCATAAAGCTAAGATAAAAACCACCGAACTATTTCCTGCAAAAGGTTACCGCGCTTTTTATATTGACCTCACTTACCAGGACCCCAACGGCGGTGAATATACGGTAAGTACACGGGCGTTTGTGGTGGATGGGAATAAAATTTTATAGGAAATAAAGCTGTTGCCGGCGCCCTCGCCGGCAGCTTCAGTTTTGGAACGATAATAAAAAAATCACGTAATTCCTTTATAATCTATGTCAAATCTTTCGAGAAGAAATTTTGTTAAGGATAGTGCGGTAGCCGCATTAGGACTATCTATACTTCCTGCCGCTATACAGGCAAAGGACAGTGAAAAGAAGAATGTAAAAATAGGGATAATCGGAACGGGCAACAGGGGAACCAGTTTGCTCAGGAGCTTGCTAAAGATTGAAGAAAATGATATAGTTGCTGTGTGCGACCTGTTTCAATCAAGAGCGGATAATGCTGCTGATCTATGTGTAAAGGCTGGCAAAAAGCGGCCTAAAGTGTATTGCAAAGATGAGGCTACCTATACCGAAATGCTGGATAAAGAAACACAGTTAGATGCAGTTCTTATTCCAACTTATTGGGAATACCATACTCCTATAGCATTATATGCTATGAAGAACGGCATTATACCCGGCATCGAAGTGCCTGCGGCATTAACACTTGATGAAACCTGGAGCCTGGTGAATACTTCTGAGAAAACCAACATCCCATTTATGATGATGGAAAACTGGAGCTTCAGGCAGGATAATCTTGCATTATTAAATATGAAAAGGCTTGGGCTGCTGGGAGAAATTGTTCATTGTCATTGCGCTCATTCTCATGATTGTATTGATCACTGGTTTTTCGATAGCGAAACAGGAGAACAACGCTGGCCAGCCAAATACCTGATGGAATATAACAGGGATCAATATCCTACGCATAGCGTGGGGCCGGCGCTTAGCTGGCTGGATATTAATTGCGGAGATATTTTTACCGAAATATACTCAACAGCATCGGCATCTAAAGGCATCAACGCTTATATGAAAAGAAAGTTTGGCGCAGATCATCCCAATTCTAAAATTCAATGGAGGCAGGGAGACATAGTAACTTCAACACTCAAAACAAAGATGGGTAAAACACTTGTTATAAATTATGACATGCAGTTGCCAAGGCCTTACGCCAACAGATGGATGCTGCAGGGAACGCTGGGTGTGTATGATGAAGAAAAGGCATCAATTTATGTAGTTGACAGAAGCCCTCAATATCATCAATGGGAACCATGGAAACCTTATGAAGAAAAGTATAATCATCAATTCTGGGAAAAGGGTTCTTCAGGTTCTCATGGCGGAGCAGACGATATAATGCTGACACAATTAGTGAAAGCATTACAAGCCAAAAAACCTTTGCCAATAGACATATATGACTCAGCAGTTATGACTGCTATTGTAGAGCTTTCCGGAATTTCTATTGCTAAAAATGCTCCTGTACCTTTCCCGGATTTTACAAGAGGTAAATGGCAAACTAAAAAGCCTTATTTTGGATTGGATAAAACTCTTTAGTATCAGAGCGGAGGAGATTTTGAAGAAGAAAAACTAAGCGTAAGAGGAGAAAAATTTTAAGACTAAAATAAAACGAAAGTAACACAAGGAATTATTTTTCCGCCTCTGGTTCTTTACCGGTATTTTCTTTTTCGGGGCTTAAAAACAAAGTTTGAGTAGGATAGGCAAAACCAATTTTTTTCTTCTCGAAGGTTTCAAATATTGATAACAGTATCTCCTGGTGCCTGTTCATAAAAACGTTATAATCGGGAGTAAGGATGAAATATACAATCTCAAAGTCGAGAGTTGACTGGCCCAAATTCATAAAATGGGCGCGGTCAAACTGTACATTCTGCACTTGCTCAACAATATTTTTGATGAGTGTTGGGATTTCCTTTATAACGCTTGCCTGTGTTTGGTAAACAATGCCTATCTTAAATGCGACACGCCTCCTTTCCATACGCCCAAAATTATGTACGCGCGAATCTGTAAGATTTTTATTGGAGCAAATCAATTGTTCTCCGCTCACAGCCCTGAGGCGTGTGGTCTTTAGCCCTATGTATTCCACTGTTCCGGATTTATCATCGAAACTGATAGAATCGCCTATCTCAAAGGGCTTATCAAAGTAGATCACAAAATAGCTGAACAAATCTCCTAAGATAGTTTGAACTGACAGGGCAATAGCAATACCGCCTATACCCAGGCCTGCAATGAGGGTGCTTATGTTATAACCAAGATTATCAAGAAGAAATACAAAACCTAATATCCAGATAGTGATATTAAGGATTAAGATAAGGCCATTGGCTTGTTTTTTTCTTGCTTCATTATCCGGCTTATCTTTCAGGCTGCCAAATATAAAATATCTTATAGCTGCTGTAACGCTTTTTAGTATAAAAAACATAACCACTACCCATAAGGCAACCTTTATCTTATTCATTATTTTTATGGGTACAGATAAATAATTGATAGCGATATAAATAACAAGAATGTATAACAGAGGAATTAACGAACGCTCTATACCCACAACGATAATATCGTCTATAGAATTACTGGTCTTTGAAGCCAATCTTTTTAGCTGTATTAGTACTACTTTTCTCAGCGTGTATAATAATACAATTCCTGTTACAATAATTCCTGCAGCAATGATCCAGTCCTGGATGCTGTTGCCAAAATAAATTTTCTCCCACCAGTTATTCATAATAATATCTTTTCAATAAAAAAATTTCCTGAATTTAAAATAAATTTTAACCCACGTCATTAAAATATGATCAATGCCCCCAAGTTAATTGAATCTATAGAAAAATGCCTGAGGTATAAAAGAATCATCACTTTATCTTAACATGATTAGCCGGCAGTACATTAAAAGATGGCAAGCCATGTGATTTGCCTGATAATCATATCTAATTTTAATTTGCCTCAAATCCAATATCTTTAATTTTTATTATACAAATAGGTAAAAGATGAAAGATAAATTGCTTTTTATAAAATGTTATTCAATCAGAAGAATAAATGAGTATCATCTTAGAGTTTTATGCTTAGTAGCTTCTTTATTGTTACTGCTACCCGGATTCCTGATTGCCCAGCAAATCATTCCTTTGTACAATGGGGCCATTCCCAATTCAATTGCCACGCCAAATGAAGAATATGTCAGTGCCAGTCAATTTTATTTTAAAGTTACACAACCCACACTGACCATTTATCTTCCCGGACAGGAATTAGCAAATGGTACAGCGGTTATCATTTGCCCTGGTGGCGGCTATGGAGGCCTATCCATGAAGCATGAAGGCTGGGATGTAGCTGAAAATTTTAATAGATTGGGAATAGCTGCGTTTATCTTAAAATACCGGTTACCAAGCGATCTGACAATGAAAGATAAATCTATTGGCCCGATACAGGATGCACAAAGAGCGATTCAAATGGTGCGTGAGAACGCTGTTGAATGGAAGATTGATCCCGGCAAAATAGGGATTATCGGTTTTTCTGCAGGAGGCCATCTTGCTTCTACCGCTATAACGCACTTCGATAGATCATACATTGAAAATGTAAAAGGCATCAGCCTTCGCCCGGATTTTTCTATTCTTGTTTACCCTGTTATCAGCTTTGCGGATTCATTAACTCACCGGGGCTCCAGGGATGCGCTTATTGGTAAAAAACCTACTGATGAAAATGTACGGCTTTTCTCTAACGAGCTACAGGTAACGCCTCAAACTCCTCCCACATTTCTAATACATGCTGAAGATGACAAATTGGTTTCTGTAAAGAACAGTATTGTATTTTTTGAAGCGCTTCTTAAAAATAAAGTACCTGCGGGTATGCATCTGTTTCCTAAAGGCGAGCATGGTTTTCCTTTAGAGCCTGCTAAGTCCGGTTGGTTCAATTACTGTGCATTGTGGTTGCGGGAAAATGGTTGGTTAAAATAATTTTCCATGATGAGTTGAAGGCTCAGCAGATCAGGAAAGATCAGTGTGAATGTTTCTCATGACCTTGATGTTACTATTTCGGGGAGTGGTTCCGTTTTTTATAAGGGTAATCCGGAAATCAATACTCATATTTCTGGTTCAGGGAAAATAGTTCATCAATAAGAAGAAATTCAATTATTTTAAATAAGAAACTTTTATAACCTTCTTGTTGTCAGGCCCAAGTCAGTTCCAATTGATGTTCCTGAGGTTTAGCTTTTTGTCCGTGGTTGTGCCGATCAATTTTGTTTGTGTTAAAGTTGCAAACCAATGCTTCAACAACTGTTCGTCTGTTTTCAATGTTGCCCCCATTGTGGTAAAAATGATCTTTGGTAACAATGTTGAATTTATTCCAAAACTTGCTAATCATTTCATTCTCTCTCCAATCATTATGATGCCAGGTTGAAAGAATAAATTTTGCTTTGGTTTTTGAAAGCAAGTTGAACAAAAGTTCTTCGTCCTGCTCTGTCCAGCCATTGTAATAGTCAACGTGCCTACCATAATATGGCGGGTCGCAATAAATAATGTCGTTTTCTGTCGCTAATCTAATAATGTCTGCAAACGATTTATTGTAAAATGTCCAGTTTGGTTCGGGTTGTATAATTTGAGATACTGTCGCAACTTGATTTGTTATTTTTGTTATGTACGCCTGGGCAAACCGGCCTGGCTTTTTACAAAATGGAATGTTCCAGTTTCCTTTGCTTCCAAAACGCATCATACCGTTAAAACCTGCTCTTGAAAGAAAGATAAAGTCATAAGGTGAAAACTCTCCGCTATTGAAACGGGAACGAATTTTTAGATAATGTTCATACCCGTTATTTTCAGCTTCACTCAATAATTTTCCTTCTTTCTCCAGATATTGTTTCATCAAAGATGCGGATATTGTTTTGTTTTGCAGGCCTTTGTAAAAACCAATTATATGAGGGTTTGTGTCATTCAAAATCGCTCCTTTGTAACCTGAATTAAAGGCAACTACACCAGTTCCCAAAAATGGCTCAATCCATTTTCCTTTTTGATTGGCTATGGCTACCAAGTCCTTTATCCAGGGAACAAGTTTGGTTTTTATGCCTTGACTTTTGATTGGTGGAACAATTACTTTCATAGGATTAATCTTTTAAGTTTTTTGTTACGATTTTATCCCACAAATCTGTTCTGCCCTTAAATTCTAAAAAGTCTTTCAGATTGGTAATTTTGATGGTTTTACCACCTTTTACCATTGTAGCTGAACCAAAGTTTATCCAATATTCATCAAACCATTCTTCTCCCAATTGGCTGAATACTCCTTTTTCCTTTCGTAAATCGTCTATACTTAAGGTTGCTCCGATATTAGCAGTATTGCCCGAACCTTGTTTGTCGCTGGCAATTTTCCATTTTTCGGCTGAGAAGAAATCAAAGTCCTTAATTACAGATGTAATGGATTTCAATTTTTTTACAGTTGTTACTTCTCGTTCACCAACTTTTTTATTAGGTGCTTCATACTTTTCTTGTAACTCTTGAACTTGAAAAATTTCAGTATCTGAAACATCATCAGCGTTCATATTTGTGCGTGTGTAGATGACACCCAAACAGTAATGCCCTGAATATTGGTTATATGGAAATTGTATATTCTTTTTCTTATCTCTTTCCTTAAAATATCCACCGTGGCTTCCCAAAGTAAAACTTGAAATACCGCTCTTCTTTCGGTAAGTTGTTTTTAAATCCACCGCAAATTTCACGTTCTCATTTTCTTTATTAATAAATGTTAAGTCAGGGTAGTGGTTCTGATGCTCTGTCAATAAAATTTTGTATCCAATTTCTTCTGCGAACTGAAGGATTTGAGGGAATATGTGTATTTCAAGAATTTTAGAAACAATTTTTGTGTCCGATGATATGGTATATATGTTCTTGTAAACATCAATGAATCCTTTTACTGACCAGTCACCGTTGTCGGTTGAAACGTGTTTTTCTAACTTGTCCGTAAATTGTTCAAGATTTCTTTTAAAGTCCTCTTTATATTTCTCTTTTTCTTTTACTGTCATTCGTCAAATCTACTAAAAATTGTAGTTGCTTTTTGGCCTCTCAATGTTAGCGCTGTTATCCGGTAAGTATTTGACTTTATTCGCTACCACTGATCAAATTTTCCAAAATATTTTCCTCAAAAAAAGTTTTTACTATCTGTTGCGACTTGCCCAGGATTTCAGGAATTTTCATTTGTGCATCATCACACATGGAATAAGCCAATTGTTCAGTTCCTGAAGTTATATGGTAAACAGAACGAAGGCTCTCTTCAAGCGCGATGATAGTAAGGCCGCTGTCTTTCAATGTCCCTAATGCGTCAATCATCCAGCTCAAAGCGTAAAAATAATTTTTATTAATAAGGATATGATTCTCTACTTTACTCCCGTCTGGCATTACATTGTATGGCGAATTAATAATTCCAGGTGTAAGGTATTTGTTTAAAAAATCCTGTGTCCCGTTATCTTCTTTGAATTGCATTAAACCGCCCAATGCCTGCGGATAAATACTCAGCCATCTTAATTCACGCCTTAACTCATGAATGTCCGTTTCTATATTTTTAAATGTAAGGTTACTCTTTTTATAATTTTGATTTATCTTATCAATATAATACCTGTAAATATGCAGTATCTCAACGGGATCTTCTTCCTCGCCAGGCCAGTCCGTCTTATCTAACTTTTTAATGATTTTTTCAATCTTCTTATTATGTTTCCCAATCCAGTTTTCTTTATTTAAAAGATGATCCAGCTTTTTTAACTTTTCATCCATTTTGCTTTTCAGATAATCTGTAATTGGCCCGGGCATATTTTTTTGCTTTAGAAATTCTTTATGGAATCCGTCATAAAAATCTATTGTACCCAGTAAGTCTTCCATCTCCTTAAAGCATACGTCGAGCTTTTTGAATTTTTTCTTATCCATCATTTTTTTATAAAGCCTTGACAGAGCCTCAAGCATAAAAAAAGGAGTTCGTATATTTTCCTTATAGATAAGCAGGGCGGGGCTTTCTGATTCTGATGTCTTTTGTAAAATAATTTGCACCTGGTTTAAAAAATAAAGGAAGCGTGCTCTGCCGGGAAATATTGATGTATCCATCTCAATAAAGTTTGCTGGTGATCATTTTTCTTCAGCCTGACCTAATTATTAAAAAATGAAAATACAGTAAAAAAGGCTTTTAGCAAAAGGACGATTACATATTCCGGGAGAACGATAAAAAATTACTCGCCCCAAACAGTAACTATTATATCTCTCGGCCCTCCGTGATTGCGATGTTCGCATAAGTAAACTCCCTGCCATGTGCCCAGCGCTAACTCTCCGTTATGTATAGGTATAATCACAGAACTGCCGAGCAGGGCAGCTTTCAGATGTGCAGGCATATCATCCGCACCTTCATAATTATGAATATAATTACCATCATTTTCAGGAACTGTTTTATTAAAAAAATATTCAAAATCACGCCTCACTGTCGGGTCAGCATTTTCATTGAGGGTAAGAGAAGCAGAGGTATGCTGAATAAAAATCTGGCATACGCCTTTGGTAATTCCTTGTATATATGGGAAAGAATTAAGGATCTCTGAAGTAATGAGATGAAACCCTCTTTTTCTTTCTTTAAGTCGAATATGTTCCTGGAAAATTTTCATGCAGGTATGATTAGCTTTTTGTTATAATAATAGGATGAATTCGTCTGTACTATTTTATAATTAACAAAAATAGTGCTATGGAAAGTATATTGTTGATTTACCCGGATTAGCTCATTAATTTTTCTTACAGAGAAGATAAGGTGCAGCATACTCAGCAAGGATTCTTTTCTTTCTCGCCAGATGTAAAAACCGGTAACAGGTAAGCTATGCCATCTTCCCGATTGATTTTCTTCATTCAAAATGTACTATCACTATTGCTGTTAGTCAGGTATCGTAACTGATGATAGGCCGGACGGTTTGATCGTTTTTTCTGAGATATTCCATCTCCTTACTTTATGCCCATAAATTGCATAGTACATCAGATAGAGATAACAAGGCAATAATACCCAATAGGCATAGTGGACACCAATTTTATCAGCAAAATACCCATATATCGAGGGGAGAATAGCATTACCACATAAGCCCATAATAAGAAGCGAAGCCCCCAGTTTGGTAAACCTCCCTAATCCATCTAACGCGAGCGGCCATATTCCTGCCCAGATCAAAGAATTGGGCAGCCCAAGTAATACCAGGAACCATATTGAAATGTCGGCTTTATGTCCTAAGAACATAACTTGTCCTTTTGTAAACAAAAGAAGTATCACCAAAATAAAACCAAGTACGGTACATATTCTCAACACCGTAGTCTGGCTGATGAATTTGGGAATACATACGATGCCCAATATGTAACCGCATATAGTAGCAGTAAGCGTATAGGATGGAAAAACCTTGGCTTCCAACAGGTTTATATCCATAGAACCGGCATATCCTATAATCGTATCAATAGAAATGACCTGGGTACCTACATGTAAAAAAATGGCTATCGCGCCTAATATTAAATGCGGGAACTGGAATATATTTGTCTTATTCACGTTTGCCTTTGCTACTTCTTCACTTTCATGCTCTGTATCAATATCCGGCAGGGGCGATCTTTTAATTAATATGCCAAGAATAAGAAGCAAGGATCCCAGGCAGGCATAAGGCAAAATAACCCGTCTTATCAATTGATCCAGTGCAGCATTTTTAGCTGTCTCAGTCATCGAGGGTATTTGTTCAAACAGTGTGCTGTCAGATGATCTTAATATTATCGCAGCAAGAATTAAAGGCGCTAAAATGCCGGCTCCTTTATTACAAATACCCATGATACTGAAACGCTGGGCAGCCCTTTCTATGGGCCCTAAAATAGTGATGTATGGATTAGCAGTGGTTTGTAATAAAGCCAGGCCTGCACCTATAATGAATAATCCTAAAAGGAATACCTCATAAGTTCGCGATAAGGCAGCCGGGATAAAAATAAATGCGCCAAGAGCTACGATCCAGAAACCTACCATGATCCCGTTTTTGAAACCTATTTTTTTCAGGAGATAAGATGATGGTACTGAAAATATCAGATACGAAATATAGAAAGCGAATGTTACAAAGTAAGATTTAAAATGATCCAATTCGCAGGCTATTTTGAAAAACGGGATCAGGATGGCATTGATCCATGAGACAAAGCCAAACATGAAAAACAGGAACCCGATAATTACAATAGAAATGATGGTATCTCTTTTATTGACAGAGCTTGCTTTTACAGTTAAGTTCTTTTCTTTCATAAATAGTTTTAAATTGATAAACAATGAAACTCCCGTCCCCTTACCCATTTTTTTATAGGGGGCTTATTAATAAAATGACTTCTCATATAATTAAACGGAAGTCACTTTTTTTCTGATATTCAAATCAGCCCATTAACTTTTAAATCAAACCATTGCTGCTGGAGCCAGGCGTTAGCGGTGTGATTGTCATTCACTATTCACTATTGCCCACTATCCATTATCCCTTTAATAAGGAAGCGGATGGTTTATCCAGGAACAAATAACAGTTCGGGTGATTCTGTAAAATGCTTGCAGGATAAAGATTGCTTACGTGCTGTTCGAGACAATCCTTTACTGCTTTCGCTTTTCTGGCGCCCGGCACGGAACATACAATATGCTTCGACAACATAATTTGCTTCACCGACATACTGATCGCCTGCTTTGGTACCTCTTCAACTGAATTGAACCAACCTTCATTTACCTGTTGCTGCCTGCATTCCCTGTCTAAATCAGCAATGATATAAGGTTGCTCTGTTTCAAAGTCAGCAGGAGGATCATTGAAAGCCAGGTGGCCATTTTCTCCTATGCCTACCAAAGCAACGTCAATAGGGCTTTTACGGATAAGATCGCCTAACCGGCTACATTCCTGCTGAGGATCAGTTTCTCCATTGATGAGGTGTACAGCCCTGAGAGGAGGTACTTTGTCTAAAAATCTTTCTTTCAGGTATTTTCTAAAGCTTGCTTTGTGGGATAAAGGCAAACCGATATATTCATCCAAATGAAACATGGTTACTTTGTTCCATTCTATATCCTTTTCTTCAATCAATTGATTTAAAGTTTCAAACTGGCTTGATCCGGTTGCAAGGATAATGTTGGCGCTTCCGTTTGCTTTAATGGCTTCCTTTATCAATGAGGCAGCTTTTTTACCGGCTTCTATGCCTAACTTTTTTGCGTCTTCCTGGATGTCTATGTTCATTGTGTTTGTCATTAAATGGTGTTTGTTTTAATTATTAATAATGGTTATTTACTTATTTGCCTGCCTACCGGTAGGTTGGTTTTACAGGAGTGAGATTTCCATGATCAATGGAAAGGTCAACCGGTTTATTTTTCTTCCAGGATCCCTGTGTAAAATCAGGGACATCAATAGGGGCAGACCTATGCGCTACAGACCACTTACTTAATGGCCCAATGGATGTCCACAGCGCAGCATCATACACGTCATTATCAATGGGCAATCCGTTTCTAAGGCAATCAATCCATCTCCAGTCCATCAGGAAATCCATGCCGCCATGGCCGCCCACCTGTTGCGCCATTTCACCCAGTCTTTTTACAATAGGAAGGGTATAAGTTTCTTCTAGTTTTTTTACATCAGCATCCGAAAGCCAGCCTTCATGGCTGTTGGCTATTCTTCCGGGTAGTGGATATTTCAAAGCGCTTCCCTTCGTTCCGCTTATTAAATGAATACGCGAATACACACGCGGCGAGCTAACGTCATGCTGAAGCATAATGGTTTTTCCTTTAATAGTTCTGATGACAGATGTATTCATATTCCCCCTGAACTGATCATTAAGGAAAGGCTTGAATACGGGTGGATCTTTTTTATAAGACTCTTCTTCAAGCCCCTTCATAGTGAAATCATTTCCACTCATGGATACTAAATAATCCAACTTATCTCCCCGGTTAATATTCATCACCTGGCATATCGGGCCTAATCCATGAGTAGGGTAGAGGTTCCCGCTTCCTTTTATATTTTCTTTCAACCGCCAAAGTTTATAACGGGCCTTTTCATCGAATAAGCTTTCTACATTGTTATGAATATAGGCTCCTTCGCAATGAATGATTTCGCCAAAATAGCCCTGGCGCGCCATATTAAGCGTGAGTAGCTCAAAAAAATCATAGCAGCAATTTTCGAGAAAGATACAATGTTTCCTGTTCTTTTCCGAAGCCTGAACCAGTTGCCAGCATTCTTCAATAGATTCTGCATTGCCCACTTCAAGGCACACATGCTTGCCATGATTCATGGCATAGACTGCGACAGGCACATGAAGGTTCCAGGGAGTAGCGATGTAGATCACATCAATATCATCCCGCTCGCACATTTTCTTATAATCGTCTTGAGTGCCGGAGTAAAGAGCAGGATTGTAGGATGAATCCTTGATCTTTTCTTTAGCTAATTGCACTCTTTCAGGCCGAATGTCGCAAAGGCCGTTAATAGAAATACCATCAATATGATTGATCCTCGGAACAGCGGCGCCACCACGGTTTCCCAGCCCTACGAACCCGATGCGCACCGTCTCTAACTTTGGCGCCCGATAGCCGCACATATTAAAAACCTGTTTTCCATTTTCTATCAATGCGCCATGCTCATCCACTCCAATGTTATTACTGATCTTTGTAAAGCTTTGTAACGGGCTGCTTGCAATCCCTGCCCCGAATAAGCCTGCCATTTTTAAAAAGTTCCTACGGTTGTTCCCCATACTATTTTATATTTTAATCTTAATAAAACTAATCCGTAAACAGCATTTTATTTTCATTTTTGCAGGCGGCTTTCATCTTCGAAAACTTATCCTTAAAAGCTGATAATTGGTTACCCTTAATTTCACTTCCCGTAACAGACACAGGATCTTTAAAAATTAATTCTGCGCGTTTGTTCAATCCCGCGATCAAAGAAATATCGCCCCATTTCAGAATACCCGGTACATGAATGGCCATATTAAAAAAGTCAATTCCCTCTCTTTTATCCAAAGCATAACTTAAAGGGCAGGTTCTTAAAATACAGGTATCTGTATTATTATGTAATGCAGATTGTATTAATGCTGCAATAGCAATTTCTCTGCTGGCATCGAGGGTTACAGAAGATGGTTTATTATTTGATTGTACATATTTAATGATGTTATTAATATCGCTCACCCATTCTCCCATTATAGTTTTACCCAACCATAATTCTGCGCGCGCCAAAGTATGAAATTCAGGCAGGCGGCCATCTGTTTCCCTGGCCTGTGATGATGCAAACTCACCGGTTCCCCATACATCTGCTACTACGACACTGTAACCTTTTTGGATATAATCTTTAACCAGGATTTTTTCTTTTCCATCCTTGTCACTATCAGAGCAGATAATTGCTACAGGTGCATTGTTGGTTTCGGCAGCGAAAAACTTTAACGGGATAAGATGCTTATTGTTAGTTTCCAACACTATTCTGTGCCAGCCATCTTTCTTCTCATATTCATGAATCTTTTCAACAGTATCTGCAGTAGCTGGTAATAAAAGAATATCGCGCAGGCCTTTTAATTTATTTTTTGTATCAATACTTTCTTTCTTATAAAGAGCATCAGTGAGCGCATCTCCTTTTTGAATACAATAGTCAGAGATATTCATCACCAAAGGATCTCTTTTACCTTTGGGAAAAACCATTAGCTGTTCATTAGGCAAAAGAGTAAATGGAATTTCTTTTTTAAAATCTCCGTTACCAATTCCTTTTAATTTAAGGTCAAACCACCCAAGCATAGCTTGTCTTATTTCAGGCCAATAACCGTGAGGAGTATTAAAGAGCTGATATTGGATGTTCTCCTTTTTATTATATAAACCAAAAATTGGTTTTGCATTAGTGTAACTTCTTATCATTTCCGAAGGATAAAAAGTAGAGCTACCATCCTTTAAAGCGCTGCATATTTTAACGGAACGCGGGGCTATCAGAGCTAATACACCGGATTCTTCTGTAAAGGTCAAACCTTCGGGCATCAATTCGCAAACGCAATTAGAGCCCATAATATAAGACTGGAAAGTACCTACGCTTACTACCGGCATAGAAGCTTTTATTCTTTCATCCAAAGCGGAAACCCACATGGTCTGGTTGCCGCCGCCACTGGCGCCTGTAGCTCCAATATTATTTTTATCAACATAAGGCAATGAGCACAACAGGTCAACCCCTCTTATGTTATCGGCCAACTGGCTTCCCAGCAAGGATTCGCCAATATTCAACAATGAAGCACCAAGATTGGAACCATGATATTCGTCTATACCATGAACGGTAGTCCGCTCACCAGAACCCCATGCATCAATGTTCAGGCACACATAGCCATTCAGGGCAAGCTCGTGAGCACGAGGCTGAACCATTTCGCCTGCTTTGCCATCAGGCCAGTGGCCATGCATATTAATGATCGCAGGAAAAAGCCCTTTCCCATCCGGCACATACAGATCAGCAGTGGCATATACATTGGGCCTTGTTTGAAAATAAATTTTCTTAATGGTATAGCCATTCATCTTAATGCTTCCTGTCTCATGCATATCTAATGGAAGCGAATGGTTGATTTCTACTCCGGAAGCTTTCAGCAATTCGCTTCTTAGTTTTTTTCTGTAGGATTCCCATCCTGTCCTGGTTGCGGGCAATTGCCTTGTATCAAAATCTAAAGCAGCTTCCCGTTTTAGATCAGATGCAATGATGTCAGCAGTCTCATTGGCGGCCGGTAAAAAAAGAGCCTTACCATCTGTATTTTCACCATCACTTATATTAAGATCAGGTATTTTATTTTTGATAGATTGTGCAGCGATGTGTGCTACTTGTATTGCTTCATTGATGCTTAAATCATTATTATCTTTTTGCTTTATTTTCTTTAAAACATTTTGAGTAAGCTTTCCTAAGTCAAGATATACAACATTATATTTTTTAGAAATTTCTTCAATCGAATTCCCGGTTATGTTGTTTTCTTTTTTAGTATTTGGAGATGTAAAGAGAACAGGAGTTGCTTTCTTTTGATTAACATCTGAAATAAACTTCGCTATAGCCTTTTGATACATTCCTTTATTTTGAATCTCTCTCTCAAAACCAATAAACACATAATCACCTTCTTTTAATTGGCTGAGAACAATATCCCAATGGCCTTCATTTAAATACTCTTCTGCGCTCTTATCTTTGATCGCCTCATTATTAAAATGAACGTTCATGCTAAAGAACATCGGCAACATTTGCATCCATCCTCGATTTTCGGAAGTAAGCGGGCATTCCGTCATGTTTCCATTTCCTATGGAAAAGACAGTGATCGTTTTTTGAGGCGCAGAGCCAAATGCTGTTGAGAACAGTAAAGGAAGGAGGGCGCTATATAATCTGAATTTTGACATTAAACTATAATATTTTATTTTTTATTACTGACACCCCTGCATGATAAAAATTTGATTATAGGTTTTCAGTGTAAATAATGTCTAAATTTAGAGAACATAAAGAAGCATTTTCAAAAAAACAGCGGTAACGTTACCGATAAAATGCAACTTCATGTACTAAAAAAAGAAGGAGAAAATTATCTTGTCGTAACGACAGAATATAATAAGAAAGCGGTCAGTCGGATCGTGATGAAGATTCACGGATAATTAATTTACCATCCAATACGATCTCTTCTGCAATAAAATTTTTCCTGGAAATATGCATCAAAAGCAGCTCGCAGCTCTTCTTTCCTACTTCTAATGCCGGCTCCTCTACGGTAGTAAGAGAGGGTGAGATGAGTGCAGAGATAGGATCATTCGTAAAGCCAACTACCCCTACTTCTTTTCCAATCCTGATTCCCATTTCTTTCAAAGCAAGCGTAGCGCCTATCGCTTTTCTGTCGTTTACGGCAAAGATGGCATCTGGCTTATTTCCTGATCCCAATAATTTTTTTGTATCAAGGTATCCGCTTTGTTGCGTAAATTCAGAATGTATGATCAGGTTATGCTGTATGGGTAAATTGTATTTTTTCAGAGCTGCAAGATAGCCTCTCAATCTTTCTTTGGTAAATGAAAGCGTGAAGGGGCCTCCGATATGCGCAATACTTTTATACCCGTTTTTAATAAGATGCTCAACCGCTATGAATGCCCCATCAAAATCATTTTGTGTCACCTTTGAAATACCGCTCAAATTGGCTACCCTGTCGAAAAAAACAATAGGTATGCCTGAATCAATGATCTTTCTGAAGTGGTTGGATTTATTGGATTCTGAAGTTATACAAACGAGAAGGCCATCTATAGAACTCAGGGATAAATCTTTTGCGATCATTATCTCTCTTTCCGGCGATTCGCCTGTTACATGAAGTATTATGTTATACCCATTGTTATAAGCCACTTCCTGTATGCCTGTAATAACTGTAGAAAAATAATAGTTGGTAATGGTTGGTAAAATAATAGCAATATTATGCGACTGGTTAGCTACTAAACCTTTGGCATTGAAGTTAGGACGGTAATTTAATTCTTCGCCTTTGGCCAATACTTTTTTTCTTGTGCTGATACTCACATCATGCGCATTTCTGAATGCCCTGGAAACCGTGGTAACAGAAATTTTTAGTTCTCTCGCAATATCTTTAATAGTGACCTGGTGAGTTCGTTTCATGCCATAGTTTAAATCTCTAAAGTTATAGATATTGTTTAGAAATTATTTTTTGTTTACCTGGCCTTTATTTAGCAAGGCAAGCTAACCCACACCTTACAACCATTTCCTACAGAGCTTTCTATTTTAAATTTCCCGTTAAAAGTTTCAACCCTGTTAATGATATTGGAGATGCCTATTCCACTTCGCTCTTTAGTTGTATCAAAACCTTTCCCATCATCGGATACCTTCATATTGATCATATTATTCAATTCTTCTATTGCGATCGTTACGTTTTTAGCGGCGGAATGTTTGATGATATTATTGGTTTGTTCCTGTATGATACGATAGATATTTAATTTGAGGTCGTCATTTAAAGGATTGGTTATTTTATATACTAATACAGTTTTTATAGAAGTGGCTTTATTAAGATTGTCTATAAGGTTTTCAATCAATTTTTCTAAGTCCACATTTTTTAAAGGAGTAACATGCTTGCTGCTTAGTAGCCTGATCTCTTCAATAGAATTATCTATTAATTCCATGCAATACATAACCGTTTCCTTAATGTTTTTGGTATTCTTAGCAGCTATGCCGAGGTATAGTTTAGTGCCCGCAAGCAATTGATTGATGTTATCGTGCAATTCCCTGCCGATATAATTTCTTTCCTGCTCCTGTGCAATGATAACTGCTCTTGTTATTTTTTTCTGTTCCTGTACTTTTTGTTTTAATATTCTTTGCTCCATTTCAATTAGCTCCTGTTCCGTTTTTTTGCGCTCAGAAATATCAGTAGATACCCCGATAATTCCTGTCATTTCACCCTGTTGATTGCATATAGGCGAATCGGTTACAAAAACAGGGAAAATACTTCCATCTTTTTTCCTGGCTAAGATCTCTCCCGACCATGAATCTCCTCTTTTTAAACACTCCATTATTTCATTTCCTTTATTATGAGGAAATGATACGGGTGTTAGTTCTATAATGCTGTTGCCTAAGGCTTCTTCTTCCGTCCATCCGTATATTTTTTCAGCCGCACTATTCCAATAAGTAATCAATCCATTAAGGTCGGTTGCAATGACGGCTTGCCCAACCGTTGCCAACAGGCTTGCTTTGAACCTGTTTTGTTCCTGTTGTTGCCTTAATTGTTTCTCTGATTCTTTCTTTTGCAATGCCGCTTCAATTGCGGCAGGCAATCTTGTTAACCGGTCTTTTAAAATATAATCGTCTGCGCCAAGCTTAATAATACCGGCAGCAAATTCTTCTGAAACTGTTCCTGTAACAAGAATGAAGGGAATATGGAGCGCTCTTTCCCTGATAATTTTTAGCGCTTCGGTTGCACTAAATTGAGGCAAGGTATTATCCGCAAGAATGAGGCCTGGTTCAAACTGGTCAAGGTGCAATAAAAAGTCTTCTTTCGTCATAGCCACTGCAGATTCAAACTTAAGCCCCGATCTTTTCAGCAACATCAACTCGATCTCAGCATCAGAAGCAGTATCTTCTACTATTAATATTTTCAATATTCTATCCATACTAAAATTCAATTAGAGCAGAACTGTATTATAAATGATCGCTTTACTTTATTCTTTTAAAGTGAAATTTCATTGTTAATTCTACCTCTTAAAACTATTTCATTTTTTGGCTACCTGGGCACCTGGTTAAGAAGCATCCAATATAAGCCTAATTCGGAAACAGCGTTTATAAAACTTTCAAACTCCACCGGTTTTACAATATAACTATTAGCGCCAAGCTCATAGCATTTCTGCAGGTCAGGATCCTCTTTGGAAGAAGTGAGGATCACCACAGGAATTTTCTTTGTTTCGCTGTCCGACTTAACTTTTTCAAGTACTTCCATGCCATCTATCTTAGGCATCTTTAAATCAAGCAGTATAAGTTTGGGCTTGAGGTTCAGGTTCCGTCCTGCAAATTTTCCTCTTCCAAAAAGAAAATCAAGAGCTTCTTCTCCATCAGTTAAATGAGTTAACCTGTTAGAAAGATTTTTCTTACGCAATGCGCGTATTGTCATTTCTGCATCATCCATATTGTCTTCTACAAGAAGAATTTCAACTTGCAAATTGTCCATTTTTTATGTTTTGGTTTATGGTTAAGATAGGTAAGCTGAAAGAAAAAGTGGCTCCCTGGTTCAATTCTCCGGTTGCCCAAATTCTCCCGCCATGTTTATTAATAATTCTTTTTACTAAAGCTAATCCAACACCTGTGCCCTCAAACTCTGACTGCAGGTGCAGCCGTTGAAATACTCCAAAGAGTTTACCTACATATTCATTATTAAAGCCAACGCCATTATCTGTTACCATATAGATAATTTCATCTTCTTCCAGGCGCGATCTCACTTCTACAAAAGGTTTTTCTGTTTTAGATGAATATTTAATTGCATTTGATAAAAGATTAATCATTACCTGTTTTAGCATCACCGGATCAGCAGTTACAGAATGTAATCTGTGGATCTTTACATCTGCGTGATGATCTATGGCCGAATTGATCTCTGACAGTGATAATTCTGCAAGCGCTGTCATATCTACTTTTGATTTCTGAATTTCCTTTCTGCCCATTCTCGAAAATTCGAGCAGGTCGTCTATTAAAGACCCCATCTTTTTGGCATTATCTTCAATGCGGGTAAAAAGGCGTTTCCCCTCATCATCCAGTACCTGCTGATAATCTTCCCATATCACTTTTGCATATCCGTTGATCGCTCTCAAAGGCGCCCGCAGATCATGTGATACAGAGTAAGAGAATGCTTCCAGTTCTTTATTGGCGATCTCTAACTGTACGGTGCGGTTGATCACTTTCCGCTCCAGCTCTTCGTTAAGATTTTGTATCGCAAGCTGGCTTTTTTTGCGCTCATTGATTTCATCAAAAAAGGCAAGTATTCTTGGTTTACCACCTATGGTAGCCTTTTTCAAATTTACTTCGATCCAACTAAAAGAGCCATCTTTTTTCTTAAATACCCACTCAAAAATCTGAGGCTGCCCCATGGTGGCTTTTTTAAAATATTCAATAGCTTCTTCCAAAAGGTAATCCTTGCCATCTGTAAATATATCTTTTCCTCCGTTTCTAAATAATTCTTTCTGAGTATATCCCGTTATTTCATGAGATCTTTTATTGGCTTGAATAATTTTTCCTGTTTCTATATCCAATATATAAATGGCATTGTTGGTCTTATCAAATATTTCACGATAGTTGGCCTCTGCCTGCCTGATAGCTTCTTCCGTATTTTTTTTTGCAGTAATATCCCTGAAATTAGAAACAAAGCCGCCCACTGCGGGCTCGTCTAACATGTTGGTAATGGTTCCTTCGCACCATCTCCAGGTTCCATTTTTATGTTTTAACCTGGCCTGGATAAAAAATGATTTCCCCGGATTATCAATAATAGTGCTCCTCTTTTCCACAAACTCAGGAAGATCATCCGGATGAAATAATTCCGGAATGGCGTCTATAAATTCTTTTTCGCTGTAACCAAGAATTTTTTTGATTGACGGGCTTGCATAAAATGGTTGCCCCGCAGGAGTAAAAAGCGTTTTCATATCACTGCCTTGCTCAGTTATGGCCCTAAAAAATTTTTCACTTTTATCTATTCTTTGGTTGATCTCTTTCAGGCTGTTGCTTTGATATTGAATTTGCCTGAGCATGTCATTAAAAGAGTCGCTGAGAAACCCCAATTCATCATTTCCCGATTTGACGGCGCGTACAGAGAAATCCCTGTTGACTGAAATGGTTCTTGCAGTGGAAGCTAAATTAAGAATAGGCTTTGAAATGCTCTTTTGAAAAAATTTTGAGAGAAAGTAGGTAAGTATTAAGCATAACCCTATTGCAGTCAGAATAGTAATTCCCAATAGCCGGAACCGCTCGTACATATTGCCCATGCTCGATTTCAAATATATAGTGCCGAGTGGCCGGCCGGCTTCGGTAACCGGTTGAAATGCTTCAAGATCAGCTCCGTTAAAATAAGCTCCCTCTATTCCCGGTGAAGCAGGGAAATCAGCTACAGCCGAACCTTGTTTGAATTGAGCAAAAATATTTCCATCCTTATCGTATAGGGCTGCAGCTACTATTTGTGGCTCAGCTCTTAATGCACGAAGTGTTTCGGTAGCGGTTTTATTGTCGTCAAAGGCAAGAGCTGCAGTAGTATTGGTAGCAATGACCTGGCTCAGGGTAAAAAGTTTTTTTATCGTATTTTGACGAAATGAATATACTTCGTAAATAAAAAACGAGAGGGATGTTACTAATAAGATAACCCCGCTGATGAGAAGAATAATTCTCATCAGCTTTGTTTGTATAGGGATATCTTTGAATAACATTTAAATCTATTATTTTAATGGGGCCAGATCGGCGATCTGCAATAGTTTGGAACTAATGGTGAGGCTATCTTCCTTAGTTGCCTGGGTATTTATGATAAGGCTTATTTTCTTTGCTTTTTTAATTAATTTGATCATTCCACCCTGGCTTATAAAATTGTTTTTATCGCTTACAGTGAGAATGCCCCGGCCCTTCATAGCTATAATTGCTTCCTGTATTTTATTCTTATCAGGGAGGTTAATAAAAACGATCTGGCATGTTTTTGCTTCTTCAGCAGTTTGGCAGTACTTTACTAACAAAGGATGGCCATTTACATTTTCTCCTGAAACAATTTCTTCGAGGTAAGAATCAAATGGGTTTTCACCCAGGATACCAATAACCAATGGAGAACCGGATTCAGAAAATGTGCCGGATGGCCATTCTATAAATTGAGCTAAATTAAAAAGGAATGCTGCCTTTATCTTAGAGTCGCGATCACCACCGGTTTGTGAAGCTAACAAAAGAAAAGCTAATAACAGCATTACAATATTTTTGTATGTTGAGCGAATCATTTTTTAAAAGCCTGAATGTTTTTAAATTAATTAGTGAAAGAGTACCCTGAACCTGGCAAAAGGCAGAGGTATATTGTAATAATGCTATACCTGATAAATAAAAAATTTAAAATAAAAAAAGAGTCGTAAAGATAGGGAACCCGGATAAATAAATATTAATTACTCCAACAAAAAAAACTGCCTCCGGGGAGAGACAGTTTTTGTTTTCTTAAAGGGTTATAATGTCTTGTTTTGTTTGCGGGGGTTAGCTGGCCATACATTGAGTTTTGCTCATCATTTTTCTCAGGTTCATCAGGCCATAACGCATGCGCCCCAAAGAGGTATTGATGCTGCATCCGGTTAATGAAGAAATTTCTTTAAAAGAAAGATCAGCATAATGCCTCATTACAATTACTTCGCGCTGCTCTTCAGGAAGATGGTCAATCAATTTTCTTAAATTCGAATGGTTCTGTCTTTTTATGATATGATCATCTGCGCCAGGTTCAGATAAATTGATTGATTCAAAGATGTCCCAGTTATCTTTAGTTTGAATAGGTGGTTTGCGTTTTACTTTTCTGAAATGATCAATGCAAAGGTTATGCGCTATGCGTGTGGCCCATGGTAAAAATTTGCCTTCTTCTTTATATTTACCTGTTTGCAAAGTGTCAATAATTTTGAAAAAAGTATCCTGGAAAAAATCTTCTGCCAGGTACTTATCTTTTACCAGCAAATAAATGGAAGTGTATAGTTTGTCTTTGTAGCGTTCAACGAGTGTTGAGATTGCATCAATATCTCCTTCGAGATATAAGGTAATTAACTCCTGATCGGATGAATTAGTAAAGGATTTCATGATAGATTTTTTTTGTTTTTTGGATATTGTGTAATGCCTGGATAATGGTGTAATCTTTAGCAAAAATAAACCTGCCATATACCGTTTTTTGTAGTACGTACAGGAACTGCTTGTAGAAAATAAATTATTGGCAACGTATAATTACGATTGCTTGTGAGCGAAAATCACTAAGTGTTTTTTGCATGAAATTATATGCGGGTAAAGGCTTGTATTCTTTTAAACGCGGGCTATGCTAATGAACTTTTGTTTTATATTTGATGAACTGAACCATCTGTCAAACCAACTTTTAATCAATTAAATATTATACTTATTATGTCTTATTTCCTGGTTGTTGACGATCATTCCATAGTAAGGTCAGGATTAATTTTATTGATCAAAGATTTCATGCCTCATGCAGAGATTGATGAGGCTTATGATGGCGATTCAGCTTTTGAAAAAATAAAGCAAAAAGATTACGACCTCGTTATTATGGATGTAAATATGCCCAACACAGATTCCTTTGGTATTTTCAATTCTATTTTTTCATTTAAGCCATCCATAAAAATTATTATTTTCAGTATGAATGCAGAAGAGCTTTATGCAAAAAGATACCTCAGGATGGGAGCAATGGGCTACCTGCGAAAAGATGCGCCGGGTTCCGAAATACAAAAAGCGATCACTTCTGTGCTGAATAATAAAAAATACATAAGTACAGAGCTGAGTGAAATATTATTATCAGACCTGCAGGATAAAAATCATTTGGAAAATCCGTTTGATAAATTATCGCCACGCGAATTTGAAATGGTGCAACACCTGAGCCGGGGTGAGTCAGTAGCCCGGATATCCCAAACACTAAATCTTCACAAATCCACAGTGGGCACACACAAGGCAAGGATCTTTGAAAAGCTGCAATGCGCTAATATTATTGAATTGAATAAACTGGCAGAGATCCATAATGTAATACTTACCACATAGGGCTTTTCACGAATTTGAGACGGACTAAAGCCCATTGCATAAAACAGCGGATTACTCAGAATAAAAAATAATTCTTATGCTGAAAATTTTTTTAACGGCCATACTTTCAGGCTTTTTTCTTGCAGGCTTTGCCGGTGATATTTTCATTTACGTATCTCCAAATGGGAAGGGTAGTGGTTCCCTGCAATCACCTGCCAATTTAGAAAAAATTATAGCAAGACTTCCTAACCTGAAGAAAGCCAATCCAAAAGGAACCATAACTATTTTTCTAAATGATGGCGAATACAAACTAAACCATCCTATTAAAATTATTGCTGAAACCGGAGGTACCAAAGATTTGAGGATCATCTTCAAAGCAGTGGCTGGTGCGCATCCTGTCGTAAGCGGCGGCCAAAGGATCAGGCTAACCGGAGATAAAATTTTATCAGGCCGTATTAAAACCAGCGCTGTAAAACCTTACGATCTGTATGTAAATGGCAAAAGAGCCGTGAGAGCAAGAACACCTAATATTGATCATTATTTTTCATTAGATAAAATAGTGAATGTTGCTGATAGTGAGGCGCTACTGCGATATACACAACAATTTCAAATACAGCCTTCAGTGTTTAATACACTTGCCTCATTATCTAAAAATGATCTACATAAAGTTTGGTTCAATATTTATCACAAATGGGATAACACCATGCGTACTGTTGATTCATTGAACAGGAATAACAACTCTTTTTACTCAACAGGTACCATTCACGGTGATTGGGCTTTGATAGGAAAGCCTGGCTTATTTTATTTTGAAAATTATTCGCAAGCGCTGGATACTGCCAACGAATGGATGATACAAAAAGATGTTATAAAATACATTCCTGCTGAAAATGTAAAAAAGCAGGAAGTAATTATTCCTGTACTGGAGAAGTTGTTGATCATACATGGCGACTCAACGCTTCCGGTTGAAAACGTTTGGTTTGATGGTATTGCATTTAAATATTGTAATTATAATTTTGACGGCTACGAGGCATATCAGGCGGCCCAAAAGATTGATGCTGCCATCATGATAGACCATGCGCAAAATATTGGTTTCAATCACTGCGAAATAGCGCATACCGGGCAATACGCCGTCTGGCTGAGAAAAGGAGTGCAGCATTGTGAAATCACCAATAGCTATTTGTATGACCTGGGAGCCGGTGGCATCAGGATCGGTGAAACCGTTATTCGCAATGATAAATCACAATGGACCTCTTACAATAAAGTGGAGAATTGTATTATCCATTCCGGCGGATTAAATTTCCCTTCAGCCGTGGGAATATTTATTGCACAGTCCGGCAATAATATAATTGCCCATAATGATGTCGGAGATTTCAGATATACCGGTATTTCTGTGGGATGGATTTGGGGATATGCTTTCAGCCCATCGGTGAATAACAAAATAATTTACAATCATATTCATCACATCGGGTGGGGCGTATTAAGTGATATGGCGGCGGTTTATACATTAGGCATTTCACCGGGAACAGAGGTGAGCCATAACCGTATTCACGATGTGTATTCTTACGACTATGGCGGATGGGGGCTTTATACAGACGAAGGTTCGTCTGGCATCATCATGGAAAATAACCTGGTGTATCGAACTAAAACAGGCGGCTTTCATCAGCACTATGGCGAAAACAATATCATAAGAAATAATATTATTGCTTTTAATAAAAATTTCCAGGCTCAATTCACCAGGGTTGAAAATCACCACAGCCTCGATTTTAAACAAAATATCATCTTAAATGATAAAGGATATTTTTTACAAGGCCCCTGGCAAAAGGGTGATATTGCTATTGATAGTAACTGTTATTGGAATATCAATCCCGCAGATAGTATGTTCATTCAGGCTGCAAAGTCGGCTGTTACAACAAAAAATTATTTGACTTTTTCTGAATGGCAGCAGGCAAGCGGGAAGGATGTACACAGTATCATGCAAGACCCGGGATTTGTAAATGCAAAAGCATATAATTTTACTTTCAGAGATGATTCAGTAATTAATAAGATCGGTTTTAAACCTTTTGATATTAACGAAGCAGGAGTAACAGGAGAGGAGCGATGGCGCGGGTTAAGTAATTTACCTACGGAAGTTATTAAAGCATTTGATTCATCGGTTGAGAGGAATATGTTGCCATAGGATTGCTTAAGCCTGATATGTGCTATTATAAAACATTCCTCTATCATCAAAATATTTAGAGTTACTATTTTAAACTAACTTTCCACCAAAAATTATTAATAGAAATAATGCATCCATTTGAAAGAATTTTATCAGTTTCCAAGGAAGATATTGAATTAGAACTTAGAGGAATTCAAGAAATTGACTGGACTGACTTTTGGCTCAATCCACGAAAGTTGCGGGGCAGCGACTTTTTGATGAGATGGTCGCAAGGAGTTTGGAGTGAAAAACGTTTGATTGATGCCATAAATAGCACAAGTTTATTTTACGCAATTGCGTACGGACCAAGCGGAACAGTGCCAACGGATGATGTAAGGGCATTTGAATTATATTTTGAAAGGCTTGAAGCGGCTGGACTTGGCAATATAAAGAGACCCGATTTGTTAGTTTTTAAAATTGAAGACAAGCCATTTGTAGATAAGTTTCTTCAAAGTATTGGAGGTGAGGGAGAATTGCCTTTTATTGTCGAAAATGAACTACAAGAATTAGTACAAAGAGCTATTATAGCAGTTGAATGCGAAAATTCTTTATGGATAGCAGAAAAAATGCCTGCGTTTAATTCTTCGCTCAAAGCACAAAAAAGGCTCAATGGAAAATTGGGGCTCTCTAAATCCGCTGTTTTGCCTACAGTTATAATCAAAGAGGAAGACCGCATTCCTTTAAAAGGTTGGCAAGAAATAAATAAAATTCCTATCCATGTGTGGCATGTATTCTTCGACAGAGCTTATGGCCTATCTTTTGATGAAGCTGAACGTTTAGTAAAAGAAGGGTTAATAGAGCCAACAATTCAAATATTTCAAGCCCCCGGTGGAGCAACTACGAAGAAAGTAATTTACAAGTATTATTATCACTATGCATATCCTCTCGGAATTTCTAAAGAACGACCCCAATTAATCCCTGCTTATATTGAAGATAAGAACGGGCACATTTTGCCTTATGTGAAATTTAGAGGTGGCACTTTGGAAATTACTGATGACGCGATAAGTCTTTTAAAGCAATTCTGATGAATAAAATAAAATTACATCAGAAATTACCAGGCGAATGGCATGAAAGAGAAATCCTTCGTGATAAAGGGCAGTTCTGGACACCAAGTTGGGTTGCTGAGGCAATGGTCGCCTATGTTTCTGAAAACACAGATTTAATTTTTGATCCTGCAACAGGTAGAGGAGCATTTTACGAAGCGCTATTAAAACTCCACAAATCAAAAATTTCTTTTTTCGGAACGGACATAGACAGAGAAGTTTTATTTGATGAAATTTACAATCAGAAAAATTGTTTTATTGAGGAAAGAGATTTTCTTAAAGACCCACCGCAAAGAAAATTCAAAGCGATAATTGCAAACCCGCCTTACATAAGGCACCATCGGATTGATGAGGTAACAAAAATTCGTCTTAAACAACTTTCCGTGAATATAACAGGGCATGCAATTGATGGCAGGGCTGGTTATCACATTTATTTTCTTATTCAGGCATTAAACCTTTTGGAGCAAGAAGGCAAACTTGCCTTCATTATGCCTGCCGACACTTGCGAAGGAAAGTTTGCAAAAAATTTATGGAGATGGATTTCAGGAAAATTTTGCATTGAAGCTGTACTTACTTTTGATAAAAGGGCTACGCCCTTTCCAAATGTTGATACCAATGCACTCGTTTTCTTAATTAAAAATTCCAGGCCAGCAAAAACATTGCAATGGGTAAAAGCTAACGAAGCATATTCAAACGACCTTCTCAATTTTGTTTCATCTAATTTCAAACAACAGAATTTTGAAACACTTGAGATTGTCACACGCCAATTAAACGAAGGAGTTGAAACAGGTTTTTCCAGACCCAAACAAAATCTCAACGATTTTAAATTTCATTTGAATGACTTTGCAAATGTGATGAGAGGAATTGCGACAGGGGCAAATGAATTTTTCTTTTTGACTGCACAACAAGCCAATGAAGTTGGTATTCCACAAAGATTTTTAAAGAGAGCTGTTGGCAGAACCAAAGATGTAACTGGAAATATTTTGACCTTGAAAGATGTTGATGAGTTAGAAAAAGAAAACCGCCCTACTTTTTTACTTTCTTTAAACGGGCATGATAATTTACCTAAAGCAATTTCAAGTTACCTAAAAGTCGGTGAAGAAATGGGATTGCCAGTCCGCCCACTAATTCAACAACGCAAACCATGGTACAAGATGGAGAAACGGCAAATTCCACCATTGTTGTTTGCTTATCTCGGAAGAAGAAACGTAAGGTTTATAAAAAATGAGGCTGGCGTTTTACCATTGACAGGTTTCCTTTGCGTTTACCCGATTTATGACGAGAAAGAATTTATAGATAAACTTTGGCAGGCACTCAACCATCCCGACACTTTAGAAAACTTAAAGTTTGTTGGTAAAAGTTACGGTTCAGGCGCGATTAAAGTAGAACCAAGAAACTTAGGCAAACTTCCGATCCCCCAACACGTCATAAAGCTGTTTGACTTGAAGCGACCATATAAAACTATGGGTGGGCAACTTGAAATATTTCATGAACCTGAAGTAAATTCTAATAAACCCCGATAAAAATCATTTAATATTATTTTAAAAACCACACGATCATTACTATGAAAATAGATAACCTTAATGAATTGCCTGAATGGGACGAAGATAAATTTGATGATGACGAAGGCGAAGAATGGAAACCTAATCCTACAAGGGATTTGTGCAAAGCCATGTATATGCAATGGAACCAGGTAATAACTGTTCTTAAAGCTGCATTTGACAGTTTAAAAGAACCGGGCGAAGATAGTTTATACACTAAAGATCATTTAGAGCAACAGATAGCCATGTTACTTGGTGATGCTTATGAAGTAGGTGCCAAAATAAGAAGCTCTGAGGTGGGCTTGTATATAATGCGAATGGAGAATGCTGCCATTATAAGAAAAAATGCCCAGTTCATAAAAATATCTACTAATGGTTTTATTGAAGACGAATTAATGGAAGATCAATACCGGCTGGTTGTACGCAATGAAATAGATATTTTTCGCGATTTGTTTAAACAATAGGTGGCCACATTTGAAAAAGATGATTGTGAAGATGAGTGGGGATTGTTTGTATGAAATACTTAAAACCAGAGGTCCCGAGCGGATTCGAACCGCTGTGGAAGCTTTTGCAGAGCTCTGCCTAACCACTCGGCCACAGGACCATTCTTTTTTTTGGCGCACAAAAATAGGTAATTTTTATTTAGAATAATTTTAATTCTGCAATTGAAAATCCCATTCATTTGTATTGAAGTATTTTTGCAAAAGTTTATTGATTCACATTGGTGAATGATTAAATAAATGTTAGCTCAAATAATATGCAACGTATCGCTGAATCTGAATTAATTATCAACCCGCGGGGAGCTATCTATCATTTGGATCTAAAGCCTGATGAACTTGCCGGGCATGTAATTACTGTAGGCGATCCGGACAGGGTAAAAGAGATAAGCAAATATTTTGATAAGGTAGAAGTGCAGAGGCAACATCGTGAATTTATAACCCATACGGGCTACATTGGTTCCAAACGAATTTCTGTGGTAAGCACCGGAATAGGCCCGGATAATATTGATATTGTTTTGAATGAGTTGGATGCCCTGGCCAATATTGATTTTGAGACAAGAACGGTTAATGATGAATTAAAACAATTAAATATCATCCGCATAGGCACTTCGGGATCGTTGCAGGGAGATGTGCCGGTAGATAGCTTTGTAGCCAGCACCCATGGATTAGGAATGGATAATTTAATGAATTTTTACCTATATGAAAACAATGAAGAGGAGAAACAATTAATTCATTCTTTCCTTACCCAAACGCAGTTGCACAATGGCTTTGGCAATCCATATATTGCTGCTGCATCTATGCATTTATTAAAATATTTTGTAGATGACTACCACCAGGGCATTACCGTTACCTGCCCGGGATTTTACGGGCCGCAGGGAAGAATATTACGTCTCGGCATTTCCAATCCACAATTAATAGATAGCCTCACTTCTTTTCAGTTTGGTAAATACCGTATCACTAATTTTGAAATGGAAACCTCTGCCATTTATGGGTTGAGTAAGATGCTACATCACAATTGCCTTTCACTGAATGCGATCATTGCCAACCGTATTCATAAGAATTTTAGCGGAGACGCTGCATCGCTTATTGATAAACTGATCAAAAAATCTCTAAAAATTATTACTGAAAATTTATAAAATGAAAATCAAATTTGATAAATACCAGGGTGCCGGAAACGATTTTATTTTGCTTGATAACCGGGAGAATGATTACGGTAAAATAACTACGGACCAGGTAAAAAGAATGTGCAGCCGCCATTTCGGAATTGGCGCTGACGGATTGATGCTGTTGAATAAGAAAGAAAACTTCGACTTTGAAATGATCTATTACAATGCCGACGGAAACGAAGGGTCCATGTGTGGAAATGGCGGGAGATGTATTGTACAATTTGCTTCTGCCCTTGGAATAAAAAAGAATGAATACTTATTTTCTGCGACCGATGGAACGCACAAAGCTGAAATAGATCTGGATAAGGAAGTTAGCCTCAAAATGAATGATGTAGATGATGTAAAGTTTTCTTTGGATTATTATGTCTTAAATACAGGCTCTCCTCATTACGTACAGTTTGTAAAGAATGTCGAGAATATAGATGTAGTAGCTGAAGGCAGGAAGATTCGCTACAACAAAGAGTTTGCAAAAGAAGGCATCAATGTAAATTTTGTAGAGGTATTGGGCGATGATGCAATATATGTGCGTACCTACGAGCGTGGGGTAGAGGATGAGACCCTTAGTTGTGGTACAGGCGTAACTGCATCTGCGCTGGTGGCGGCGCATAATGAAATCGGATTCAACCGGGTGGAAGTGAAAACCAAAGGTGGTAATCTTAGTGTGGAATTTGAAAGAAAAAGTGAAAGTAAGTTTGAGAATATATGGCTGTGCGGCCCTGCCAATTTTGTTTTCTCGGGAGAAATAGACCTAAAGGATTGATCTATGTTTACGATTCGTGTTTATGGTATCCTGATCAATGAAAACAATGAGGTATTGGTAAGCGATGAATACATCCGCGGAAATTATTATACCAAGTTTCCGGGTGGCGGCCTTGAGCAGGGAGAAGGTACACGCGATTGTTTAAAAAGAGAATTTAAGGAAGAAATGGATCTGGCGGTTGAAGTAGGGGAGCACCTTTACACTACAGATTATTACCAGGAAAGCGCCTTCAGGCCAGGTGACCAGGTCATCTCTATTTATTATTTTGTAAAACCTTTGGAGCCGATCAGCTTTCAACTCACTCATTCCAAATTTGATTTTACAGAAAATCAATTAAAGATTTACAATGAAAAGAATGAAATAGAAACGTTTCGTTTTATAGCGCTTAAAGATTTTTCACCGGATGATGTTACGCTGCCGATTGATAAGATCGTTGCCGGGATGATAGTTAAGGAAATTTGGGACGGACTAAAGTCCATCCTTACAAAATAAAATCGAGCCTACGGCTCTACGAGAGGCCAGTTCCGTAGGAACGACTGATTTTGTAACAATGGACTTTAGTCCGTTGTTATAATATATGCCAGCAGGTTCGCTAATTTAACCTTGGTTGTTAACCCGCGGCAGGTATATTCTCAAACGATAAACTCTTACTCATTGCAGCCAACTTCATTTCCTGTGCCACCTCATGGCCTACATATTTCTCAATTCTTTTTTCAACGAGATAGATTACCGGAGTAAGAATAATGGCCATCGTGAATTTGTATAAATAATTCATAATGCCGATAGCTAAAATAAGCTGCCACGAAAAAAGCCCGGAGAATGCAATGAATAAAACAATATAACTGTCCACGAGCTGCGAAACCAAAGTAGAACCCGTTGCACGAAGCCAGAGGCGTTTATCACCCGTAGCTTTTTTTATCTTTTGAAACACGAAAACATCCACCGCCTGACTTACCAGAAATGCTACAAGGCTACCTACAATGATGCGCATATTCTGCCCAAAAATGGCGCTGAAAGAAGTTTGAATATTCTCAACTCCCTGTTCATGGCTGCTGCTGAGCCATACTTCCGCAGGAGGCAAAGCAATGGCAATAAAATACATCAGGAAAGCATACGTGATCAAAATGACTGCGGTTATAGAAATTCTTCTCACTGCTTTTGGGCCATAGTATTCATTAATGATATCAGTGATCACAAATTCAAGCGGCCAGAGAATAACGCCACAGGTAAGCGTAAATGCCATCCCGCTTTGGCCAAAAAGTGTAAAGTTAGCAGGGCTTATCCCTAATAATCTTTCCAATGAGAACAACTTCATACCGATGGCTTCCGCGATCAAAGCATTAGCTGCAAAAAATGCAGTAAAGCCTACAAAAATTTTGGTAGGCTTATCATTAAGTATCTTGTGTATCATTTAAACCATTATAAAAAGAAAAAATAAAATTGAATTACCAGGAAAGCAAAATTAATAGCTGCCAGCCATTTGGGTAACAGAAACGATCTTTTAGAAAGTACTGCTACGAGATAAACGATGCACATGATTAGATTGATAACGATAGCAGAAAATCCTAAAACAATAATTAAATTTTTAAAAAAAGGAATCGCAACTATTGAATCCTGGCTACCGTTGTTAACTATTTTCTTTGCCTCCATTTTTCCAAATAATATAAATAACAGGAACGAGATATTGCAAATAAAAGTGAACCTGGAAAAAAATGAAATTAATTTCATTCCATAAATGTTTTGAAAAACTCCCGACAAAATAATATTAATTTGTCGGAATAAATTTTTTTAATGGCAAATGTACTGAGTATTGTTACCTACAAAATATTTCCCGCGAAATTAGGTGGGCAAAAAGGAATTGCGCTTTTCAATCAATATTTTTCAAAACAGGTAAATCTTTTTTGTTTCACTATAAAAGATAATGATCCTTCTTATGCTTCTTATAAGGTTTTTAACCAGCTTGAAAATAGTAGCCTGCGCTACATCAACGTGTTTTATTTTAGCCGGTTAAAAAAGATCATCAAAGAAAATAATATCACACATATTTTGCTGGAGCATCCTTACTATGGCTGGATGGCGTTACTATTAAAATATTTTTGCAACGTAAAATTGATTGTACATTCTCACAATATAGAGGCAGAGCGGTTTAAGACGTTAGGCAAATGGTGGTGGAAGATATTGTGGCATTATGAAAAGTTGATTCATAGCAAAGCTGATTTTACATTTTGCATTACCGGAACAGACCGGAATTATTTTTTGAAAAAATATAAGATTCCTGAATTAAGATCTGCAGTTATCACTTATGGCATTGAATGGAATAATATTCCGCCAGTTAATGAAAGAGCAGCCGCTAAAAATCTATTACTCGAAAAATATGCTATACCTGCAGGAACGCATTTATTTCTCTTCAATGGCACTTTGAGTTATCCCCCCAATTTATTCGCGGTAAAAAATATTACAGGCAAAATCAATCCTTTATTCGCCCTGAAGAATATTCCTTATAAAATAATTATTTGCGGTAAAGGCTTGCCTGATGAAATGAATGAATTGAAAAGTTATGCTGATCAAAATATGATTTACGCCGGCTTTGTTGATGATATTTCGGTTTATTTTAAAGGCGTAGACACTTTTATTAATCCTGTTACGGATGGTGGCGGCATTAAAACAAAATTGGTAGAAGCATTAGGATCGAATCTCAATGCTGTTTCTACTTATAATGGCGCCATTGGCGTGGACGAAAATATTTGTAATGGTAAATTACTCTTAACTGAAAATAATGATTGGCAACTCTTTGCTGAAAAAATGGAAATTGCAGTTGGCCTCACTCAATCTGTTTCATCTGAATTTTTCGATCATTTTTATTGGGAAAATATTGCGCGTAATGCGGCTGGTGTTATTAATGATAATTTTCTATAAGGTGCAAATAAAGACGTAGCAACTAAGTAGATTTGTGCAATTATAATTTTCCTATAATTTATACTATTGTTAAATAGGGGAGAGACCTAAGGTGGGACTATTAGCGGAAAAGGAAAGAACTACCACAAATCTACTCAATAACACATAAATTCCAAATAACATGGAATCTTTTTTTTATAAATTACTTATAGACTGCACGCTATCCCGCCGGGGGTAAATAGTGATTTCATAGGGTTATCTTTTCACTTCTTGCCAAAGTGTCCCAACAATGAGAATTTTGAATTAGTAACTAATTTTTGGCGCCATAAAAAAAGGGGAGGGGATTTAAACCCTACCCTTTAAATTTTTAAAAGATTTTCAGACCTTTCTTTTTAGTCCATATACCGTAAAATTGACCTTTACTATCCTTTCTTCTCAGCTTCTTATAAACAAATATAACTTTCACTGAAACATTAGAACTTATATACTCAAAGAATTTATCCAACTTAGTTATATCGTGATATTTTATTGAGGTTTGATAATCTGTTTTTACGATTGCATTGTAATATATCATGATTGCAAACCTTTAGAAAGATTATCAAAATAATTATGATCCCTGCAAATCTCATCAGCAATAGATTTACTATCAATAAGAGACGTAATAAATAAACCATATAAAGTATCATAAACTTTATAACCATTCTCAAAGGATTGAACAACGTAACGCATAATAATAGATTTTAAATTTTTAATGAAATTTTCCAAAGTAGATTCTATAATCTAAATAATCTGTTCGAGGGGCAGGGATGCCCAAATCAGTGTCATTTGTAGTAATGCCAATACTCTTTAGCTCTGAAACCATTCGATAATAAGAAGCTTTGGGAATATAATTTTTTATCTCATTAAAATTGTCCAGCTTTTGAGAAAGCAAGGCAAGGACTATAAGGCGGCTTTTACTTTTTTCTGATAAAGGTTTTCTTCTTAATTGATTCTTTAATTTAGTGTCATCATTTACTTTATCTATCCGGGCTATAATCTGATTTACATCCAACCTTTTGTTTAACTGATACTGATCAATCTTATTGCGAAATTCTTCCCAAAAGATGCCAAAAATCGTAGTATCAAAACTTACACGCTCTGCATTAGCTATGATCTCAAAATTTTCAGTCTCATCTAATTCCGAAGCCAGGCAAAAACGCTTTGAAGTACTCATATACTTCTCATAAAGCTTTGTATATCCAAGGCTAACCATTTTAAAAAGAACCTTAGAAACCGGATGACTAACATACTTATGATAAAGAGATTTTTCTTTGCTGATAGCAAAGTAATGATTAACCAGGTAATTCATTTGAGACCGCCGGAATGTCATTTCATACCTAAGTATCTTATCAGATTCATCCAAAAAATACTGTAATGGAATATTCAAAGGATTACCATTATTGGCAATCTTCGGATAGTCATTTTTTTTAAACTCTGTTCCTTTATGATAGATTTTGAATGAATAACGCCGGGTTATATAAAGCAATGACGTATCATAACTTCGATAATTATTCTTACTGCTTCGCGCATATTTACAGAGTAATTTTTTTTGCTCATCAAGATAATTCAACGAATCCTCTTTGCTATTAAAAAATTGATTATAACATAGATCAATCCTGTTAATCTCAAAATCTTCAGCTAAAGGAACCTCTATCAAATAATCCCGGGTAAACTCACCCAAAAATTTCATTAACTCTAAATATGTTACATGGCTATCCTGATCATGCAGGTTAATGAACTGATGGACATTAGTACCATATTTAAACTTAGGAACAGAAAAATTAAATTCTAAATAATCAGTCGCCGTATTGATCGAAATAGCAATAGTATAATGACTTGAGGGGAGATTAATATTGCTGCGATAAGTAAGAGGAAGAATCCTGTTATTATCGTGGTATATAACGGCAGGCATGAGAGTATTCTCAATAAGATCACCGGAAGATTTATCAACAAACGCCCGAGTAACGGCAGCATTCTTTTGAGACGGTGCATAATAGTGCTCATATATTTTACTGTATTTTGAAAGGTTATGTATTCTTATAACAATCGTATCTATCATAATAGTTTCTCTCTTAAAAATGGTTTCCACTGATTAGCCATTGCCTGCGCTACTTCCAGGTGAAACGTTGACCGTTTCCTTTGAGTTCTATTAAAATCGGTATAAAACCTGTTTTTACCGGAAGCATCAACAGACAGTGGTTTTATCACTGGCTTTATAAAATCAGGGCTAAATAAATTACGCTCATACTCGTATTGTAATAACGGTAAATTATCCAACCAAAGACAGGTTCTTTTCTTATGAACAGAACCAAAATAATAAGGATGAATTATTTGAGAAGGCTTTAAAATCCTACTGGAGATATAACCAGCAGGATTTTCTAAACACTTGTACTTAATCGGATAATTCCAAATCCTAAGAAAAAACTCAACAGCCTTTTTCCTTTGGTAAACTCTACCCAGGGCTGCCGGCCTTTGCTCATAACTTCTAACAACTTCGTGATGAAGCCCCGCGGAACTTAAATAAGTGCAAGGAGGAAAAGCTAATAGTACATCAAAGCCGTTACCAATAATATCAAACATATCACCTTTGTAATGATTTCCAGGTCGTTCAGTGTCTTCCAGATCACAGGAAATAACATCAAAATCCTCATCCTTAAAACTATCCCGGACTATGCCGGAAAATTCACAGGCAACTAATACTTTAATTTTCTTCATTTAATAATAGATTATACGATACTCAATAAAAAAATATCTCAAAGCATTTTTTAAATCTCTCTGATCTTCAAAATCAATAGAGATTTTAAAAGAACACCAGGACTTAGGAACAGAAATAGAAGAAACTTTAACAAACTTCAAATCAGCAAAATGATTTTTCATTAAAGCCTTAAAATCAAATTCCTTTTTAACAGGAATTGATACCATAATTTTTTTCAAACCATGATAATAAGTAATCATAAAAAAAATTTAATCATTAAACAATAGAAGATCAATCAGCTTTATAAAGCGAAAAACCCTAAGCTTACCAGGTTCAGGTAAAACAAAATCCCTTATTTTTCCATCTTTTCTTTGAACCTTACAAACAGCTTTTTTAGGCAAAAGCAAATCAAGCCTACACAAACAGCCGTCAAGCTTTAATTTAAAGTAGTCGCCTTTTGACAGAGAGGTCAAAAGGCATTCACGGGAAAACTCAAACTTATCTTTCTTATTATCTTTTGCCATGCTTACGAATTTTATGAGTTGTAACAGCTATTTGAACCGTGTCACCAGCTTTAAGAGTATTAGATGGGATAAACCAGATACCATCCAAACCCATAAGCCGGGTATATATTCCTAACCGGGATTCAACAATATATTTCCCCGATTGCATTGGAACCCGCTTAGGAATTGAGCAAGAAAAAAAGAAGACTAACAGCAATACATACACGTATTTATAAACGCTTTCCACAACGTACTTAATAACATCTTTTCTTTTTTTCATTTCCTTCAAAAAATTATCTTTCTTTTCAGGCGACATAGAATAAGTTTTAACACCCGACCTAAACCACACTATTATTTTATAATAGCGTTGTTGATTTTTCTTTTTTAACATGATTAGAATTTTTTACGATTAGATAAATTTTTAAAAAAAAGTCTTCGAGCATTAGCAACATTAACCGGATGTCCTCTTAAGATATAAGTGATCGAATTCTTTGTGTTTGATAAATAAATACATCCAACGCCAAAGTCATCACAACACTCAAAAAGAACAATCTTAGCCCAACGGCTATAAACAGTAACTTGATCAGTGACCATAAACAAAAATTTAAAACGAATAAATAAATAAAACCCCATCCGGGACCAAAGAAGAAACAAAACATAACGGTAACGAACACACGTAAACAAAAAAGGGGCAGCGTAGAAACGCACCCCATTTGTAATTTTCAAAATAACATTCTGAATATGTTATTAAGAACTATTTAATTAAGGAGTAACGTACCTGAGCAATCAGATCATACTTATGATCTTCTTGACGGTTGTCATCAAAATAAGAGGTCAGGCGACTTGCTAATTTGACCAAATACGCCTGTCTTTCATAGGGAGCAAGGTCTTTCATGTAATCTTTTAAAAGCTCTAACTTTTGTTGCATTGTTAAGGTCTTATCTATCATTTGCTTAAAGAACCCTAGATCCTTTAAAGCAAAATCCAAATATTGAGAGCCTAATTGCTGCGTGAGATCATCCCATTTGCCAGGGATTATATCAGTTAGAGCCAAAGCCAAAGGGCTATCAATAGCCTTTTTCAAAGCCGTGGTAATCTCTAAAGCCTTGTCCACATTAGCTATTAAAAAGTCATCAACTTTTTTAAACCAAGATTTAATCTTGGTAAAAAATTTACTGCAAAACATTTCAGGAAAAAATTAAAAGTAACGCTGCTATTATAGCCACCGCAGCAAGTGGAAATTTTTTATTAAGTATTGCCGTAGTACTATCCGGAAGATCATTTTTAAGCCTTACAGAAGCAACCTGATTAGCAAAATAATTACGTATATCACCTTTAGATATCTTACCGTCTTTGTTAAAATCCAAGCCAGAATTTTGCTTATAAATAGCGGTATTTCTATCACTTGCCATTAAAGCAGAATCATCTTTACCCATTAAAGCAGGGTAGAGGATAGCCAAATAAAAATCTAAAGGGTCTTTAGTGGCTAACAATTTCGCCCTGTAAGGAATAAGATACTTCCTTACATAAATCAATTGCTCATTTACAGACATTCCTTTTAACGCTGTAATTGTAGTGCCTAAACTAATAGCCGTACTTGGCATGAATTGGATTAAGCCAGTAGCAGAAGTGTACTTATTTTGAATGCTTGGTAATAATGTACCGGCAGTCTCAAATATCATAACATTAAGAAGCGAATCTTTTGGATAACCTTCGGACTTCTCAAAGTCATAGATTTTACTTATTGTATCCTGATTTAACATTATCTAACCGCGTATTTAAATTTGAAAGGACATTCATACCCGCCTTCTTTTGGCTGTAACAAAACATAGGCAGAACCGATAGTGAACAAATTAAACGCACTTCCCGAAACACCATCATAAACAGTTTCAGAATGTACAACTTCATCATCACTATTATAAATAGTAACCTTAGCAGATGCATTTCTATAAAAATATAATCTCATAAAGGGCGAAGTAGAAGGCTTATAAACATAACAAGGATTTATATCACCCAATATTTCTTTTAGGATAGAAACACCTACATTACCATCATTATCCAAAGGATTAACTTGTAATTGACCTGACAAAGCTTCGTCTAATAAAAGCATGGCATCAGTATCAGTATCTGAATAATCCAAATCAATCGTAGGGCAGGAAATACCGATCTTAGTAGTGCCATCCGCAAACGTAGCTTTATACGCTAAAACGGGCTGCCCCTCTGTATTTGAACTACCATTTGACAGGAACAAAATCAAGTTACTTATCTTACCTGCAAAAGGAACTTCCACAGAAGGGGAAACAATCTCAACAGGCTGTGGAAGATTCTCATAAGAAATCTTATAACCAGTGAAATAAACCAATACACGGTAATCTAAAGAAACAATATCACTAAATAAATACATTTGACGGGATTCAAATGGAAACCCTATCAAATGCTCATCAGAAAAAAGTTTCAAACGAAATTCGGGGCTATCGCCAGGCGTAAGAAAAAAAGAAATATTACCATAAAACAAAGAACCATAATCAACACCCTGACGGGGATCAATAACAAGCTCAAGCCCAAAACCACAATCCGCAGAAAAAGAAAATCTAAACTCTTTAGCGTATGGATTAAAGTAATCAATACCATTCGAATAACCATCACTATAAGCATAATCAAGACGAACAGCCGGAAACCTTGTTGAAAAATATTCGTCAAAAATACGACCAAGTTCATAAGCAAACTCTGGAACGGTCGCAGACGAAGGAGCACCGCTAAACAAAATAAAACCAGTAGAATTATCAGTAATTACCAAATTTGACGGAATATTACTAATACTAAACCCACCAGAAGCATAAAAACCAAAATCCAAAAAACCACAAAACGGAGCAATATCATTAACCTTTACACCAATCAACGAAGTAAATAACATTTGTTCCAAATAACCTTGTGTATCTAAGCCTAAACGCCGATTCCACTCAATAGGCTGATTTTCTAATAACATATTTTTTTTATTTAAGTTTGAAAAAAATAATACACGGAAAGTCAAGAAAGATATTCCTTAATAGCAGCTTCAATAATAGCCAAAGCCTCAATCTTCTCTACACCATCAAAAAGTTTTTCTATCCATTCCCTTAAATTTTGCGGGTTATCATCCCAAATGAAACCCAAAATTGCATGTTGACGGTTAGATAAAGGACGAGAACCAAACGCAACAAAAACACATGCTACATCTTTTTTAAGAGTAATATTTCGCAATATCTTAAGCACAGAAACTTGCCAATCTTTCGGAATAACAGAAGACCATATTTGAGTAATAGATTGACTAATAGCAACCTGATTTAACAAAGTCGAAATACTATTAGCCAAAGATGTGTGCATAACTGTAATGGTAACACCAGAATCTTTTAACTGATTAGTTGCCTTATCAACCATTTCAGCATTGCTCAAATTATTTTCCTTCGTGGAACCTAAAGAAGATATACCGGATAAATTACCAAACAATTGCAAAATACCGCCCTGCGATTTAACCCACCTTACAACCAAAATAACCAACGTAATGATTAAACCACCGGGAATAAGGAACGATAAAAGAGGGGCTAAATTAAGCCCCTCTTTGTTTGAATAAAATCGTTTTTTCATCGCATCGAACGTTTAAATTTCATATACTCTTTAAACATATCGCTTTCATCATAATCCTCATCCTCTTCATCTTCACCCTTACCTTTATACTCACCACTGATATAAGATTTTATGAGCGGAACCAAATAAATGAAAGCAATCGCAATCAAATAACGCATCCACCAACTTTCAAAAAATTTAACCACTCTTTGTTTCATTGTGAAACCAAGTAAAGACTTAGGCTCTATATCCAGATCATTTTCATGCTGTTTGTTATAAGCCTCTCTAACGTGGTTCTCTTTTTGTACTTCTTTGATTTCGTCAATAGATTCGTTATAATACTTAACTGCTTCAAGTTGAAGGTCACTTTGCGTAACCTGATCCATAGGCACGAACTTAGCTATAAGCTCGTGAAATAATTGATAAATACGCATTTTATTAACGTCTTTTATTTGTGAATAATATTAAAAGCACTACACCGATAAAGCCAAATACCATTAGCTTTTTTGTGCCTTCGTCCGCTTGCAGCGGAACAATCGGCAATTTAACAACAGAACTTAAATCAAGCTGACCGCCCGATCTTAAATTATCTATCTGCTGGCTTAAAGCTGTTACCTTATCATCTAAAGCAGTGGAAGCATTACTAACCGTAACCGCATCAGCGGGTAACCGATTCGCCCCGGTTCCTACAAGCCCGCCACTCGCTTTATTAGCAACTACTCTTATTAAATTACCGAAGAATGTACCACCCGGCTTTTTGTCAAATAATCCCATTGATTAATTTTTAAAGTTTAAAAAAAATATAGGCTCTGGCAAGAATACCAAAGCCTTTTGATAATAATCATCCTAACAAAAAAACTATCTTGATGAACTTAACTTATCAATTTTTTCCTGATCATGTTTTGCCTCGGTTTGAGCAGCTTTTAACATGGTTTCCAGGCTCTCAATTTTTTGCGTCCACACAAAATAATTTTGAGAAGCAGCCACATTAGGGGAATTAAAACTAACGTCAACGCGGGTTTGATCTATTTGCTTATCACTATGATAACCGTCAAACAAAACCATACTTTGAGGGTAGAGGTCAAGACCTCTAACAACTGTAGGACTTGCCAAAGACGTAGGTACAGAAGTACCAAACCTTCTTTCCGGGCTATCTTTATAATAGCTCTGTGAATGCGCTAACAACTGATTGAAGGATAGTGATAAATCCAGACGGTCACTTTGCAAAGAAAGATTGGAAATAACTTCATTGGCCAATGAATCCTTATCGAAGTTCAACGCTATCATCCTAATAATTCCATTACCCGGATTAAATTGTTGCTTGCTTGTTGTTGCCTGCACTACCTGACTTACTACAATAGGTACATATTGCTCATAACCAATTGCGGGGTTTGCCCAAAACTCAACGAACGAGTTTGCCTGATCCAAATTAGAACTGAAAGTGCCTAATTGTGCCGCAGATACTTCGATTAATAATTCCTCACCGGAATTAACTTTGATGAAACCGCCAAAATCAAGGAATACGGATTTTAGTTTTACATGCTTTGCAGCCGCAGCCGGATAAATCTTATCAAAGCCATTAAAGAAATGGTGAAGATTATTCTTTAAAGAACAATAAGTACCAAGCAGCAATAAATTATCCTGCATAACAACAATAGTCCCGGAAGCTCTCTTAAGAACTACCTTAATATTTACCCCCGACGGGTTAAAGTCACTGTTTACAATTGCTGTATTCACAGCAGTAGCCAACAGATAAGCCTGAACGTAGATACCATTATAGGTTCCACTTAATTGCTTATCCTGAATCGTTTGACCTACTCTAACAATCATGTTTTAAGATTTTTAATTTTTAAAAAATTTTTGAATAATCAACTGCACCAACAGCGCAGCAAGAAACATTTCTAAGAAAGTGTTTCTTCTCATGAAGTTTTTACTTTATCAAATAAAGATTTGACCACAGGAATTATTTTCTTCCTGAAAATAAAAGCTAAACCGCCTACCAACAAAATAGCAGGAATGCCGAAAATTTTCTTTTTCATTTTTTTACTTTTTACTTAAAAGATTATTTAAAACTTGCTTCAAGGGCGTAAACAGGTAAGCAAGACCGGCAAGAACTGCCAGGGATAACATTGAAAATTTTGTACCTAACAGATAAATACCCGCTTTTCTATGACGGCGAAAACGGGGGCGAGAACGAAAATTCCTGCGTGAGTGAGAACGTGAAAAACGTCTTTTAAATGCCATGATTTAAGGATTTAATATTATAAAAAAATATAGTGGGAGTCTCAACAGTGAGACCGTTTGGCGTATGTTATAGAACTATACGCCATAATCCACCGACCGAAGGAACTCAAAAGGAAACAAAAAATAAGATTGTTCTCTTTGAGAAAGGGGCACATAAAAGGACAAAGCAGAATCCATTTTAGGATTAAAAAGCTGTGACCTGATAGATGAAATTAAAGCAGTCTTTTCATAAACCCGAAACTGAACTACAGCAGCATGAAAAGAATGGGCAACAAGATATAAAGCCTGTTTGTTACCATTTTCTGAAAAATAGAAAAGATATTTCCTTAACATGAATTAGAATTTAATTGTTAGTAATTAAGAATTAAGCGACACCCAAAGCAACCGCCTTATCAATTCATCAGCAGTAACGCCCAGGGAACCCGCTTTAAAATGTAATTGGGTCGCCGTGGCTAAATCCAAATGGACAAGCTGCCTAACTGATTCGTCTTTTGGCAAAAGCGACCGCCTTAAGCGTAAATGAGAGATATGTACTATAGGATAATTTTGTTTGTCCTTTTCCATATCTCTTTTTACGAGTTCAAAAATGTTAGTCATTGGAATGAAATTTAATGATTACCGACGTTTATCAAACCTTTTACCGATATACTTCAAAAGAACTTGCGAAATGAAAGAAATCATCCCGGCAAGAATTAAGGTCAGGGCTTTTTCTTTAAAAGTTCCTTCTTTTGGTAGTAAGATTTGTAAAAAACAAGCTGTTGGTAAGGTAGATAAGATAAACCGGTACAATAGAAATTAATGGTTTTTAAATACTGCAGTTTGCTCGATCACGTCAATGCTTGAAATAATCGAATCGTATTTGCGAAGGTTACGCCTCATTAAATCATTAGGGATTTTAAAAACTTCGCCGTAACCAACTAAAAAACGCTTCTTAGTTTCAATATGCTCTTTATAGGCAAGTAATGACCGAAGCATAACTTCATGATTTTTTTTATTAAATGTCTTAGCCCTCATAAATGGGAATTTTAGTTTTTAAATAAATTAAAAAAAAACGCGCGTAGTTATACGCGCCCGCAGTGTCAAAGAACTGACGCCGCTAATAGCTAAAATAAACGTATTGAGAGCCAACACGTTAGGAAGGGTAAATTATTTTCCTATAATTTATATTATGTTAAGTAAATCTAATATCATTATTCCCTATTGATCTCATCTCATTAAAATCCAAAGCCCCGATTTTGTCAGGGCTTTGAGTTCTTTAAACAAAAGAATAAAATTAGTTTACAAATTTAGTATCTGCCTGGTCATACTTATCCTGGAAAATTTTCAGCTTGTCTTTATCCCCAAGGCTCTGGTAAATATTCTGCAATAAATTCACAGCCGATTTATATTTTGATCTCTCTGCTTTCAAAAATCCTTCTTCCAATTTTTTACTTGCATTTTCCGCATACGGAATAGCTTTGGTCAGATAATCCTTTCCTGCATCTCCGAGTTCTGATTTTTTCTTTGTCTGATCAGGAGTGAGCTTAGCGCCTCTTATTTTCTGAGCTTCTTCAAGAGCTAATATTCCTTTATTATAATAATATTGGGCATATAATAAATTCACACTTGAATTGGAAGGATCTAATTTGTTGGCTTTCTCAAGCTGTTCCTGTAACTTATTCAAAAGGTTTTCTTTATCATTAATAACGGTGCCTTCATCACTGTTATAGACATAACTAAATATTTCAGTAGCGTAATTGAGGTGATAGCGGGTACTGTCTGGATGCTTTTCAGTTAATTCGTCATATTTCTTAAATAGAGCCGGACGGTTTTCTTTTTCACGATAATAATCCATCTGAACAAAATCAAAATAATCATCATTAGGGAAAAGCTGTTTGCCGATATCGCCATATTTTACCATGTTTGCCGAATCGCCTGCTTCTTTGTAATCGAGTGTGAGCCATTGGTAAGGCAGCTCATAACTTGCGTCAGCGCTATCCTTTAATCCTTTGATGTGAGCATCAGCGATTTTCTTAAAATATTCACGGGCTATATTATCTTTTTTAGCGTTTAACGCAGCCTTTCCTATGTTAAGAACTAAAGTAGTATCTACGTCGCCAATAGTAGCCCATTTATTCTTGGCTAAATATTGCCCTACTTCATTTGCTTTTATAAAAAGATTCATGGCTTTTGCAAACCCGGCAGTATCTCCTTTTGCTGCTGCATCATTAAAAGCATTGGCTGCTTCTCCATAATACCCTGAATATACATCAAATATGGGCTGGTAGTTATCCTTTACCACCATTAAAGTAATTTTAGGATTAGAAGAATCTTTCATAGCCTGTTTAAATGCCTCAAATGCCTGTGCATAATGGTCGGCAGGGAGCTGGCTTTTAAACTGGGCATTCTCAGCCATCAAACCAAATAATTTACTCTTAAGATAAAGCGCCTCTGTATTGGCGGGGTCTTTAGCAAGAGCCGCCTCTATTTCAGCTTTGGCCTTATCCAGCTTCTTGTCGTTTAAGTAACCGTTTGTTTTCTTTAGATCTTGTCCAAAAGCCAGAACGGCAAGGAATATAAATAGAACTGGTAAAACTATTCTTTTCATTGTTTATTTATTTTTTATTATTGATTATTTGGTTCCTCATTAGGTTCTTCTTCATTGCCATCATTGGCGCTTTTTTCATTGCTGCTGTTGACATTACCCGGTTCTTTCGTTGCACCCTCTTCAACACTTTCTTCCTGAATAACCTCCGTTCCATCAATTTCTTCCACATTATCATTCAAATTGGTAATAGCCGCTATTTCGTCGCCTTCGTCAAGTTTAATCAGCTTTACCCCTTGTGTAGCCCTTCCTGCTTCCCTGATAGATGCAATTGAAGTGCGAATGGTTACGCCAGATTTGCAGGTAATCATTAAATCTTGCTTTTCATTAACATTTAACAGCCCGATCAGTTCGCCGGTTTTTTCGGTAACATTAATGGTTTTTACTCCTTTGCCTCCTCTGTTGGTTATCCTGTATTCTTCTACTGCTGTGCGTTTGCCGTAACCTTTGGCGCTCACCACCAACACACTTACTTCCGGGTCATCAACATTTACACAAATCATACCAACTACCTCGTCTGTATCCGCATCAACGGAAATTCCGAAAACCCCTATCGCTCCTCTCCCGGTGGCTCTTACTTTTTCTTCCGGGAATCTAATAGCCCTGCCGCTTTTCACAGCCATCATTATCTGTTGGTTCCCATCCGTAAGGCATGCATCCAGCAATTGATCGCCTTCGTTAATAGTGATGGCATTAATTCCATTTTGACGCGGCCTTGAGAAATCTGAAACCTTTGTTTTTTTAATAATTCCTTTCCGGGTACAAAGTACGATATAATGATTATTTACATACGCTTCATCCTGCAGATTTTTTATAGTGATGATTGTCCTTATCTTATCATCTGCAGGAATTTGAATTAAATTTTGAATAGCTCTGCCCTGGCTTTGCTTATCTCCCTCTGTGATCTCATAAACTTTCAGCCAAAAACATTTTCCTTTTTCTGTAAAAAATAATAAGGTATGATGTGTAGAGGCCACAAATAATTGTTCTATATAATCTTCCTGGCGTGTTCTGCTGCCACGTGCCCCTCTCCCACCACGGCGTTGCTGGCGGTATTCGGTTGCTGAGGTTCGTTTGATATATCCAAGATGTGAAATGGTAACCACTACATCTTCTTCCTCAATCAAGTCTTCCATACTTATCTCATCAGCGAGGTAAGTAATTTCTGTTTTACGCGCATCTCCATATTTCTCTTTGATCTCGGCCAGTTCATCCTTAATGATCCGGAACCTGAGGCTTTCATCGCTCAGGATATTTTTTAGCCGTTCAATCAATTTCATAACTTCCGCATGTTCTTCTCTTATCTTATCCCTTTCCATGCCGGTAAGGCGTTGTAATCTCAATTCCAATACAGCTTTGGCCTGTATCTCAGTCATTCCAAAATTAGACATCAATCCTTCTTTGGCAATGTCGGGAGTAGCTGAGGCCCGTATTAGTTGTATTACTTCATCCAAATGATCGAGGGCAATCAAAAATCCTTCTAAAATATGTGCTCTTTCTTCTGCTTTTCTCAGCTCAAACCGGGTTCTTCTTATCACTACTTCATGACGGAAATCCACAAATTCACGAATCAGCTCTTTGATATTTAAGGTTTGAGGCCTTCCCCTTACTAAAGCAACATTATTGATCCCAAAAGAAGTTTGTAACTCAGTATGCTTATACAAATGATTGACCACTACCTGTGATATCGCATCTTTCTTTAAGTCAACAACAATCCTGGTTCCCTCTTTATTATTACTTTCATTATTTACATCCGAAACTCCTTCGATTACTTTGTCATTAATAAGATGGCCTATTTTTTCAGTAAGGGCATCCCTGTTTACCTGGTAAGGGACTTCGGTAATAATGATCTTTTCTCTGCCTGATTTGGTGGTTTCAATATTTACTTTTCCCCGAAGCACTAATCTTCCGCGCCCGGTATGCATAGCTTGTTTTACTCCATCATAACCATAAATAATGCCGCCGGTAGGAAAATCGGGAGCCTTTACGATTTTAATAAGATCATCAATCGTTATTTCCCTGTTATCTACAAAAGCGATGCAGCCATCAATAACTTCTGTAAGATTATGAGGAAGCATATTGGTAGCCATCCCGACAGCGATTCCGCTGGCGCCGTTCAATAGTAACTGGGGGATTCGTGTAGGCAATACCGTTGGTTCATTAGTGGTATCATCGTAATTCAACTGCCAGTCTATGGTTTCCTTTTCAATATCCTCCAACATAGTTTCTGCAATACGCTCCAGCCTTACTTCGGTATAACGCATGGCTGCCGGCTCATCACCATCCTGGCTGCCGAAATTTCCCTGGCCGTCAATGAGTATGTAACGCATGCTCCAATCCTGCGCCATACGCACCAGAGTACCGTAAATAGATGAATCTCCATGCGGGTGAAATTTACCCATCACATCACCGACAATACGCGCTGATTTTTTATAAGGCTTGTTGTAGGTATTTCCCATTTGATACATGCCATATAGTATGCGGCGATGCACCGGCTTCAGGCCATCACGCGCATCGGGCAATGCACGGCCTACAATTACGCTCATTGAATAATCAATGTAAGCGGATTTCATTTCTTCTTCGATGTTGATGGGAATGATCTTTCCTCTGGGTTGGCCATTTTCAGGCAATTCTTCTTCTGTTGTTTCCATAATTTTTTGCTATTTGCAAATATACTTTTTAAAGGCTGTTTTTCCTTAAAAAAGTGATTTTATTAGCAGATGTTTTTCACATCTTTTTTCCAAAATGTGGATATGTAATTATTTGAAGAAAGACTGGATTTATTTGGGGCTGGATACGTTTTAGTTTTTTACCGTCTGGTATTATATTCTAACCTATACAGCCCTGCCGTGAGCGATGTACACGAATCTAGATCTTTTCATATAATATAATTTTTTTAATGAAAAGTGTATTATAAGCGTAAATTAGCAGGCGGTTACTTACCATCTAATGGGGCGCATTTCAAATTTTCGCTTTAAGAATTAATTATAAGGGTTAAATTTAGGAAACCAAACCCATAAATTATGACCAAACAAGAATATCTTGAAGCCGCCGAAAAGCGCTATGATAAGCTTCAACA
>Ga0209941_1000377_pt1 | contig 60185 bp, 56 predicted proteins | sample ThiBiot_300_plan_FD_183945 | JGI IMG/M metagenome (GOLD analysis project Ga0209941, IMG submission 183945) | Wastewater bioreactor microbial communities from Cape Town, South Africa - Thiocy_solids_1 (SPAdes) | ecosystem: Engineered > Bioremediation > Thiocyanate > Unclassified | place: South...
CGAGCCGTGCGACGAGCGGCTCATCGAACCCGCCCATCGCCGCGAGCACGCCGCCTCGCGGCGCGGTGAGGTCGAGCGTCATCGCCAGCCGGTTCTTGTCCGGAACCGCGTCGAGCAGCAGCTTCATGCGTTCGAATTCGATGCCCGCGAGCGAGGTGCCATCGAGCCGCGCCAGGCGCTCCATCTCACGGCCGACCAGCTCCGGCTCCTCCCGCTCCCAGCCGTCGGAGAGGATGACGACGACCGCGCCCCGCGCCATCCCGCGCCGGCCGTAGCGGTCGTTGAAGGTCTTCAGCGCGGCGCCGATCCGGGTGCCGCTCGCCCAGTCGGGCGCCGCGGTGGCGGCGCGCTGGATCGCCCGCTCGGGGTTGCGCGAGCGCAGCGCCCGGGTCAGCCGGGTGAGCCGCGTCGCGAAGGCGAAGGCCTCCGGCCGACTGGCGCTCGGCCCGCCGACGACGCCGCCCGCGGCGGAGGTGAGGAACTGCAGGTAGGCGCGCGCGTAGGGCTCCATCGAGCCGGAGATGTCGCAGAGCAGCACCAGGCGCCGGCGCAGAACCCGCCGGCGCCGCCGCGCGAGGCGGATCGGGTCGCCGCCGGTCCGCAGGCTGCTCCGCAGGGTGCGCCGGAGGTCGAGCCGCTCGCCGTGCAGATCGCGGTGAGCGCGGCGCGTGCGGCGCGTCGGCGGCGCGACGTGGAGCCGGGCCATCATCCCGTAGAGGGCGGCGAGCTCCTCGGGCTCGAGCGCGTCGAAGCGCTTGCCGCGCAGGCGCTCCTCGGAGCTGGCGAGGGTCGGCACCTCGACCTCGCGCTCGTCTTCGATGCTCTCGTCCCCGGCCCGACCGGGCGGGGCGCTCGACCCGGCCATCGCGTCCTCCCGCGGCGGGGTCGGCGCCGCGGCGGGAGGCCGCGAGCGCTCGCGTTCGTCGGGCGGCGCGGGGATCGTCTCGGCGTCGGCCGGGACCTCGGCGGCGGCCTCCTCCCCGCGCCCGAAGACGGCCGCGAACTCGGCGTCGAACGCGCGCACCTGCCCGGGATCGGAGACGAAGATCGCCCGCGCGGTCCAGTAGAGGCGACGCCGGGCGACCGGCCGCACGAGGGACAGCGCGGCGGCGAAGTTGGCGGAGCGCTCGGCGGTGACCGGCACCCCGGCCTCGTGCAGGCGGCGGCCGAAGGCCCCGGCCAGCGCCGGCAGGTCGAGCTCGACCGTCTCGACCTCGAACCCGGTCATCCCGATCGCGCCCCCGTCACCAACTGGTCGAGCCCCGCGGCGCGGACCACCTCCTGGTCCTCGGAGTACTTCAGCACCGAGCCCAGGGTGCGGTCGATCGCCGCCGCGTCGAGGCGCTCGACGCCGAGCACCTCCAGCGCCGCCAGCCAGTCGATCGCCTCGGCGATCCCGGGCGGCTTCTGCACGTCGGAATCACGCATCCGCGCCACCGCGGCGGCGACCTGCACCGCCAGCGACTCGGCGGCGCCGCGCACCCGCCGGCGGATGATCTCGACCTCCCGCTCCGGCGAGGGGTAGTCGATCCACTGGTAGAGGCAGCGGCGCTTGACCGCGTCGTGGAGATCGCGGGTGCGGTTGGAGGTGAGCACGATGATCGGCGGGTGGGTGGCGCGCACGGTGCCGAGCTCGGGGATCGTCACCGCGGCCTCGCCGAGCAGCTCGAGCAGGAACGCCTCGAAGTCGTCGTCGGCGCGGTCGACCTCGTCGATCAGGAGCACCGCCGGGCGCGGGCCGGGGTGCTCGAGCGCCGCCAGCAGGGGCCGGCGGATCAGGTACTCGGACCCGAACAGCTCCTGCTCCGAGAGCGGCTCGCCGCCCGCCTCGGCGAGCCGGATCGCCAGCAGCTGGCGCGGGTAGTTCCACTCGTACAGCGCCTCGGTCGCGTCGATGCCCTCATAGCACTGCAGGCGGATCAGCGGCGTGTCCAGCACCATCGCCAGCGAGCGCGCCGCCTCGGTCTTGCCGACCCCGGCCTCCCCCTCGAGCAGGAGCGGCTGCGGCAGGCGCAGGCTGAGGAAGATCGAGGTCGCGAGCGCTTCGTCGACCAGGTAGTCGACGCTCGCCAGCCGTTGCCCGAGCGTCTCGACGTCGGGGACGAGGTGCGCGACCTCGGCGGCGGCGTCGCCGGTCCCGTTCATGCCGCGAGCTGCTGCAGGAAACGCTCACGGCATCCCTCGCAGCAGAAGTAGGTCGTCTCGCCGCCGCGCTCGACCGACGGGGTGTCCTCGAGGACGACGACGGTCATGCCGCAGATCGGGTCGGTGGCGGTCTTGGGACCGGCGCCCCGGGCGCCCGCGGCGCGCGCCCCCGCCTGCGCCTGCGCGTCCCCGGCGCGGCGCATCTCGACCACCCGGGCGAGGATCGCCAGCGCGACCTCGGGCGGGGTGCGGGCGCCGATCGCGATCCCGGCCGGGGTGTCGACCCGCGCGACCAGGTCGTCCTCCACGCCCGCCTCGCGCAGCTCCTCGAGCACCGCGGCGCCGCGCGCCTCGCTGGCGACCAGACCGACGTAGGGCACGCCCGCCTCGAGCCCGGCGCGCAGCGCCGCGACCTCGTCGCGACCGTGGGCGGCGACGACCAGCGCCAGGTCGCCCGCCGCCGGCGCGGGCGCGTCCACGCCGGCCCCGGCGACGATCCCCAGGCCGAGGGGCGGGCCGAGCGCCCCGATCGCCGCGACGATCGGCGAGTCGCCGACCGCGAGCACGCGCGGCGGCGGCAGCAGCGGCTCCAGGAACAGCTCGATCGTGCCCCCCGACAGGCAGGGGTTGTGGACGGTGACGATGCCTTCCTCCCGGCCGATCTCCCGCCCCGCGCCGGGCTCCTCGGCGGCCGGCCGCGCCGCCTCGACCCCGTCGGCGTCGGGCTCGATCCGCAGCATCATCGGCTCGCCGCTCTCGATCGCCTGCAGGGCGTAGAGCCGCACGCTGTGCTGGGCGCAGACGCCGCCGACGAAGCCCTCGATCGACCCGTCGGCGCGGACCAGCGCGACGCTGCCGGGCAGGGCGCTGGTCGGCCGCAGCGTCCGCACGACGGTCGCCGTCACCACCGGCTCGCCCCGCTCGCGCAGGTCCCGCAGCCGCTCCTCCAGGTCGGCGGCGATCATTGCGGCGGCTCCGCCCGTCCCTGCATCGCCGCCCAGACGCGGTCCGGCGTGCACGGCATGTCGATGTGGTCCACCTCGGGGTAGCCCTGGCGCAGCGCGTCGATCACCGCGTTGACGATCGCCGGCGGCGAGCCGACGTTCGGCGACTCGCCGACGCCCTTGGCGCCGAGCGGATGGTGCGGGCACGGCGTCACCGTCATCCCCAGCTCGAACTCGGGGCACTCCATCGCGGTCGGGATCAGGTAGTCCATGAACGAGGAGTTCAGGCAGTTGCCCTCGCTGTCGAAGGAGATCAGCTCCATCAGCGCGATGCCGATCCCCTCGGCGAGGCCGCCGTGGATCTGGCCGTCGACGATCATCGGGTTGATCCGCACGCCGCAGTCGTCGACCGCGATGAAGCGCCGCACCTTGACCTGGGCGGTCTCCGGGTCGATGTCGACGACGCAGATGTAGGCGCCGTAGGGGTAGGTGAGGTTCGGCGGGTCGTAGACGATCTGAGCATCGAGGCCGCCCTCCATCCCGGCGGGCAGCTCCTCGCCGCTGTAGGCGCGCAGGGCGATGTCCTCGATCGTCGCCCCCTGCTCGGGGTCGCCTTTGACGAACCAGCGGCCCTTTTCCCAGGCGAGGTCTTCGGGCCGCGTCTCCAGCATCGTCGCCGCGATCAGCCGCGCCTTGTCGCGCACCTTGCGCGAGACCAGCGACACCGCCGCGCCGCTCACCGGGGTCGAGCGCGAGCCGTAGGTACCGAGGCCGTACGGCGATTTGTCGGTGTCCCCGTGGCGCACCTCGATGTCCTCGGGCGGGATGCCGAGCTCCTCGGCGACGATCTGCGCGAAGGTCGTCTCGTGGCCCTGCCCCTGGGTCTGGCAGCTGATCGAGACGACCGCCTTGCCCGAGGGGTGGACCCGCAGGTCGGCGCCGTCGTTCATCGACATGCCGAGGATGTCCATGTGCTTGCGCGGCCCGGCGCCGACGCCCTCGGTGAAGAACGCGACGCCGATCCCCATCAGCTCGCCGCGCTCCTTCTTCGCCGCCTGTTCGCGGCGCAGCTCCTCGTAGTCGGCGATCTCCATCGCCACCTTCATCGTCTCGGCGTAGTTGCCCGAGTCGTACGTCCAGCCGGTGGTCGTCTCGTAGGGGAACTGCTCGGGGGCGATGAACGAGCGCATCCGCAGCTCGATCGGGTCGACGCCCATCTCCGTCGCCAGCGCGTCGACCATGCGCTCGACCATGTAGACCGCCTCGGTGATCCGGAACGAGCAGCGGTAGGCGACGCCGCCCGCGGCCTTGTTGGTGTAGACCGCCTTCACCTTCACGTGGGAGGCGTCGAGCGTGTAGGAGCCGCTGCAGATGTGGAAGAAGCCGGCCGGGAACTTGGTCGGCTGGGCGGTCGAGTCCCAGGCCCCGTGGTCGGCGATCACGTCGACCTCGAGGCCGGTGATGCGGCCGTCCTTGGCGCAGATCGAGGCGTGCATGTTGTAGTCGCGGGCGAAGCCGGTCGAGGTGAGGTGCTCGGAGCGGTCCTCGATCCACTTGACCGGGGCGCCGGCGACGATCGACGCGGCGATCGTGCAGACGTAGCCGGGATAGACCGGCACCTTGTTGCCGAAGCCGCCGCCGATGTCGTTGCACATGATCCGGATCATGTGCTCGGGCAGCCCGGCGACATGGGCGTAGACGGTGCGGTGCACGTGCGGCGCCTGGTTGCCGTTGTAGATGTCGAGCTGGCCGGTCTTCGGGTCGAAGTCGGCGATCATCCCGCAGGTCTCCATCGGCGCCGGGTGGCAGCGCGGATACATGATGTCGCGGGTGACGACGACGTCGGCTTCCGCGAAGGCGCGGTCGGCGGCCTCCTCGTCGCCCGCTTCCCAGGTCGGCGTGGCGAGGTTGTCCACCTGCCCGGGCTTGTCGTCACGGATCAGCGGCGCGTCGGGGTCGAGCGCCTTGCGCGCGTCGACGACCACCGGCAGCGGCTCGTAATCGACCTCGATCAGCGGCAGCGCGTCGCGGGCCACATACTCGTCGGTGGCGATCACGAACGCCACCTCCTGGCCCTGGAAGCGGACCTTGTCGCCGGCCAGCACCGCCTGCGTGTCGTAGGAGATCGTCGGCATCCAGGCGAGGCCGAGCGTCTCCAGGTCCTTGGCGGTGACGACCGCGGCGACGCCGTCCAGCTCCAGCGCTTTCGAGGTGTCGATCGAGTTGATCTTCGCGTGGGCGAAGGGGCTGCGCAGGATCGCCCCGTGCAGCATCCCCGGCAGCCGGATGTCGTCCAGGTAGGTCCCCTGGCCGCGGATGAACCGCGCGTCCTCCTTGCGCCTCAGCCGACCGAAGCCGATCGGCCGCTCGGGGCTCGCTGGTTGCTCGACGGTGGTGGCCATGCCTACGCCTCCTGCTTCACTTCGGCTTCTCGCTCGGCGGCCCAGCGGACCGCGGCGACGATGTTCTGGTAGCCCGTGCAACGGCAGATGCCGCCGGAGATCGCGGTGCGGATCTCCTCGTCGGTCGGGTCGGGGTTTTCGTCGAGCAGCGCCCGGCTCGCCATCATCATCCCCGGCGTGCAGAACCCGCAGTGCAGGGCGTGCTTCTCGTGGAAGCCCTCCTGGACGGGGTCGAGCCGGCCATCGCGTTCGAGGCCCTCGACCGTGGTCACCTCGTGCCCGTCGGCCATCGCCGCGAGCACCGTGCACGACTTCACCGCCTGGCCGTCCAGGCGGACGATGCAGGCGCCGCAGTTGGAGGTGTCACAGCCCCAGTGGGTGCCGGTCAGCCCCGGCGTCTCGCGGATGAAGTGGACCAGGAGCATGCGCGGCTCGACATCGCGCGTGACCTCCTCGCCGTTGATCGTGATCGTGACTTGCATCGCTCATGCCTCCTGTTGCAGGGCCCGGGCCGTGGCGCGGCGCAGGGCGCGCTTGGTGAGCACGCCGACCAAGTGGCGCTTGTAGTCGACCGGCCCGCGCGTGTCGGCCATCGGCATGCAGTCCTCGGCGGCGATCGCCCCCGCCGCTTCGAAGAGCTCCTCGCCCGGCGGCTGGCCGCGCAGCAGCTCGCCGACCCGGGTGACGTCGACCGTGATCGGCCCGGCCGCGGCGAGCGCCAGGCCGACGTCGGCGAAGGTGCCGCCGCCGACCCACACGGCCGCCGAGGCGGCGGCGATCGCGAAGTCTCCGGCGCGGCGCTCGACCTTCTCGTGGGCGGATCCGGCACCGGGGCGGATCGGCACCCGGATCTCGGTCAGGATCTCGCCGTCGGCGACCGCGGTGACGTAGGGGCCGACGTGGAACTCGTCCATCGACACCACCCGCTCCCCCGCGGGGCCGCGGATCACCACGTCCGCCTTGATCGCCGCGCAGACCGCCGAGAGGTCCTCGCCCGGGTCGGCCTGGCAGAGCGAGCCGCCGATCGTGCCGCGGTTGCGCACCACCGGGTCGGCGATCACCGCCTCGGCGTCGGCGAAGAGCGCGAAGTGCTCGGCGAGGAGCGCGGAGCGCTGGAGCTCGACGTGGCGGGTCATCGCGCCGATCCGGATCACGTCGCCGTCGCGCTCGATGTAGGCGAGCTCGTCGAGGTCGTTGATGTCGACCAGGTGCTCGGGCGTCGCCAGGCGCAGCTTCATCATCGGCAGCAGGCTGTGGCCGCCGGCGATCAGGCGCGCGGTCGGGCCGTGCGCGGCCAGCGCGGCGAGCGCGCCGTCGACGCTGGTGGCCCGCTCGTAGCCGCAGGGTGCGGGCGTCTGCATGTCTAGGGCCTCGCTTTCGTGTCGTCGTCGCCAGGCGCGGTCGGCGCCGGCCCGCGCGGCCGCGGCCGGACCCCCGGCGTCAGCGCCTCCTCGTACTGGACCGGCGAGTCGGTGCCGATCACCGGTGAGTTGGGCAGCTTCTCCGGGCGGATCTGGCGGTCGTGCGGGTAGAGGACCCGCACTTCCGAGGCGGCGCGGGCGGCGTGGCGCAGCACCGGCCCCTCGGGGCTGGCCGCGGCGATCGGGGCCTCCCGCCCGAGCCGCGCGAGCGTCAGCACGCCGCGGGTGTAGACCTCGCCGATCCGCGGCGGCTTGAGCTCCCCGGAGCCGGGGAAGTTGCGCAGGCCGGCGGCGCCGGCGCCGGGGTAGAGGCCGTCGACGAGGCCGATCGCGTCGACCAGGCCGACCTTCTTGACCAGCAGGCCCTCGAGCGCGTCGACGGCGGCGTCGAGGTTGGCGTTGATGTCGCCGACGACCTCCTCGACCGGCGCGCTCTTCTCGACGATCTCGCCGACCGCGGCGATCGCGTCGTCGAGGCCGGCGGCGATGCGGCGCAGGGCGAGGATCGTCGCGACCAGGTAGTAGACCATCGCCGCGACGATCAGGACGACTCCGACGATGAGGACGATTCCGGGTGCGGGCATGGTTCGCTCTCCTCAGCTCACGCGTCGTCGACGATCATGTCGAGCGAGCCGCCATAATCGGCGACCGTCTCGACCGTTTGGCGGACCTGGTCCTGGGTGGTCAGGAGCAGCGGCACCGCGTCGAGGTCCTGCGACCCCGCCGTCGCGGCAGCGGCGATGCGCTCGACGCTCGGCACGATCCCCTGGGCGGCCTCGAGCACCCCGCGCAGCAGGTACACGACGACCGGGAAGAGGACGAGGAGCACCAGCAGCGCGCCGATCCAGTAGAGGATCATCGGGGCCTCCTCTCGGCGACGACCTTCGCCTTCGCCGCGATCCCGGGGAGCGCGCCGAGGATGGTGTCGAACTGGGCGTTGATCGCGGTGACCGAGGGCTCCAGCGTGCGCAGGTGCTCGGACTCGACCGTCTCCAGGGCGCCGGCCAGGGTGCCCAGGTTGGTGGAGATCGAGAGCAGGCCGCGGCGGACCAGGATCAGCGCGCCCGCCAGGACGACCACCACCACGACCGCCAGGACGACGCTGAGGAGGACCAGCAGGTGGGTGCTCATCGTCCACCGAACCCGTCGGTCAGCGCGTTCATGTAGTCGTCTTGCACGAGGGCCTCCTCGACTATCTGCCCGAGCACCGGCGCGGTCGCCTGCAGCTGCGGGATGTTGGCGGTGTTGCCGGCGACCTCGCCCGCGACGCCGAGCAGCTCCGCCGAGGACTTGTCGATGTCGTCGACGGTGCGGACGAGGACGGCCAGCAGGGCGGCGACGATCAGCGCGGCGAGGAGCCCGATGATCAGCGCGATCCCCCAGAAGCCGTGCGCGGAGATGGCCGCGGTGACGGCGCTCATTTGCCCACCGCCACCTTGCGCAGGGCGCGCGCCGAGTGCAGGATGCGGACGCCGGAATCGTTGATCCGCCCGACGCCTGAGAGCGCATCGGTCTGGGCGCGCACGACCTCGACGCCCTCGACCGCGGTGCGGGCCTGGCGGCCGATCCGCTGGGCCAGGGCGACGATCGCGATCACGATCGCGGCGGCCACCAGGACCACGACGACGCCCAGCACGATGCCGATCGTCCAGCCCGCCGTGGTCGCGTACGGGGTCATCTCGAGCCTCTCTTCATGCGGGCTGCTCCTCCTTCGGGTGCTCGGCCGCCCACCGGATCGAGCGCACGATCGTCGCGTAGCCGGTGCAGCGGCAGATTTGGCCGGAGATCGCGTCGCGGATCTCGGCGTCGGTGAGGGAAGTCGGGTCGGGGACCGAGTCGAGCAGGGCGCGCGCGGTCAGCATCATCCCGGCGGTGCAGAAGCCGCACTGCAGGCCGTGCTCCTCGGTGAAGCCCTGCTGGACCGGGTCGAGCACGCCGTCGACCTCGAGGCCCTCGACGGTGCGGATCTCGTGCCCGGCGGCGGTCGCCGCGAGCACCGTGCAGGACTTCGCCGGCTCGCCGTCCATCAGCACCACGCAGGCGCCGCAGTTGGAGGTGTCACAGCCCCAGTGGGTGCCGGTCAGCCCGAGGTCGTCGCGGAGGAAGTGGACGAGGAGCGTGCGCGGCTCGACCTCGCGCGTGTGGTCGCGCCCGTTGACGTTGACCGTCACCTGCATCACGCCACCTCCAGGGCGAGGCGCTCGGCGGCGCGGCCCAGTGCGCGGGCGGCGAGGACGCCGACGGCGTGGCGCTTGTACGCGGCGGTGCCGCGCTGGTCGGTGATCGGCGTGCAGGCGGCGGCGCCGGCCGCGGCGGCCTCCTCGAAGAGCGCCTCGGCGGGCTCGCGGCCGAGCAGCGCCTCGCGGGCGGCGGTCGAGGCGACCTCCGAGCCGACCGCCACCAGGGCGATGCCGGCGTCGGCGATCACGCCGTCCTCGATCGTCAGCGCGGCGCCCGCGGCGGCGACGGCCCAGTCGCCGACCCGGCGGTTGATCTTCTCGTAGGCGCTGCTCGAGCGGTCGTGCAGGGGCACGCGGATCTCGACCGCCATCTCGTCGTCGGCGACGGCGGTCTGGTAGGGGCCGCGGTAGAAGTCCTCCATGTGGAGGACGCGCTCGCCGGCGAGGCTGCGGACCACGATCTCGGCGCCGAGCGCGGTGCAGACCGCGCTCAGGTCCTCGGACGGATCGGCCTGGCAGAGCGCGCCGCCGATCGTCCCCCGGTTGCGGACGACCGGGTCGGCGATCTCGCGCTCGGCGTCGCGGAAGATCGGCGCGCGACCGGCGAGCAGCTCGGACTCGAGCAGGTCGCGGTGGGTGGTCATCGCGCCGATGCGGATCGCGTCGCCGTCCTCCTCGACGTAGCCCAACTCCGCGGCGAGGGGGTCGATGTCGACGATCCACTTGGGGGTGGCAAGGCGCAGTTTCATCATCGGCAGCAGCGAGTAGCCGCCGGCCAGGAGGCGGGCGTCGGCGCCGAGCTCGGCGAGCAGCTTGAGCGCCTCCTCCACGCTCGTCGCTCGCTCGTACTCGAATGGCGCCGGGACCTGCATCACGTCCTCCAGACCGCTGCTCCCAATCCCCCGGCGCAACCCATGCCCGAGGGCGAAACCTGCTGCGCATCTAGAATTGTGCCCCGCTGGGCCGGGCGCAACGCGACCTAAGCGAATCCTTAGCCCAGTGGGAGAGAGATGACCCTTGCCCAGCTGCAGTCGTTCGTGCTCGCCGCCCGCCTCGGGTCGGTGAAAGCGGCGGCGGCGGAGCTGGGCGTCACCGAGGCGGCCGTGTCGGTCGCCGTCGCCGCCCTGCGCAAGGAGCTCGGCGACGAGCTCTTCGTCCGCGAGGGGCGCGGGATCGCGCTGACCGCCGGCGGCCGCCGGCTGACCGCCCTGGCCTCGGAGATCCTCGACCTGGCCGAACAGGCGCGGCGCTCGGTCCAGGACACGCCGGGCCAGCCGCGGCAGATGACGATCGCCGCGACCCACGTGGTCGCCGAGCACATCGGGCCGCTGCTCGACGCCTTCACCGCCCGCGACGCCAACCTCGAGATCGCGGTCGAGTCGGCCTCCGGCGCCGAGCTCGCCGGCCTGCTCGAGCACCGCCGCGCCGACATCGCCTTCGGCCCGGCGCCGACCGGCGACACCGCGGCGACGATCGCCGCCGTCCCCTTCCTCCGCGCCCGCGTCATCGTCGTCGCCGCGCCCGGCCACCCGCTGGCGGGCGGCCACGAGGTCTCACCGGCGGCCGCCGCCGAGGCCCGCTGGCTGCTGGGACCCTCGGAGCTCGACCCGACCACCGGCGCCGGCCTCCTCTTCGCCCGCCTCGGCATCGAGCCGGCAGACACCGTCGGCTATACGAGCAGCGCCGGCGCGATCGCCGCCGCGGCCGCGGGCGACGGCCTCGTCGTCACCCTCGCCCACGCCGTGATCGAGCAGGTCCGCCGCCGCGCCCTCGTCCGCATCGACCTCCCGGGCACCCCCTTGGTCGAGGTCTGGCACGCCTCCACCCTCGGCTTCGGCCGCGCCCTCCCCGCCGCCCTCGCGATGCAGCGCTTCGCCACTTCCCCCGACGCCACCCAGGCGATCTCGACCGGCCGCGCCGGCGCCGTCTCCTCCCGCGTCCAGCCTCGACCCCACGTCACCCTGTGGAGCTCGGTGGGGGCGGTTCAGGGGGACTGAGGGCTCGTTTGCTTGCGGCTGGCCGAGGTGGTCCTGGGTGTCCTGGGCTCCTCATGGGGGTCCTGGCAGGCTGTGACCCCCATGAGGAGCCCAGGACGTGAGGCGTTCGTGAAATAGCCGGCACAGGGACGTCGCGAAGTCGGACTTACGTGACGATCGGGTCCGGGAGCTTCCACACCTCGGCCGGATCCGTGACGAAGATGCCGGGAACGTCACATTTTCCGGCCCTGGGGGGCCTTCCCAGGCCAGGATCGAGGGCCCCGGGACGTGCGGTCGACCTGAGGTCCGGTAGCCGGACGTTAGGTCGACCGCGCCCCTGTCGCTGTTGGGCAACATGGGAGGAAGCGTGGAGTTCCCGGCATCTCCGTGACGGATCCGGCGGCCGGGAGCTCGCGTGGTTCGAAATCCACCTGTGGCGTGGATTTCGAACCACGCGGGGACCGGTCGGGAGTCGGCGTGGTTGGAAATCCGCGTATGGCGCGGGTTTCCAACCACGGAAGGCCGGTCAGGTGTCCGCGGTGTTCCTTATCCGCCTATATGGCGGATTTCGAACACCGCGGACTCCTGACTGACCGTTCGAGAACCGGCCCTGGCGCCCGTCGGGGGCGTCCCGGCGCACTCCCGGCGCACTCCCGTGACGCTCCCGGGCACGACCCTCCACACCTTCCGCACACCCGCCCCTCTCGCCACGGCCACAGCCTGCCCGGGCCGTGGCGAGAGGGGCGGGTCCGTAATCGGGCGCCTCTACGGCGCGGCCTCCCTTACCTGCCCGCCTCCGCCTCCTCGAGCGGCACCACCGTGATCGCGTCCTCGGGCAGCTGCACCCAGGCCTCGCCGCCGGGCTCGAGGTGGGTGGAGGCCGGGTCCTCGGAACGGCATTCGACGTCCACGCGCCCGACCCGGGCTTCGACTCGGCTGCCCAGTCGGGTCAGTCCGCTCACCACGCCGCGGAGGGCGTTGGTGGGTGATCCGTCCGGCGGCCGCTCCGCCAGCACCCTCACGTCGCCGGGGGCGATGACCAGGCCCACCGGGCCGCTGGCGCGTGCGGGGACGCGGAGCTGCTGGCCGTCCTCGAGGGTCAGCGTCGAACCCGCCCCGTTGGGGGTCGCGATGGTGCGCAGGACGTTGTTGCCGGTGAGCGCGGCGACGAAGGCATCGGTGGGGCGGCGGGCGAGGCTCTCGACCGGTCCCACCTGGCGGATCGTGCCGCCGACGATCACCGCGGCGCGGTCGGCGAGGGCGACGGCATCGCGGAAGTCGTGGCTGATGAAGATCGCCGGCAGGGCCAGCTCGTCGAGGAGCTCGCGCAGCTGAACCTTGATCTCCGCCCGGGTGTGGGCGTCCAGGGCCGACAGCGGCTCGTCGAGGAGCAGCACGCGCGGGCGCCGGGCCAGGGCGCGGGCGAGGGCGACCCGCTGGCGCTCCCCGCCGGAGAGCGTGCCGGGATTGGCGCGGGCGAGTTGGGAGATCTGCAGGCGCTCGAGCAGCTCGTCGACCCGCGCCGGGTCCGAGCGGGCCCCGAAGGCGACGTTCTTGCGCACCGAGAGGTGGGGGAAGAGGGCGTAGTCCTGGAAGACGAGGCCGACCGAGCGCTCCTCCGGCGGCAGCGAGACGCCGGCGTCCGCGTCGAACCAGGGCCGGCCGTCGAGCTTGATGTGCCCGCGGCTCGGACGGGCCAGGCCGGCGATCGCGCGCAGCACCGTCGTCTTCCCCGCCCCGGACGGGCCGACCAGGGCGACGGTCTCCTCGCCGACCGTCAGCGCGGCAGCGACCGTGAAGGGCGGAAGGGGAAGGTCGAAGTCGAGATCGAGGAGCGCCACGAGGAGATCAACTTGTAGATCAGCAGGACCGCGGCACTGAGGATTACCAGGAGCACGCCGATCGCGAGGGCGAGGTCGAAGTTGGAGTCGAGCTGTTCGTAGATGCCGAGCGGCAGCGTCTGGGTCACGCCGAGGACGTTGCCGGCGAACATGATCGTCGCGCCGAACTCGCCGACGCCGCGGGCGAACGCCAGCACCCAGCCCGCCAGGAGCCCCCCGGCGGCGAGGGGCAGGGACACGCGCAGGAAGGTGCGTGCCGGGCCGGCGCCGAGGGTGCGGGCGGCGTCGGGCAGCCGCGGGTCGACCGCTTCGAAGGCGGCGATCGCCTGGCGCACGTAGAAGGGGGAGGCGACGAAGGTGATCGCCAGCACCACCGCCCACTCGGTGAACGGGATGACGATCCCGGCTTCTTCGAGCGGCGGGCCGAGCAGGCCGCCGGCGCTGAACGCGGCGAGCAGGCCGATCCCGGCGACGGCGGGCGGCAGCACGAGGGGCAGCTCCACCAGCGTCACCAGGATGGCCCGACCGGGAAAGCGCCGCGTCGCCAGCAGGTAGGCGGTCGGCGTGCCGAGCAGGAGGATGAGGGCGTTCGCGATCAGGTTGGTCCGCAGGGTGACCGCGAGGATTTCCTGCAGCACCGGGTCGGAGAGAAGGTCCGGAATCTGTCCCAGCGGCGCCTCGGTGAAGAGGGCGACGACGGGCAGGGCCAGGAAGGCGAGCGAGATGCCTGCCGCCAGCGCCAAGAGGGCGGTGAACCCCGCCCTCCTGGTCGCCGGTGGAACCGACAGGTGCATCAAGGCCACCCTCAGGCGCTGGGCGGGAGGCCGAAGCCCCCCTTCTTCAGCGCCGTCCTCCCGCGCGAGCCGGTCAGCGCTTCCATGAACTTCTTCGCCCCGGCGGCGTCCGCGCCCGGCCGGTGGACGATGCAGGCCTGGTAGCGGACCGGCGGCTGCGCCCAGCGCGGCAGCCGGATGATTTCGACCCGACCGGCGACGATCCGTCCGTCGGTCACATAGGCAAAGCCGGCTTCGACCGCGCCGAGCGCCACCTTCGAGGTGATCCCGGCGACGTCTTTTTCCAGCGTGACGGTGTTGTTGGTGAGGATCGAGCTGAGACGCATGCGCGCGAGGAGTTCGCGGGTATAACCGCCGATCGGTACCCCGGGGGTGCCGATCGCGATGGTGTGGCCTCCTTGCCGCAGGCCGTAGACGGACTTGAGGTGACCCGGGTTGCCCTTCGGGACCAGCATCACGACGACGTTGGTGGCAAAGGTGACCGGGCGCGAGCAGAGCCCCTCCTGGAACAGTGCCTGTGCCTCTTCGGGCGCGGCCGATGCGAACACGTCCGCCGGAGCGCCACGTTCGATCTGCAGCTGCAGTGCGTTGGAGCCGGCGAAATTGTACGTCTGGGCCGGTGCCATTTCCGGGAGTGCTTCACGCAGCGACGCCGCCGCGTACACCGTGACCGCACTGGCCGCCGCCGGTGCCGCGAGACACAGGGCCACCACCAAACCGAGGAGCGCGACGAGCCGTCGCGAGCTGCTTCTGTTGAACCTTCTTTTCATCATGCTGTCTCCTTGGTGTGGGCTAGGCGCCCGGAATGGCGAGGTAACGTTCGAACTGTTCGCCGACGTATTCGACGCTGAGCTGTTTCGGCGCCCGCAGCTTCGGCGCATCGCCGCCCAGGTTCTGGAGGACGGCGAGGTCACGGGTGCTCATCGCCAGGTGGTGACCGATCAAGAGCCGCGTCGGTGGATCGATCGTGCTCTCCACCCCGCCGAGGTAGAGACCGGCGAGGAGCTTCTCGAAGCGCACCGCGAGCGCGACCGTCTTGGCGCGCGATCGCAGCACGCCTGCCGGGATCTTGACGGTGAATATTTCGCGTGAGATCGCGCCTTCGCCGAGCAGCGAGTTGAGCTTCAGCCACCCTTTGGCGGTCTGGTCGGCAAGCCGCTTGAACGTCTGCTTTTCGTTTGCGTCGAGAGCCTTCGAGTGAGCGGCCCCACGGTACAGTTCGAGCGTCACCAGTTCGCTCACGGCACCGAGCTGGAGGTAGGCGATGTCATCTCCTTGCGGCGCCGGCCGGTACTGTTGCGCACTGGCCGACGAACTCACCATGGCCATCGCGATGAGGGCCATTGGTACGGCAAGGCAGAGTGACCTCACACGGTTCAGGTCGATCCCCAACTTTGTTCCTTTCGCTGGATTTTCGATATACCCCCAAGACGATGCGCACCCTCAGATCCGGCCCGTTCGTCATCCTGATCGCCCTCGCCGTGGCCATCGTGGTGACCGGGTGCGGCGGGCAGCGAGGTGTCACCGCTCCTCCCGCCGCCGGGCCGCAGGCGCCGGGTGCTCCTGCCCTGCTCAAGCAAAAGGTTCAGCCGGGCGAAGTCATGGTCGATGCCGAATACTCGCCGCAGCGCGAAGGGCCCTTTCACCTCAAGGGCCGTTACCTGGTGAGGTTCGCCCAGTACGCGCCGGAAGCGCCGCGGATGAGCTTCGGCGATCAGACCCCGTTCGTCGCCTACCTCGCCGGCACGAACCCGCGCGCGAAGAAGATCGCCCTCTTCCACCAGGCCGCCGCTCACGGAAGCCGGACCCTGTCCCTGAACGGGCGCTACTTCGTCGAAGTCGCCTTCGGGGACTTCCCTTACGTGCTCCGCTTCACGCCGGTGAGCTGAGACTCGCACCAGCCGCTTCCTCGTTCCGTCTCGACGTTACCTAGGAAACGCCTAGGCACTTTTCCCGCAGCTTAACAGGCGAGGACGCCGACGATCGCGTCGTGGACCGCGCGGGCGCCGAGGGCGCGGACCTGCTCGACCGGGGCGTCGAGGTCGCCGCAGGAGAGCGCCACCAGGGCGTCGCCGTCGACCTGGGTATGGGACGGCTCGATCGCGCGGGCGAGGCCGCCGTGGCCGCTCTGGGCCAGGAGCAGGCAGCCGGTCTTGTCGAGGCGGGCGTTGGTGGCGAGGACGCCGATCGTGGTGTTGGTCGACGGGCCGAAGGTCTCCGGCCAGCGAGCCTCCCCGAGGGAGCGGTCGCGGTCGTGCAGGTCGCCGAAGGCGTTGACGACGATCAGGGCGCCGACGACGAGGTCGCCTTCGGCCACCGAGGCGCTGCCGACGCCGCCCGGCCGGACCGCGCCGTGGACGTGGCCGACCGTGGCCCCGGTGCCGGCGCCGACCGCCCCCGTCGCCACCGGCCCCGGCGCGGCGGCCGCGCAGGCGGCGTAGCCCGCGGCGGCGTCGGGCCGCGCCGCCGCGTCGCCCTCCGCCAGGTCGAAGATGACCGCGCCGACCACGATCGGCACCCGCCCGGCGGGCGTCGACACCCCCAGGCCCCGCTCCTCGCACCAGCGCATCGCGCCGTCACAGGCGGCGAGCCCGAAGGCCGACCCGCCGGCGAGGATCACCGCGTCGACGTGCTCGACCATCCGCTCCGGCGCCAGCAGCTCGAACTCACGCGTCCCCGGCGCCCCACCGCGCACCTCCCCCGAGGCGACCGCGCCCGCGGGCGGGAGCACCGCGGTCACCCCGGTCCGGCCGACCGCGTCGGTGACGTGACCGACCCGGATCCCGGCGACGTCGGCCAGCGACCCCGGGGCGCCTCCGCTCAGCTCTGGCAGAACCCGCTCCGGTCGCGGGTGAGGCACAAAAGGCCGCGCAGCGTGCGACCGTCCGGGTCGAGGACGACGAGCCTGGTCGACCCGTCGGCGTCGAGGATCCGCATCGCCTCCGACAGCGGCGCGTCGGGCTCGATCGTCGGCACGTTGCGCCGGGCGAGCTCCCCCGCCCGCTGGTCGTCCGACGCCTCCTCCGGCACGTCGTCCCGGTACACGACCCCGGCGAACTCCGCCCCGTCGACGAGCAGCGCGGTCCGCACGTGCGCGTTGGCGAACATCGCCCGCAGATCGGCCACCGTCCCGTCCGCCGCCATCGCCTTCGGCGAGGCCACCATCGCGTCGCCGACCCGCGCCTCGTCGGCATCGCGCTCGACCCTCGGATTGGAGCAGTCGTCCAAGTCCATCCCAGTATCCCACCGATGAGTTCGCACTTATCCGCGCATACCGCGGATAAGTGCGAACTCACTGGGGGAGGACCCGGCTACTGCGACCGGGCGATGCCGGTGACCTCGCGGCGGAAGGGCACGGTGTCGCCGCGGTCGGTCGGCTCCTCGAGCTCCTCGGCATAGCGGCGGCCTTCCCAGACGGCGGCCGCGATCGTCGCGGGACACCAGCAGTCGCCGATCGCCTGCACGGTGCGCAGGCCCGCGGCGTCCCACTCGGGGCGGCGGTCCAGCAGCTCGCGGTAGAGGGCGTCCTCGGGGAGGCGGGCGGTGACGAAGACGGCGGCGTCGGCGGGCAGGTGGCGCTCGCGGCCGGTGAAGACGCAGGTGGCGAGGACGCCGTCGGGGGCGGTCGCGGCGACCGCGTGGCCGGAGACGATCTCGACCTCGAGCTCCAGCAGGCGGCGCTGGATCCGGTGCTGCTCCATCGTCGCCGTGGTCCAGCCGGAGACGGCGTGCGCCGGCGTCACCAGGGTGACCTGGCGACCGTCGCGGGCCAGGAGCTCGGCCAGCACCCCGCCCATGTAGTAGTGGTCGTCGTCGAAGATCGCGATCCGCTCGCCCTCCGGCAGCCGGCCGGCCATGAGGTCGTCAGGGGTGAGCACCGGCAGCGCCGGGTCGAGGCGGATCGGATAGGTGTGGTGGCGACCGACGCCGTCGGCGCGCCAGCGGGCGCCGGTGGCGACGGCGACGTGCTCGAAGTCATAACCGAGGATCTCGTCGGCGCTCACCTCGCTCTGGGCCCGCTCGACCGTCCGCAGCCGCTCGATCTGGGCCTCGCGATAGTCGGCGACGCGCACGTAGCTCGCCAGGCCGGGCAACCGCGCCTCGGCCGCGGCGCGACCGCCGAGCGAGTGGGCCGCCTCGGCGAGGATCACCTCGTAGCCGCGGTGCCCCAGCGCCTGCGCGGCCTCCAGGCCCGCCGGCCCGCCGCCCACCACCAGCACCTTCGCCTCGGTCGCGCGCGGGCGGATCCGCTCCGGATGCCAGCCGCGCCGCCACTCCTCCCCCATGGTCGGGTTCTGGGTGCAACGGATCGGCGACATCGTGAAGTCGCCGGCGACGCAGATGTTGCAGCCGATGCACTCGCGGATGTCCTCGAAGCGCCCCTCTTCGATCTTGCGCGGCAGGTAGGGGTCGGCGATCGAGGGACGCGCCGCGCCGATCAGGTCCAGCACCCCGCTGTTCACCATCCGCACCATCGTGTCCGCCGAGGTGAAGCGGCCGACGCCGACAACCGGTTTGGTGGTGAGCGCCTTCAGCCCGCGGACGTAGCGCTCCTGTTCGGCCTCCTCGCCGAAGCGCGCGGTGACCGAGTCGTCCTCCCAGGCGCCGAGGACGAAGTCCCACAGGTCGGGCAGCTCGCCCAGCGCCCCGACCAGTTCCTCGATGTCCCCGCGCGTGATCCCCTCGTCGCCGAGCAGCTCGTCGACGGTGATCCGGCACGCCACCGCGACGCGCCCGGCCGCCTCCTCGAGCGTGTCTTCGAGGATCTCGCGCAGCAGCCGCATCCGGTTCTCCGCCGAGCCGCCGTAGGCGTCGGTGCGGTCGTTGTAGCGGCGCGAGAGGAAGTGGTGGATGCCGCCCAGCGCGTGGCCGGCGTAGACGTAGACGAGGTCGTAGCCCGCCTCGATCGAGCGCCGCACGGCGGCCCGGTGCCAGCGCCGCAGGTCGGCGATGTCGTCGAGGTCCATCCGCCGTGCCTGCACCGGATCGCTGGTGAAGGTGGCGACCGGCAGGTGCGCCGGGCCCATCGGCGCCACCCGCGAGTAGAGGTTCGGCCCGTTCATCCCGTTGTAGGCGAGCTCGATCCCGGCCAGCGCGCCGTGCTCGTGGACCCGGTCGGCGACCAGCGCCAGCGCCGGGATGTCCTGGTCGTCCCAGATGCGCGCCTCGATGAACGGGGTGATGTCGGAGGAGTAGTGGATCTCCGCCTGCTCGGTGCAGATGACGGCCCAGCCGCCTTCCGCCTTGACCGCGCGCATCTCCGCGTGGGCGCTGACGTCCCGGTATCCCATGCCGTTGCAGTGCGGGACCTGGAAGAAGCGGTTGCGGGCGCGGATCGGCCCGATCTGCACCGGCTCGAACAACACGTCGTACCGGGGCGGGCGCCGGGACGTCGGCTCACCGGCGGTCTGCGCGCTCACGCTCACGCCGGGCACGATACGTCGCCCTGCCGGGACCTGGCCAACGCCCATCGACGAACCATTGGATCGTCCAAGTCGATCTTCGGCCGTCACGAATAGAGTTGCGCCGCGCCGGGGCCGGCGCGAAGCTCCCCACACGGTCCGGGGTGACCCGGCCGGGAGGAAGATGACCGCACCGACGAGCGCCAGATTCCGGCGCGAGCACGATCTGCTCGGCGACCGTGACGTTCCCGCGGACGCCTACTGGGGCATCCACACGCTGCGCGCCCGGGAGAACTTCCCGATCACCGGCCAGACGATCGGCGAGCGGCCGCACCTTGTCCGCGCCCTGGCCTCGGTGAAGCTCGCCGCGGCGGAAGTCAACCGCGATCTCGGCCTGCTCGCGCCGGAGCGGGCCGAGGCGATCGTCGCCGCCTGCGAGGAGATCCGCGCCGGCGCGCTGCACGACCAGTTCGTCGTCGACGTGCTGCAGGGCGGCGCCGGCACCTCGACCAACATGAACGCCAACGAGGTGATCGCCAACCGGGCGCTGGAGCTGCTCGGCCGGCAGAAGGGCGACTACGCCCACCTGCATCCCAACGACCACGTCAACCTCAGCCAGTCGACCAACGACGCCTACCCGACCGCGATCCGGATCGCCCTGATCACCGCCGCGGGCGAGCTCGACACGGCGATGGAGGCCCTCGCCTTCGCCTTCCGCGCCAAGTCGGAGGAGTTCGCCGACACGATGAAGCTCGGCCGGACCCAGCTGCAGGACGCGGTCCCGCTCTCCCTCGGGCGGGAATTTGGCGCCGACGCGGAGATGATCGAGGAGGACCGGCGCCTGCTGGCGACGGTGCTGGCGCTGCTCCACGAGATCAACCTCGGCGCCACCGCGGTCGGGACCGGGATCGCCGCGCCGCCGGACTACGCCAGCCTGGTCCGCGAGCGCCTCGGCCTCCTCACCGGCCTGCCGCTCGTCACCGCCGCCGACCTGGTCGAGGCGACGCAGGACGTCGGCGCCTTCGTCCAGGTCGCGGGGACGCTGAAGCGCTTCGCGGTGAAGCTCTCGAAGATCTGCAACGACCTGCGCCTGCTCTCCTCGGGACCGCTGGGCGGCCTCGGTGAGCTGCGCCTGCCGACCGTCCAGGCGGGCTCCTCGATCATGCCCGCCAAGGTCAACCCGGTGATCCCCGAGGTCGTCAACCAGATCGCCTTCGAGGTGGTCGGCCTGGACGCCACGGTCACCATGGCCGCCGAGGGCGGGCAGCTCCAGCTCAACGCCTTCGAGCCGGTCATCTACAAGTCCCTCGACGACGCGATCGCCCACCTCCGCGCCGGCTGCAACACCCTGGCCGAGCGCTGCATCAAGGGCCTCGACGCCGACCGCACCCGCCTCCGCACCACCCTCGAAGGCGCCGTGACCGGCCCCGTCACCGCCCTCGTCCCCCACATCGGCTACGCCGCCGCGACCGCGCTGGCGGAGGAGGCATTGACGAGCGGTCGGTCGGTCGAGGAGCTCGCGGCGGAGCGGGGGCTGCTGGCTCCCGATGCGCTGAGGCGGGTGTTCGGGACGACCGCGTAGGGGGTTGGGCGGGCGGGTGGACGGGCGGGGGTCCGCGGCGCTGGCGGCCGTCCGAGGGAGGTCCTGGGCTCCTCATGGGGGTCCTGGCAGGCTGTGACCCCCATGAGGAGCCCAGGACGTGAGGCGTTCGTGAAAAAGCCGGCACAGGGACGTGAGGAAGTCGGACTTCCGTGACGATCGGGTCGTAGAGCCTCCACACCTCGGCCCGATCGGTCACGGAGATGCCGGGAACGTCACACCTTCCGGCCCCGAAGCACCCTTTTCGGGCCTGATTCGAGGGGCCGGGAACGCGCTGCGTACTTTGACCTTGCTATAGCACGGTCAATACACGCAGCGCGTAGGTCGGTGTTGGACAACACGGGAGGAAGTGAGGAGTTCCCGGCATCTCCGTCACGGATCCGGTGGCCGGGGGCTTCCGTGGTTCGAAATGGTCGCATGGCGACCATTTCGAACCACGCGGGACCGACCGGGGATCCGCGTGGTTGGAAACCCGCGCCATACGCGGATTTCCAACCGGGGAGATTCCTGACCGTTCGAGGGTCTGGCCGTCGGCGCCCGTCGTGGGCGTCCCGTCACGATTCCGTGACCCTCCCGTGCGCCTCCCGCCGGTGTCCCTCCACACCTTCCATACACCCGCCCCTCTCGCCACGGCCACAGCCTGCCCGGGCCGTGGCGAGAGGGGCGGGTCCCTACCCGGGCGCCAGCTTGCGGGGTTCCGTCCCTTCCCGGGCGCCAGCTTGCGGGCCCCCGACCCTTCCGGGCGCCGGCCTGCGGGTCCCCATCCCTCCAGCGCGCCGCCTTCGCTCTCCGTGGAGCGGCGTCGGGCAGGGGTGGAGCGTCTTGTACCCCGGAGCTTGCGGGCTTCGGGCGTCAGCTGAACCAGTCCCCGCGCGAAGGGGTTAAGCGGAACCCCTGCCCGACGCCGCTCCGGCCGCAAGCTACGCGTACCAGACCACCGGCAGCTGCTTCGCCGCCCGCACCGCCCAGCCATGGACCACTGGCTCGCGGTCGGGATCGAGGCGGAGGTTTGGCAGGCGGGTGAAGATCTCTTCGATGCAGACCTTGCCGAGTTGGCGGGCTACGTAGTGGCCGACGCAGAGGTGCTCGCCGTAGCCGAAGGAGACGTGGGCGCGGGTGCGGTTGCGGAAGAGGTCGTAGGTGTCGGGGTCGTCGAAGACCGTCTCGTCGCGGTTGGCGGAGCCGAGGCAGAGGGCGATCTCGGTGCCGGCGGGGATGAGGAGGCCCGCCAGCTCGACGTCCTCGGTGGTCAGCTTCTCGGTCATGTTGAAGGGGGCGATCCAGCGCAGCCCCTCCTGCTCGGCCTGCATCGCCAGCTTCGCCGGCTCCGCCGCCACCGCGGCGGCCTGCTCGGGCCGGCCGAGGAGGCCGTAGATCGCGTTGGCGGTGCCGTGGGCGGGCTCCTGGAAGCCGCCGACGATCATCAGCCCGACGTTGCCGATCACCTCCTCGACCGAGCGGACCTCTCCCGCGGGCATCCCGTGGGTGAACATCATCGTCAGCGTCGTCTCGTCCTCGCGGCGGCGGATCGCGTCGAGGCGGCCGCTCATGTAGTGGCAGATCTCGTCCTTGATCGCCTCGCCGCGAGCGGTGACCTCCTCAGTGCGCCCGTGGTCGACGAGGTAGGCGCCGAGCGCGTTGAACCAGCGCGAGAGCGTCGCGTCGTCGACGTCGCCGAACCCCATCACCTCGCCGATCGAGCGCAGCGCGATCGGCTCCAGCAGCTCGCCGTTGAGGTCGGCGGCGCCACGCTCGCGGATCTCCTCGACATAACGGACCGTCGTCCAGCGCAGGATCGAGTCGACGTAGCCGGTCACCGCGCGGGGGCGGAAGCGGGCGTCGAGCGGCGCCCGCGACTCCTTGTGCTCGGCGCCCATCAGCGACATCACGTTGGGGTCGCCGTAGACGAGGTGGAAGACCTCCTGGGTCGGGCCGAAGACCTGGTCGTTGTCGCCCGCCTCGCGGCAGAGCTCGTACGGCGTGATCCAGAGCCGCTCGGTCTCCGGCACCCAGGCGATCGGCGTCTCCCGCCGCATCCGCCGGTAGAGCGGATACGGGTCGGCTTCGACGTCCTCGAGGCGGGCGTCGACGACGACGTCGGTGGCGAGCTGGGTGCTCGTGGTCACGTCGCCGCCTCCTGCTCAGGACCGCGCACCGCGGCCAGCCGCGCTTCGCGCCGCCGTTCCATCTTCGCCCACCACAGCCCAAGCAAGGTGAGGCCGACGATCACGGCGAGGGTGCCCAGGGTCAGCGCCTCGAATTTGCCACGGGAGACGCCCCATTCTTCGGCGAAGCTGTATTCGAGCCCCAGCAGCGGCTCGAGCGTCCCCGGGAAGACCGCCACCCAGCTGCCGAGGGCGACGAAGAAGGTCGCCGAGATCGTCCCCAGGCGCAGCCCCCACTCGCCGCCGGGCACCACGAACGGGCGCTCGACCTCCGGGTACTTCCGGCGCAGGACCCAGCAGCAGGGGTAGATGATGATGTAGGACATCAGCACGGTCGAGATCGCCACCGTCAGCACGATCGCGAAGGTGGTCGCGGCGCTGCCGGAATTGAGCTGCTGGGCGACGATCACGAACGCCGTCGCCACCGCGCCGGAGAACATGTTGACCCGCATCGGCGTGCCGAAGCGCTTGCTGAAGGTGCCGAACCAGCGGGGCAGAGCACCGTCCATCGCCGCCGCCGCGAGCAGCCGGTCGGAGCCCATCATCCAGGCGGCGCCCTGGGTCAGCAGGGTGAAGACGAAGAGGACGGCGGCGATCTTGACGAAGGCGCCCTGCAGCGGCCCGTAGATGCTGAAGGTGTCCGAGACCGCCGACATGAAGCCGCTGACGCCGGTGATCTGGTCGACCGGGACGACGAGCAGGATCGAGAGGATCGGGATCAGGTAACAGAAGACCGAGACGAAGGCCGAGCGGGTGATGTAGCGGGGGATGTCGTGCTGGGCGTTGCGCATCTCCTCGCTCGCCGCGGTGCCGCACTCGAACCCGCTGATCGCGAAGACGAGGACCGGGACGGCGGCGATGAAGCCGGCGAGCGTCGGGCTGAAGCCGCTGATGCCGTAGCCGTGCACCCCGTGGTCGATCGCGTAGATGATCACCGTGATCGTCACGAAAGCGAGGACGCCGACCTTGACGAAGGCGCCGATCGAGGGGATCCACTTGCCGCGTTTCAGCGAGATGACCGCGACCAGGATCCCGGTCCAGACGAAGGCGAGTTTGAAGATCCAGTCGCCGAGCGAGCCTTCCGGCATCGCGATCAGGTTTTCGTTGACCGCGGCGGCGGAGAGGAAGCAGAGCGACCCGCCGAGCCAGAGCGGGTTGGTGATCCAGTAGAGCATCGCCCCGAGCGCCGACCAGAAGCGCCCGAAGGCGAGTTTCATCCAGACGTAGGGCCCTCCCTCCTCGGCGAAGGCGCCGCCCATCTCCGACATCAGGAACGAGTAGGGGATGACGAAGAACGGGACCAGGACGAGCATCCAGGTGAAGGTCTGGCCGCCGAAGCTGGAGATTTCGCCGAGGACGTCGAGCGAGACGACGGTGGCGATGCCGAAGAAGACGAGGTCGAAGAGGTTGAGGCTCTTGACCAGGTTCTTTTTCTGTTCCTGCTCGAACTTGTTGTCGGGATCGATCTCCCCGAGCCCGTCGGCAACCGGTTCGCTGCTCATCCGTCGCTCCTCTCGCTATTCCCCAGGCCACGCGGATCAAGGCGCAACCCGATTCCCGCGCACACCTTCTCGGCTGGAGCGCCGACGCGCGAGCGAAATCAGCGGTGAGTTGCGGCGGAAAAATCGATGCTCTGGGTGGCGCCCGGCGGCAGTCCGGGAAATCTGCCGTCCGCGATCAGGTCGCGGCAGTATTGGGCGAACGTCTCGGTGAGTCGGGTCGAGGCCGCCGAGGCCAGCACCGCCAGCCCCAGGATCATCGCCCGCGGCTCGTCCTCGATGCGGACGCTGCGCAGCGGCGTGCCGTCGAGGGCGACCTCGGTCACCGGCCGGGCGTTGACGATCGTGTAGCCGAAGCCGTTGGCGACGAGCGTGCGGATCACCTCCGGGTTGCGCGAGCGCTGGGCGACCGTCGGCCGCAGCCCGGCCACCTGGAAGAGCGAGTAGAAGTATTCGCGGCTGTGGGGCAGGTCGAGCAGGACCAGGGGCAGCTTGGCGAGATCCTGCAGCCCGACCGAGTCGGCGCCCGCCAGCGGGTGGTCGGCGGGGAAGACCGCGTAGGGCGGCAGCGCGGCCAGCGGCTCGAAGGCGATGTCGCGCTCGAGGTCGAGGTCGTAGGTCAGGGCCATGTTCAGTCCCCCCTCCCGCAGGCGGTCGAAGATCTCCTGCTGGCCCGAGGCGCTGAGCTGCACGTGGACGCCCGGGTTGCGCGCTTTGAAATCGCGGGCGAGGCGGGGCGTGATCAACGGCGCCAGCGTCACGAGACAGCCGAGGTCGAGGACGCCGCTCAGCTCGTCGGTCAGCTCGGACGCGAAGCGCTCCAGGTCCCCGGCTTCCTGCAGCAGCGCCCGGGCGCGCTCGGCGAAGCGCCTGCCCTCCGGCGTCGGCGACACGCCCTGGGCGTGATGGCGGATCAGCAGCTGCACGCCGAGCGCCTTTTCCAGCTGGGCGATGGCGGCGGAGACCGACGACTGGGCGACCGGGATCGTCAGCGCCGCCTCGGTGATGCTGCCGGTCTCACAGGTGGTGACGAAGTACTCCAGCTGGCGCATCGTGAATAGCATCAGCCTGTCTTAGCACCGGATCTGCATTTGGACAACCGAACCAGCTCGCCGTGCTGGAGAGGCCCCGAGGGTCGAGTTCGCACTTATCCGCGCTATGCGCGGATAAGTGCGAACTCGCCGGAGGGGAAGGCCGGGAATCGGGACGGGAGGCGCACGGAAGGTCACCTCTCCTCCCTTCCGCGACCTTCTCCACGGATCCGCGCGGCTCTCGTGACGCCGGATCCGCCACCCGCTGAGTTGACCACGCCCCGGTGTGGTCAACTCAGCGGGCGGACCGGGGCGCGTTCGCAGTAATCCGCGGATAGCGCGGAGAAGTGCGAACTCGCCTGTCCCGCCTCCCCTCCCGCAGGCGCCCCGGGTTGCCGCGGATGCCCTGCCGACCACAGCCGCCCCGTCGGTCGGCAGGGCATCCGCGGCACTCGCAGCGCTCCCGTCCCGCCGCTACGGGATCAACCACCTAAAGCATCCGCCGACAGCAGCGCGGCGATCAGGCGGTCTAGGGCCTGGCGGCCGGCGGCGAGCTCGTCGGCGGCGAGGCTCTCGTCGGCGGCGTGGGCGCGGCGCATGTCCCCGGGGCCGAAGACGACGACGTCGCAGCCGAGGCGCTCCTTATATAGACCGGCCTCGGTGCCGAAGTCGACGGCGCCGCCGGGCTCGCAACCGCTGAGCGTCGCGACGCGGCGCGCCCACTCGCCGTCGGCGCTCGCCTCCAGCGGCGGATAGGCGGCGATCCGCCGCACGCTCAGCTCGGCCTCCCCCGCGGCGGCCTCGGCGGCGGCGACGATCCGGTCGACCACCGCCTCGACCGACTGCCCGGGGATGACCCGCGCCTCGACCTCGAGATCACAGGAGTCGGGGACGACGTTCAGCGCCACGCCGCCCGCGATCGGCCCGATGCCGATCGTCGCGTGGGGCACGCTGAAAGCCGGGTCGCGGTCCTCGCCCGCGATCTCCTCCTGCAGCTCGTCGAGCGCGACGATCACCCGCGCCGCGGCGCGCACGGCGTTGACCCCCGCCGCCGGCGTCGAGGAGTGGGCGGCGCGCCCGGCGAGGTGCAGGCCCAACGCGGCCTTGCCCTTGTGGCGGTCGACGACGGTCATCCGGGTCGGCTCGCCGACCACCGCCCCGGCCAGCGGCGCCGCGATGCCGCCGCCCTCGAGGTGGGCGAGCAGCGGCTCGATCCCGGCGCAGCCGAGCTCCTCGTCGTGGGACACGGCGAGGTGGAGCGGCGCGCGCAGCGCCTCCGGCCCCACCCGGCGCGCCGCCGCGATCGCGACGGCGAGGAAGCCCTTCATGTCGACGGTCCCACGGCCGTAGAGGCGCCCGCCCGCGCGGCGCATCGCGAACGGGTCGGAGCTCCAGTCCTGCCCGGCCACGTCGACGACATCGCCGTGCGCCGCCAGCAGCAGGCCGCCGGGTGCGTCCCCCGGCCCGAGCACGGCGTGCAGCACCTGGGTCCCCGGCCGCGTCCCCGAGCCGACCCAGATTTCAGCGTTCGCCTCCTCCAGCAGGCAGGCGATCTCGGCGATCAGCTCGACGTTCGACCCGCCCGCGATCGTCTCCGCGGCGATCAGCCGCCCGAGGATCCGTTCCTCCTCCACCGGCCTCTCCGTCGCGTCCACCACCGGGGCTCCCTTCCTCACGGCCTCACGGCTCGGCGGCATAGCGGATCCAGGTGGTCTTCAGGAAGCTGACGTTGTCGAGCGCGTGCAGGGAGAGATCGCGGCCGCTGCCGGTCATCCGCCTGCCGCCGAACGGCGTCTGCGGGCTCAGCGCGTCGACCGTGTTGACGCTGACCGTGCCGACTTCGAGCCGCGGCGCCACGCGGGCCGCGCGGTCGAGGTTCGACGTCCACAGCGACGCGGCCAGCCCGTACCGGCTGTCGTTGGCGAGCGCGACCGCCTCCGCCTCGTCACGGAACCGGGTGACCGAGAGGACCGGGCCGAAGATCTCCTCGCGGTTGATCGTCGCTTCCGCGGCGGCGCCGGAGAACACGGTCGGTTCGACGAAGAACCCGCGGCCGTCGACCCGCACCTGCCCGCCGCCGGTCACCAGCTCGGCCTCGGCGCGGCCGCGGTCGACCATCTCCATCACCCGTTCGAGCTGCTCGCCGCTGACGATCGCCCCCATCGTCGATTCCGGGTCGAGCGGGTTGCCGGGCCGGATCGCCCGCGCCCGGGCGACGATCCGCTCGACCAGCTCGTCGGCGATCCCCTCCTGCACCAGCAGGCGCGAGTTGGCCGAGCAGACCTGCCCTTGGTTGAAGAAGATCCCGAGGCAGGCGGCCTCGGCGGCGGCGTCGAGGTCGGCGACATCGTCGAAGACCAGGTTCGGGCTCTTGCCGCCACACTCCAGCGAGACGTGCTTGAGGTTCGACCGCCCGGCGTACTGGAGGAAGAGGCCGCCGACCTCCGAGGACCCGGTGAAGAGCAGGCAGTCGACGTCGCAGTGCAGGCCCAGCGCCCGGCCCGCGGCGGGCCCGCCGGTGACGACGTTGAGGACGCCGTCGGGCAGGCCGGCCTCGCTCGCCAGCTCGGCCAGGCGCAGCGCCGAGAGCGGCGACTGCTCGGCGGGCTTCAGCACGACGCTGTTGCCGGCGGCCAGCGCCGGGCCGAGCTTCCAGGTCGCGAGGTCAAGCGGGAAGTTCCAGGGGACGACGGCGCCGACCACGCCCATCGGCTCGCGGCGCACCAGCGCCAGGTCGCCGGGCCCGGTCGGCGCGACCTCGTCGTAGACCTTGTCGATCGCCTCGCCGTAGAACTGGATCACCGCGGCGGCGCCGGGGACGTCGAGCGCGAAGGCCTCGGCGACGAGCTTGCCCATGTCGAGCGAGTCGAGCAGGGCGAGCTCCTCGGCGTGCGCGCGCATCAGCTCGGCGAGGCGGACCATCACCGCCTTGCGCTCTTCGGGGGCGCGGCGCGACCAGGCGCCGGCGTCGAAGGCGCGCCGGGCGGAGGCGACGGCGCGCTCGACGTCCGCCTCGCCGCCGTCGGCGACCTCGGCGAGGACCCCCTCGGTGGCCGGGTTCACCGACTCGAAGGTGGCGCCCGCGGCGGCGGGCTCGAAGCCGCCGTCGAGGTAGAGCTCCGTGCGGGGCTTCAGTCCCTCGGCGAGGCGGGTCCAGCCCGCGAGGTCCAGGTCGCCCACGCCGCCCCTACCGCTCCGCGTCCCCAGGGTCGCCGGGGACCCCGTAGGCGGGCGCGCCCGCGGGCTCGAGCGCCCGGGTCACGTAATCGTCGCGTTGCGGTCCCCAGATCGACCACAGCCGGCGCAGTTCGGCCGCCGGCGCGCCGTCGGGGTCGAAGTCGACCCGCAGGTTGGTGATCGGCCAGGTCACCTCGCCGACCCCCGAGGCGAGCAGCCCGGCGGAGTGGACGGGGCCGGCCTCGCCGCCGACCTCCATCCCCGCCTCGAGGCCGAGCAGCAGGCGCTCCTCCAGCTCGACCTCGGGATCGCCGCCTTCGAAGGAGGCGACCGCCGCCTCCAGCACCGCCGCGGAGGCGAGCAGGTTGCCGGCGGCGACGCAGCCGGCGCCGAGGCGGTCGCCGTTGATCCCGAGCGACTCGCTGCCGCTGTAGGCGGCCGCGCGCCCGGCGGCATCGACGACCGCGAGCTGGCGGTACTCGACGTGCGGCGCCGCGGCAGCGACGAACTCGATCGCGGCGGCGGCGTCCATGCCCTCGCGCAGGCGGTCGAGCAGCGCCGGGCCGAGGCGCGGGTCGGTGACGTTCTGCGTGGTGGCGACGCCGACGTCGGCGGCGACGTAGGAGCAGCGCGCGGGCACCGCCGGGCTGGAGGACGTGCTGACGATGCCGAAACGGCCGGTCCGCTCGCAGCGGCCGAGCAGCGAGAAGGTCATACCTCCTCCCCGCCCAGCACCGCGGTCGCGTCGATCTCCACCAGCCACTCGGGCCGCGCGAGGGCGCTCACCACGATCCCGGTCGACACCGGGTAGACGCCTTTCAGCCAGCGTCCCATCACCCGGTAGACAGGCTCGCGGAAGCGCGCGTCGGTGAGGTAGACGACCACCTTGACGATGTGCTCGAGGCTCCCGCCGGCCTCCTTCAGCAGCATCTCGATGTTGGCCATCGCCTGCTCGGCCTGCGCCTCGACATCGCCGATGCCGACGTTCTCCGAAGTCTCCAGGTCCTGGCCGATCTGGCCGCGCAGGTACACGGTGTCGCCGGCGACCACGGCCTGGCAGAGGTCGTTGTCGAGGCTCTGCTCGGGGTAGGTCTCCCGCGTGTTGAACTGGCGGATGCGGCGGTGGACGGTCATGCGGTCGTCAGGCTCCTGGGACGGTAGGCGCGGTAGGCGCGTTGGATCGCGATCTGGTCGGCCAGGTAGCGCGCGTCGTGCCAGACGCCCCAGATGAAGGAGGAGCCGCGGCGCGAGAGCCAGGGCAGGCCGAGGAAGTAGACGCCGGGCTCCGGGGACACGCCGCGCCGGTGCTTCGGCGTCCCGTCGGCGTCGAAGGCGTCGACCTGGAGCCAGCTGTAGTCGGTCCGGAAGCCGGTGGCCCAGACGATCGAGGCCACCCCGGCCTCCGCGAGGTCCAGCTCCGCGAGCGGGTCGGTGACCGAGGACGGCAACGGCCCCAGCTGCCGGGCCTCCGGCTCCTCCGGCAGGTCGATGCCGGTCCGCTCCACGTAGGCGTCGGCTTCGTCGAGCAGGGAGAGATAACTGGCGTCGCCCTGCGCGATGTTCTCGCCGAGGTCGGAGGCGAACCGCACCACGCCGCCGTCGAAGGAGGCGGTCAGCCCGACGAGCCTGATCCCGCGCGCGCCGAGCTCACGGAAGTCGACCGTGCGGCCGCCGTCCCTGCCGCTGACCGCGATCGTGACGTGCTCCTTGCCCTCCGGCGGGGCCTCCGCGTCCCACTGCCCGAGGACGCCCAGCCACCAGACGAAGTCACGCCCCCGATAGCTCCGCGGGGGACGATCGTGCGGGCCGACGGACAGGTAGACGCTCCGCCCGGCGGCCAGGAGCTCCTCGGCGATCTGCACCCCGGAGGACCCGGCGCCGACCACCAGCACCCCGCCGTCCGGCAGCTGCCCCGGATTGCGGTAGGCGCTGGAGTGGATCTGCGTGAGCCCGGGATCCTCCGGCGCAATCGGCGGGATCTGCGGGACCTGGAAGGGCCCGGTCGCCGCCACCACATAATCGGCCTCGATGGTCCCCGCGCTCGTCTCGGCCCGGAACCCGGTCCCGTCCCTGCGCACCGAGGTCACCTCGACCCCACAGCGAATCCGCGCGCCGATCTTCTCCGCATAGGCCTCAAAGTAGTCGGCGACCTGCTCCTTCGCCGCGAACCCGTCCGGATCGAAGCCGCCGAACTCCAGCGTCGGGAACCGGTCGTGCCACGCCGGCCCGTTGGCGACCAGCGAATCCCACCGCTCCGAGCGCCACCGCTCCGCGATCCGCTCCCGCTCCAAGATCAGGTTCGGAACCTCGCCCGCCCCCAGGTGCTCGCTCATCGCCAGCCCGGCCTGCCCGCCGCCGACGATCAGCACCTCCACCTTCTCCGGCCTCTCCGCTCCGCTCACGCCGCCCATCGTCGCGGTCGAAACGCCGCGCCCACAACAGGCGTTTCCGTCGCCGTGGCCGTATTTTTTCGATGCAGGCCCCCGAGGCGCCGCACTCGCCCCGGAAGCCGGCGGAGATCGCCCCCGCGCCGGCCGGATCAGGTCCGGACCAGGCCGCCGTCGACGTAGTAGGTCTGACCGGTGATGAAGGCCGACTCGTCGGAGGTGAGGAAGGCGAGCGCGCCGCAGAGGTCCTCCGGCTGCTCGGTCCGATGGATCGCCTGCATCCCGGCGAGCAGCTCGAACTCTTCCTCCTCGGTCATCCCGCTCGGCACCGGCGGGTCGCGTTTCACCGTGCTCGGCGTCGCCACCAGGCTCGGCGCGATCGCGTTGACGGTGACGCCGTCGTTCGCCACCTCGGTCGCCAGCGCCCGGGTCAGCCCGACGACGCCGCCCTTGCTCGCCGTGTAGGCGACGAAGCCGGGGGCGACGAGCCCGAGCAGGTTCGACGCCTGGTTCACGACCCGACCCCAGCCGCGCTCCCGCATCCCCGGCACGAACGCTTTGCAGAGCAGGAAGATCGCGTCGAGGTTGACGCTCATCAGCCGGCGCCAGTCCTCCCACCCGGTTTCGTCGAAGTTCTTCACCGGATAGATGCCGGCGTTGTTGACGAGGATGTCGAGCCTGCCGAAGTCGGCGACCACCGACTCGGCCAACGCGGCAACCGCCTCCGGCGAGGCGATGTCGCACTCGTAGGAGACCGCCTTGCGCCCGGCGCCCTCGACCGCGGCGACGGTGTCCGCCGCCGCCTTCAGGTCGACGCAGGCGACGTCGACCCCCTCGGCGGCGAGCCGTTCGGAGTAGGCGCGCCCGATTCCCTGAGCCGCGCCGGTGACCAGCGCGACCTTGCCCTCGTGTCCCTTCATCGATTCGATCCTTTCGTCGTCTTCTCAGGCCTCGGCGGCCGCGGTGTCGGCGCGGCGCGACGGCAGCCGCAGCCAGGTCGGCACCCCGACCTGGTCGATCATCACCGCGAGCAGCAGGATCAGCCCGGTGATCACCTGCTGCCAGAAGCTCTGCACGCCGGCGATCGAGAGCCCGTTCTGGAGGATCCCGATGAAGAGGACGCCGATCGCGGTGCCCCCCACGCCGCCGATCCCGCCGCTCAGGCTGGTGCCGCCGAGCAGCACCGCGGCGATCGCCTGCAGCGGGAGGTTGACGTCGACGGTCGGCGCGGCCACGCCGATGCGACCGATCGTGATGATGCTGCCGATCGTCGCGCAGAGGGCGGCGACGGCGTAGACGCCGATGACCGTCCGCGGCGTGCGGATGCCCGACAGGCGGGCGGCCTTGAGGCTGCCGCCGACCGCGTAGACGTGTCGGCCGAAGTAGGTCCATTGCTGCAGGTAGAGGACGACGAGGAAGGAGCCGATCATGATCCAGATCGGCGCCGGCAGCCCCGCGTACTTGTCCACGCCGAGGACCGCCGGGACCTGCGATTCGACGACGAAGGACTGGGTGCCCGACCAGAGGTTGACCACCCCGGTCAGGCCGATCATCGAGGCCAGCGTGACGACGAAGAACGACATCCCCAGCCTGCCGACGCAGAAGCCGTTGATCAAGGCGCCGACCGCCGCGCCGAAGAGGCAGGTGAGGATCAGCGCGGGCCAGCCGGGGAGACCGGCGCCGACGATCTTGGCGAAGAAGATCCCGGTCAACGCGGCCAGCGCCCCGACCGAGAGGTCGGCCCCGGCGGTGAGGACGACGAAGGTCATCCCGAGGCTGACGATCCAGAGCACCGAGACCGCGGTCAGCAGGTTCTGGATGTTGGTCCAGGTGGCGAAGCGCGACTGCGTGACCGCCAGGACGATGAAGAGCAGGACCGTGATGATCAGCACCGGGCGGAAGTGGCGGGTCGCGTTCCAGGCGCGGCGCAGGGCGCCGTGGCCCCGGTCGCCGGCCGCCACGGCAGGTTTGAGCGGCGTGGTGACGGTGTTCAAGGTTCGGTCCCTCCCGAGAGTCGGGCCAGCTCGACCTCGCTGGCTTCATCGGCTGACAACTTGGCGACGACCTCGCCCCGGTACATGACGAGGATCCGGTCGCAGAGCGTGAGCAGCTCGTCGTTCTCGGAGCTGCTCACCAGAAGTCCCATGCCCTCTTCGGCGAGGCCGCGCAGCAGGGCGTGGATCTCGGCCTTGGCGCGGACGTCGACGCCGCGCGTCGGCTCCTCGAGCAGGAGCACGCGCGGTTCGTTGACGAGCCACTTGCCGAGCGCCACCTTCTGCTGGTTGCCGCCGCTGAGCGTGCCGACCAGGGCGGCCGAGGAGTCGGTCTTGACCCGCAGGCCGGCGATCACCCGGGCGGCGGCGTCGTCGTCGCGGCGACCGCGCGGGCGCCGCCACCAGGCCGCCGAGCCCGCCGCCGCCATGTCGAGGTTGTCGAAGACGCTCATCGTGAGGACGACGCCGTCGACCTTGCGTTCGGCGGGCACGAAGCCGATCCCGGCGGCGATCGCCGCGGTCGGGTCGTGGTGGCGGACCGGCCTGCCGTCGACCGAGACCGTGCCCGCGGCCATCGCCCGGGCGCCGAAGATCAGCTCCAGCAGCTCGCTGCGACCGGAGCCGGCAAGCCCGGCGATGCCGACGATCTCCCCCGGGGCGACCTCGAGCGTCACCGACCGGACGCCGACGGCGTCGGCGACGTCCACCGCCTCGAGGCGGGGCGGCGCCGCGGTCTCGACCCGTTCGCGCGCGGTCCGCCCGGCGGGCGCCTCGTGGGCCTCGCCGACCATGTCGTGGACGATCCGGTCGGGCGTGTACTCGGCGATCGGGCCGGAGCTGACGGTCGCGCCGTCGCGCAGCACCGTCACTTCGTGGGCGATCGCGAAGAGCTCGGGCAGGCGGTGGGAGACGAAGATCGTGGCGACGCCGTTGGCCGAGAGGTCGCGGACCGCGGCGAACAGGCGGTCGACCTCGTCGAGGCTGAGGAAGCTGGTCGGCTCGTCGAGGATCAGGACGCGGGCGTCGATCGAGACGGCGCGGGCGATCTCGACCATCTGCCGCTGGTCGGGGCGCAGCCGGACGACCGGCAGCTCGACGTCGTAGTCGAGGTGGAGGCGGTCCAGGACCTCCTGGGCGCGACGGCGGGTCGCGGGCCAGTCGATGCGACCGCGGCGCCGGACCAGGCGCTCGCCGAGCAGGACGTTCTCGGCGACCGAGAGGTGAGGGGCGATCGCGGTCTCCTGGGAGACCATCGCGATCCCCGCCCGCACCGCGGCGGGCGGGCTGGAGAAGGAGACCGGCTCGCCGTCGAGGCGGACCTCGCCCGCGTCGGGCTGGACCTGCCCGGAGAGGACCCCGAGCAGGGTGGACTTGCCGGAGCCGTTCTCGCCGATCAGGCAGTGGACGGCACCCGGGCGGGCGAGCCGCAGGTCGGCGCCGCGCAAGGCGCGGACGCCGCCGTAGCGCTTCTGGACCCCGCGCACCTCGAGCACGGGGACGCCCGACGCTCCGCCGGGCACGGCGGCCGGGGAGGAGTGAGCCCCGGCCGCCGCGTCTGAACGGACGGCGGTCATCAGCCGATCGGTTCCAGCGACCCGGCGTTTTCCTTGTTGACGATTTCGACCGGGACGACGACCGTTTCGGGCAGCTTCGTTTCCGGTTCCGCGGCGGCGTCGTAGACCCCGCGGACCAGCTGCTTGCCCATTTCGTGGAAGTCGATCCACACGGTGCAGCCGAGCGATCCGTTTTCGATCGCCTGGAAGGCCTCCTTCTGGCCGTTGCCGCCGCAGATCGTCGCCGAGTACTGGCTCGCCTTGGCGACCGTCGACGCGGCGACCGCGGCGTTGTCGTTGTAGGCGAAGACGGCGCCGGCGTTCGGGTACTTGCCGACGATCCCGGACATCGCGGTCGAGGCCGACGCCGGGGTGTCTTCCTGGGCGTCGATCTGGCCCGCGAACTTGAGGCCGAATTTTTCCGCCCAGTACCGGGTCCGTTCGCCGAGGTATTCGAGGCTTTCCACCGGCGCGGCGAGGCCCATGACCACGAATTCGGCGCCCGGATCCTGTTCGGCGACGTATTTGGCGCGCAGGTAGGCGACCTGGTCCCAGCCCTGCTGGACGCGCGAGACGTAGGCCTTCGGCAGCTTCGTCGTCACCTGCGGCGGGGTCGTGTCGGCGATCACCGGGATGCCGGCCGCTTCGGCTTTGGCGAGGCTCGGCGCCAGCGCCGAGGGGACGATCGGGTAGACGACGATCGCGGAGACCTTCTGCGTCAGCAGCTGTTCGAAGTTGTTGACCTGGGTGGTCGGGTTCAGCTGGTCGTCGAGGGCGACGATCTTGCAGCCGAGGGCCTTGGCTTCTTCTTCGGCCGCTTCCTGCTCGGCGGCCAGCGAGGAGATCGCGCCGGAGATGTTCTGGTAGCCGATCGTGCAGTCGGCGAGCTTCTTCTTCGGCGCTTCGTATTCGCTCGGCAGACCCGCTTCGGGACCGTCGTAGGCGGGGATGGCGCTCGCGCTTTCTTCGCTCGCGCCTTCTTCCGAGCCCGCGCTTTCTTCCGAGCTTTCCGCCGCGGCGGTCGAGCTGCTGCTCGACGAGGAGCTGCCACAGCCGGCGACGAGCGCGACCAGGGCCAGCGCCGCGACGATCGCGAACCACCCTCTCCCACTCACCCCGAGCAGCCGCTTGATGCGTACCTTACGTTTCATTTCTCAGTTACACCTCTCCCCCAGCACGATTGACGTGTCGTGAATTTCGGTGAGGCGTGTCACACATCGCGGCGGGCGCCCGCACAGGGTTCTCGCGTACGACTCCTCACTCAGCAGCCGGGCGAGCGTACCGCCGGGGATGTGAGCCGACAAATATGGATGCGACGGCCTTCGATAGGGAGTCGCGTATGTACGGGACGCGCGCAAAAGTTCGTTATTTGCAGCACTTTTGGAAAGGCTCAGGCGCGGGCGACGGTCAGCGCCGCCAACTCGATCATCCGCGGCGGCTCGGCCAGCAATGGTTTGAGTGCGCCCAGTAATTCACCCAGCTCGGGTTGGTGATGGTGTGTCTCCACCGCCGCCGGATCGACGTAGCGCTCATAGATGTAGAAGTGGAGTGGCTCGCCCTCGACGTGGTGCAGTACGAACTGCTCGGCGCCCGGTTCGGCGGCGGTCGCGGACAGCACCTTTTCCATCAGCCCGAGGAACCTCTCGCGGCCCACCCCGTCGGCGATCCGCAGCTCGACCAGGCGGGCGGGACGCGGCGGTGGCGCCTCCTCCTGCGGCGGTGCGATGATCTCGATCCGGTTGCCGTCCGGGTCGAAGCAGAAGGCGAGGTGAAAGCCCGCCGCCGGGCCCTCCGTCGGGACGAGCGGTGGGCGCGAGAACTCGACCCCCGCCGCGACCAGGGCCGCGTAGGACTCCTCGACGTCGTCGACCTCGAAGGCGACGTGGCCGGCGCCGACCTGATTGGCGGGCAGCCGCGCCGCCTCCGGCGAGGGCGGGTCGCGGAACTGGAAGAGCTCGATCCGCGCGTTCCCGTAGTCGAGGAAGGCGAGGTCGAAGTCGGCGCTCGGCAGCCCGTGCAGGGCGGCCATCCCGGCGCCGCCCACCCCCTCGATGTACTCGACCTCGCCGCCGAAGCAGCGTTGGTAGAACTCGACCGAGGCGGTCAGCGACGACACGACCACGGCGGCGTGGTGGAAGGCGCCGCGCACCGGCAGCCCACTCATGCGGCGACGATGATGCCACCGTCGGAGCAATACTCCGAGCCGGTCACGTTGGCGGCGAGGTCGGAGGCGAGGAAGGCGATCACGTTGGCGATGTCCTGGACCTCGCCGATGCGGCCGATCGGGATCTGGCGGATCTCCTTGACGAATTTGTCGATCGCCGCGTCGGTCGAGAGGCCCCACTCCTTCGCCATTTCCGCCAGCGGGCCGCGCAGGCCCGGGGTCAAGGTCGGCCCCGGCGAGACCGCGTTGGAGCGGATGCCGCGGCCCGAGTACTCGAGCGAGAGCGTCTTCGAGACGCTGAGCACGCCCGCCTTGGCGGCGGCGTACTCGGCGAAGATCGGGTCGGGCTGGCGCCCCTGGTCGGAGGCGATCGAGACGATCGCGCCGCCGCCGCGCTCGAGCAGCACCGGGATCGCGGCGCGGCAGGTGCGGATCATGCAGCGCAGGTTGAGGCCGAGGGTCCAGTCCCAGTCCTCCTCGGTGATCGCGGTGAAGCCGTTCGTCTTCGGGATCAGGCCGCCGACCGCGTTGACGACGATGTCGATGCCGCCGTGCAGCTCGACCGCCCGGTCGACCAGCTTCTGCGGCGAGGCCGGGTCGAGCAGGTCGAGCTCCACCGCCTCGACCTCGAGGCCGGCGAGCGGGCCGATGTCACGATCGGCGGTGACGACCTTGGCGCCCTCGCCGAGGAACGTCTCCACCGTCGCCTTGGCGATGCCGGAGGCACCTCCGGTGACGATCGCGACCTTGTCGTTGAGTCCGAACTCCATCTGTCCCTCCTTGGCGGGCCGCGGCCCGCGCGTCGTTACTCAATAGTCCAGGCGCGGCTCCGCGGTGCGGATCCGATCGCTGTAGGTCGGCAGGTCGAGGCCGAGCACCTCGCGCCGCGCGAGGCCCATCAGCAGGTACTCGTGGGCGCCCATCGCGTAGAGCGCGGCGACGTCCCCGGCGAGCAGCGCGTCGCGCTCCTCCTCCTCGAGGTCGAACTGCTCCAGGGCCAGCGCCGGGTCGTCGCCCAGCCGTCGCGCGAAGTCGGGGTCGCGCAGCGTCCGCCGGGCGACGAGGTTGACCGCGTAGACGCTCATCGGCCCGCCTCCCAGAACGCGAACATGTGCCCGGTCTCGGGTTCCGGCTCGATCAGCCGCGGCGCGCCGGGCGCCGGGCCGAGCGCGCCGAGCATCGCCAGCACGGTCAGGAGCTCGCCCGCCGCGTTGCCGGCCTCGGCGATCCGCCGTGGCGTCGCCTCGGCGAGCAGCGTCCCGACGTCGCCGTCGCCGAGCAGCTCGACCACCCGCGCCAGCCAGTCCTGGCCGGGCGCGCCGTCGGGCCTGCCGGGCCGGATGCGCGGCCCGGCGACCTCCTGGATCACGCCGCCGTCGGCGAGCACGAGCACCGCGAGGTCGCGGTCGTAGGAGCGGATCGCCTCGCCGACGGCGCGGCCGAAGGCATGGGCGCGGGTCGCGTTCATCACCGGCGGCGCCAGCACGTTGAGGATGATCGGCACCACCACCGGGCTGAGGTCCATGATCTGCAGCGGCACCAGCACCGAGTGGTCGACCTGCAGCGACTCCGAGCGCGAGAGGTCGAAGTCGGAGCGCAGCGCGTGGTGGAAGACGTGGCGCGCCAGGTCGGGGTCGGAGACCAGGGTCCGCGGCTCGACCGGCGGGTAGTCGTCGTTGGGCCCGCTGAACTCGTCGACGATGCCGACCAGGATCGTCGGCAGGTTGTCGAAGAAGATGGTGTTCAGATGGTCGGGGCTGAAGGCGACGACGAGGTCGGGCTCGAGCTCCCCGATCGCCTCGGCGACCGCGGCGAAGCAGCGGGCATCGACGCCCTCCGGGTCCTCTTTCACCTTCACCGGCAGGAACGGGTTGTGAGGCACCGAGCAGCCGCCGATCACCCGCGCCATCGCGATGGTCCTTCCATGGTCTCGCTCTCTTTCCGGTCCGGGGTCGTCAAGTCGGATGCTCTCGCTCAGGCGCGCTCGGGGCGCTCGGTGATCACGTCGAGCAGGTAGGGACGGCGGCGCTCGGCGACCCAGGCGATCGCCTTCTCGACCGCGGCGGGGAGGTCGGCGGGGTCGGCGATCGGTCCCGCGGCCTCGACCGAGAAGGAGCGCGCGAGGGCGGCGAAGTCGACGAAGGGCGGTCCGATCGTGGTTCCGATCTCGGAGTTTTCGAAGGAGCGGCCGCGCACCTCGACGATCCGCCGGCCGTGCTTGACCGAGTTGTAATAGGCGCGGTTGTTGTCCATCACGATCAGGAGCGGCACCTCCTGGTGGGCCGCGGTCCAGAGCGCCTCCGGGGTGAAGAGCGCGTCGCCGTCGGACTGTAGGTCGACGACGATCCGCTCGCCCTCGCGGTGTGCGAGCGCGGCGCCGATCGAGGCACCGAGGCCGTAGCCGAGGCCGCCGCCGCCCTGGCCGCCGAGGTACTGATCGGTGTGGTCCAGGTCCCAGAGCCGCAGGGCCCAGTTGCCGAGGTGGCCGTTGGCGAGGACGGGCGAGTGGCCGCGCAGGCCGGCGCCGATCACGTGGGCGAGGTAGGCCTGGCTGATCCCCTCGCCCTCGCGGCCCGCCGCCGCCTCGGCGTCCCAGCGGCGGCGCAGGTCGGCCGAGGCGGCGACCAGCTGCTCGCGCCGCTGCTCGCGCGTGGCGGCGTCGCCGGCGCCCTCGGCAAGCAACTCCCGGCAGCGGGCCAGGAGCGCCGACAGGGTCGGCTCGAGCTCGGACGCGAGGTGGACGTCGACCGGCTGCAGGCGCGAGAAGTCGGCGGTCCAGGAGCGGGTGATGAGGTGGCTGAGGCTGACGTGGGCGACCTTGGCGTCGACCGGGGTGATGCTGTGGACGGCGGACTCCTCCGGTTCGACTTGGCTCAGCACGCCGAAGAGGTCGCGGCACTCGAGGCCGAGGACGACGTCGGCGTCGGCGACGAGCCGGTGCTGGTCGCCGGAGAGGTTCAGCGGGTGGCGGGTGGGGAAGTTGAGCGCGTTCTTCCAGTACTCGCCCTCGGGGTCGATCACCGGCAGCGCCAGCAGCTCGGCCAGCTCGATCAGCGCCTCGAAGGCGGCCTCGCTGCGGCCGACGAGGTCGGCGATCACGACCGGGCGGCGCGCCTCGACCAGCCAGCGCGCGACCTGGTCGAGCGCCGCCGGGTCGGGCGGGGTCGGCGCCGGGGCGGGGAAGCGCTCGAGGTCGAGGTCGAAGGCGCGGCGCGCGGGCTCGGCCGACTCCTCGAGGTGCTCGGTGTCGGTGCAGATGTAGACCGGCGCCTGCGGCTCCGTCTTCATCAGCCGCATCGCCCGCACCAGCGACTCCGGCGTCGCCGCCAGCGAGCCCGGCTGGTCGTCCCACTTGACGTAGTCGCGGACCTGCTGGGCCTGCACGTTGGCGGTGTGGATCCAGTCGATCCAGGGGCGGCGCTTGGTCGCGTCCATCGGCCCGGTCGAGCCGAGCAGGAGGATCGGCACGCGGTCGCACCAGGCGTTGTAGATCGCCATCGCCGCGTGCTGGAGGCCGACCACGTCGTGCAGGGCGACCGCCATCGGCCGGCGGGTCGCCTTGGCGTAGCCGTGGGCGATCGCGACCGACACCTCCTCGTGGAGGCAGACGACGATCGGCAGCGTGCCCTTCTCGGCCAGCGAGTCGTGCAGGCCGCGGAAGGTGGCGCCGGGGTTGAAGGCGATGTACTCGATGCCGAGGTCGCCGAGCAGGTCGACCAGGAGGTCGGAGCCGAACTCGCCGGCGCTGCCGTTGCGGCCGTCGGGCGCCGCGCTCGCGGCGGTCGTCCGAGGGTCAACGGTCATCGCGGTTCTCTCGTCCGGGCGAGCTCACGGAGGGCAACCTAGGACCCTCGTCCGAGCAGGACAAATCCGAATCCAGATGGAACCCATAGGGGGTTCAGCGAGCGCCCGGGGGCAGCCCGCAGGCGAGGCGGATCTCGCCCAGCAACGCGCTCTGCGCGCGCGAGAGGATCTTGTCGCGGCGGACCAGCAGGAGCACCGGGAACGCCAGATCGGCCCCTTCGAGCGGCTGCTCGGCGAGCGTCCCGCGCAGCAGCTCGTCCTGGATCGAGCCGCGGAAGAGCATCGCCGCGCCGACCCCGTATTCGACCGCCTGCTTCATCGCCTCGGGGTGACCGAGCTCGATCGCGATCTTGCGGTCGGGCACGCCGAGGTCGGCGAGCCGGCGGTCGGCGAGCTTCCGCCGGCCGCTCATCGGCGACTCGACGAAGCGCAGCTCGGCGATGTCGTCGGGACCGAGCGGCGTCCCCGGGGCGGCGCCGGGCGCGGTCACCACGACCAGCTCCTCCTCGCCGATCACCTCGCATTCGAGCCAGTCGGGCTGCGGCGGGATGTCGCCGATCGCGATCGCGAAGTCGACGTCGCCGACCTGCACCGCCTCCTGCGCCGCCGCCTGGTCGGAGACCGTCATCGAGATGTGGACGTTCGGTCGTTCGCGGGCGAAGTTGGCGATCAGCGGCGGCAGCAGGTAGCTGCCCGCCGACATGCTCGCGGCGATGTTGACCGAGCCGCTCGAGCCGTCGCCGATCTCCTCCAGCTCGCGGTGCAGCTCGTGCGCGGCGCGCAGCATCTCGCGGCCCCAGCGGTAGGTCCTCTCCCCCGCTTCGGTCAGCACGTTGTGGCGCCCACTGCGCTCGAAGAGCTTCGTCCCGAGCCGCTCCTCCAGCGACCGTATGTGCCCGGTCACCACCGGCTGGGTCAGGATCAGCTGCTCGGCGGCGCGCGTCACCCCTCCTGCCTCGACCACCTGGCAGAAGATGTTCAGCTTGTACAGCGTGATGCGCAGGTCCATCGAGGACGACGCATCCGAGGTGGCGCCGCCCTGGACGGTCGCCCCCGCAGCCCTCTCCTCAGCGCTCACGGTGGACGAGGTTAGGTCGGAGTCAGATATTCGTCAAATACGACATTCAGGCCCAATTCATCGCGCTTTGCCGATGGTTCCGAACCTGGGGCTCGACACCCGCCACGTGCGCATGCTGCAGGATCGGGTGTCGTCGGGAAGGGACGTAGGCCTCGCAAGCTGTCGCCCGGGTAGGGGACGCGCCCCTCTCGCCACGGCCCGGGCAGGCTGTGGCCGTGGCGAGAGGGGCGGGTGAATGGAAGGTGTGGAGGGACACCGGCGGGAGGCGCACGGGAGGGTCACGGATCCGTGACGGAGGTCAGACCTCGTCACGAAGACGTCGAGAACTCCGGTCTTTCTCCCGTGTTGTCCAACACCGACCTACGCGCTGCGTGTATTGACCGTGCTATAGCAAGGTCAAAGTACGCAGCGCGTTCCCCGCCCCTCGATTCTGGCCTGAATGGGCCTCTAGGGCCGGAAAGTGTGACGTTCCCGGCATCTTCGTCACGGATCGGGCCGAGGTGTGGAGGCTCCCGGACCCGATCGTCACGGAAGTCCGACTTCGCGACGTCCCTGTGACGCCTCTCCCACGCACCCCTCACGTCCTGGGCTCCTCATGGGGGTCACAGCCTGCCAGGACCCCCATGAGGAGCCCAGGACCTCCCTCGGACGGCCGCAAGCGCCGCGGACCCCCGCCCCGGCCCCGCACCCCCGCCCCCAACGACGAAGGGCCGCCCTTACGGACGGCCCTTCGGCACAACTCAGCTGTCGCCGCGAGCTATTTCTTCGCGTCGTCCCCCGAGGTCGACTCGATCTCCTGGGCGAGCTCCTCCAGCTCCTCGGCGAAGGAGAGGCCGAAGCCCTCGACCGGGGCCTCGACGCCGTCGACGCCGAGTTCCGCTGCGAGGTCGTCGTCCTCGAGCAGGTCGTCGTCGGTCGGCGGCTCGATCGCCACGGCCGGTTCGATCGCCACCGTGCGGTAGTGCTTGAGGCCGGTGGCCGCCGGGATCAGCTTGCCGATGATGACGTTCTCCTTGAGGCCGACCAGGCGGTCGCGTTTGCCCTCGAGGGCGGCGTCGGTGAGGACCTTGGTGGTCTCCTGGAAGGAGGCCGCCGAGAGGAACGATTCGGTCGCCAGCGAGGCCTTGGTGATCCCGAGGATCACTTCCTCGGCTTTGGCCGGCGTGCCGCCGTCTTCTTTGGTCTTCTTGTTGAGCCGTTTGAGGGAGCCGCGATCCTCCAGCTGACCCGGAAGCAGGCTGGTCGAGCCCTTGGTCTCGATCCGCACCTTCTTCAGCATCTGCCGGGCGATCAGCTCGATGTGCTTGTCGTTGATGTCCACGCCCTGGGCGCTGTAGACCTTCTGCACCTCGGCCACCAGGTAGAGCTCGGTGTCGGTGCGGCCACGGATCGCCAGCAGGTCGGCCGGGTAGAGGGAGCCCTCGTTGAGCTGCTGCCCGACCTCGACCTTGTCGCCGTCGGCGACGTGGAGGCGGGTGCGCAGCGGGAACGAGTAGCTCTGCTCTTCGCCGCTCGGCTCGGTGACGATCACTTTCAGGGCTTTGTCGGTTTCTTCGATCGACGCTTTGCCCGCGGCCTCGGCCATCTGGGCAAGGCCCTTCGGTTTACGCGCCTCGAAGAGCTCGACGATCCGGGGCAGACCCTGCGTGATGTCCTGCCCGGCGACACCGCCGGTGTGGAACGTCCGCATGGTCAGCTGGGTGCCAGGCTCGCCGATCGACTGGGCGGCGATGATGCCGACCGCGTCGCCGATGTCGACCATCTTCCCGGTCGCCGGCGAAACCCCGTAGCAAGCGCGGCACACGCCGGTCTCGGCCTCGCACTTGAGCGCCGAGCGCACCGGGATCTTGGTCTCCTCGTCGTCGCCGAAGGCCTCGGCGATCTCTTCGACATCGGCCTGGGTGATCCACTGGTTGCGCTTCAGCAGCTCACGACCGCGTTTGGTCTCGAGCTTTTTCGCCGCCAGTCGGCCGTACAGGTTGTCGTTGAGGGAGCCGTCCTCCTTGCGAAGGGCCATCTCGATGTGGTCTTTGGTCTTGCAATCCTCCTCGCGCACGATGACGTCCTGGGCGACGTCGACGAGACGGCGGGTGAGGTAGCCGGAGTCGGCCGTCCGCAGCGCCGTGTCGGCGAGGCCCTTTCGGGCACCGTGGGTGGAGATGAAGTACTCGAGGACCGAGAGCCCCTCCATGAAGTTGGCCTTGATCGGCCGCTCGATGATCTCCCCTTTCGGGTTGGCCATCAGACCGCGCATCCCGGCCAGCTGACGGATCTGTTTGAACGATCCGCGCGCTCCCGAGTCGGCCATCATGAAGATGGGGTTCAGCTCGTCGAGGTTGTCCTCCATCGCCTGGGCGACCTCGTCCGTGGCCCGGTTCCAGTGCGCCGTCACGGCCTCGTGACGCTCCTCGGCGGTGATGTAGCCGTCGTCGTACTGGCCCTGGATGGCGGCCGTCTCTTTCTCGTAACGGTCGAGGATCTCCGCCTTCTCCGGCGGCGACACGACGTTGTTCTTGGAGACGGTGATGCCCGCCTTGGACGCGTACTGGAACCCGAGGTCCTTGAAGGCATCGAGCACCTGCGAGACCACCGGCGCGCCGTAGGCGACGACGAGCTCGGAGACCATCGCGTTGATGTCCTTCTTTTTCAGCGAGGCGTTGTTGAACTGGAACGTGCTGGGGTCGAATTCACCTTCCAGCGCGTCGGCCAGGGACCGCTCGATCTTCTCGTTGAAGATGATCCGCCCGACCGTGGTCAGGAAGTGGCCGCGACCGGCGCTCCGGTACTCGGCCAGGTCCTGCAGTTTGCAGCCGCCGTTCTCGTAGACGAGTTCGGCCTCCTGGGAGGAGCGGAACACCTTCAGCGCCCGGTGGCCGTTGTTGGCCTCCCGGGTCGCCGGCAGTTCCTCTTCCTGCTGTTTCAGCTCCGCCTCGCTCGGCCCGTAGGTCAGGTAGTAGATGCCGAGCACCATGTCCTGGGACGGGGTGGCCAGCGGCGCCCCGTGGGCCGGGGAGAGGATGTTGTTGGCGGAGAGCATGAGGATCCGCGCCTCGGCCTGGGCCTCGGCCGACAGCGGCACGTGGACCGCCATCTGGTCGCCGTCGAAGTCGGCGTTGAAGGCCGAGCAGACGAGCGGGTGGACCTGGATCGCCTTGCCCTCGACCAGCACCGGTTCGAAAGCCTGGATGCCCAGGCGGTGCAGGGTCGGCGCGCGGTTCAGCAGCACCGGGTGTTCATGGATGACTTCCTCCAGAACGTCCCAGACCTCGGGGATCATCGACTCGACCATCTTCTTCGCGGCCTTGATGTTCTGGACCGCTTTGCGCTCGACCAGCTGGGCCATGATGAACGGCTTGAAGAGCTCCAGCGCCATCAGCTTCGGCAGCCCGCACTGGTGCAGCCGCAGGCTCGGGCCGGAGACGATCACCGAACGGCCGGAGTAGTCGACGCGCTTGCCGAGCAGGTTCTGCCGGAAGCGGCCCTGCTTGCCCTTGAGCATGTCGGACAGCGACTTCAGCGGCCGGTTGCCGGGGCCCGTGACCGGGCGCCCGCGGCGGCCGTTGTCGAACAGCGCGTCGACCGCCTCCTGCAGCATCCGCTTCTCGTTGTTGACGATGATCTCCGGCGCGCCGAGGTCGAGCAGCCTTTTCAGGCGGTTGTTGCGGTTGATCACCCGGCGGTAGAGGTCGTTGAGGTCGGAGGTCGCGAAGCGGCCACCGTCCAGCTGCACCATCGGGCGCAGCTCCGGCGGGATCACCGGCACGGCGTCGAGGATCATCCACTCCGGCTTGTTCTCGGAGTTGAGGAAGGCCGAGGCGACTTTCAGCCGCTTCACGGCACGCGCCTGTTTCTGGCCTTTCGAGGTGTTGATGATCTGCTCGAGTTCCTCGCAGTCGGCGGCGAGGTCGACCTGTTCGAGCAGGTCGCGCACCGCTTCGGCACCCATGCCGCCGCGGAAGTACTCGCCCCAGCCGAACGGGGAGCCGAACCGGTCCTTGAGCTCACGGAAGACCGTCTCGTCGTTGATGACGTCCTTCGGCTTCATCTCCGTGAAGATCTTCCAGACCTCCTGCATCCGCTCGGCCGCCTCTTCGAGGTAGGCCTCGGTGTCGGAGATCTCCGCGTCGAACTGTTTGCGCAGTTCTTTGAGCATTTTGGCGCGCTCGTCGTCTTTGAGTTTGCGCAGCTGCGCCGCGGTCAGTTTCAGCGAGTCCGCCCAGATGTGGTCTTCGTCGTCGAATTTGGCCTGGTCGCCGTCCTCGAGGTACTTCACGCGCCGCTCCAGCGACTCGTTCAGCTCCTGGGTCCGTTTCTGCCGTTCGACTTCGTAGGAGTCGACGACTTTTTTGACCTCTTTCTCGAGTTTGCCGACGTCCTTGTCACGGGCCTCCTCATCGACCCAGGTGACCATCGAGGCGGCGAAGTAGAGCACCTTCTCCAGCTCTTTCGGCGCCATGTCGATCAGGTAGCCGATCCGGCTCGGGACGCCCTTGAAGAACCAGATGTGGGAGACCGGCGAGGCCAGGTCGACGTGCCCCATCCGCTCGCGGCGGACCTTGGAGCGCGTCACCTCGACGCCGCAGCGCTCGCAGACGATGCCCTTGTAGCGGACCCGCTTGTACTTGCCGCAGTAGCACTCCCAGTCCTTGGTCGGACCGAAGATGCGCTCGCAGAAGAGCCCGTCTTTCTCCGGCTTCAGCGTCCGGTAGTTGATCGTCTCCGGCTTCGTGACCTCGCCCCAGCTCCAGGAGCGGATCTTTTTCGAAGACGCGAGACCGATCTCGATCGCGTCGAAATTGTTGATGTCGATCATCAGTCCTCCACCTCTGCCGCAGTGGCCTCTTGGCCTTCTCCGGCACCATCATCAGTTCCCGCCTCGCCCTCGGCGACGACCTGCTCCTCTTGCTCGTCGGCCGCTTCGGGTTTGCTCAGCGCGTTGCCGTCGGGACCGTTGTCGGCGCGGACCCCGGTGAGGTCCATGCCCAGCTCCTCGGCGGCTTTGAGGAGGTCGTCCTCCTCGTCCGAGATTTCGACATCGGTGCCCTCCGACACGACGTTGGCGTCGAGCGAGAGGCTCTGGATCTCCTTCAACAGCACTTTGAAGGACTCCGGGATCGACGGCTCGGGGATGTTCTCCCCCTTGACGATCGCCTCGTAGGCCTTGACGCGCCCGACCGTGTCGTCGGACTTGACGGTGAGCATCTCCTGCAGCGTGTAGGCGGCGCCGTAGGCCTCCAGGGCCCAGACCTCCATCTCGCCGAAGCGCTGGCCGCCGAACTGCGCCTTGCCGCCCAGCGGCTGCTGGGTGACGAGCGAGTAGGGACCGGTGCTCCGGGCGTGGATCTTGTCGTCCACCAGGTGCAGGAGCTTCAGGATGTACATGTAGCCGACCGTGACCTTGCCCTCGTAGGGCTCGCCGGTGCGGCCGTTGTAGAGCTGCGCGGTGCCCGAGGCCTTCGCGCCCTCGCGGCCGTGGGCGTCGACCCCGAGGTCGATGCCGCGGTCTTCGTTCTCTTTCTGCCAGTGGACCAGCGCCTCGTCGACGTCCTCGACGGTGGCCCCGTCGAAGACCTGCGTCGCGACGTAGACCCGGCCGTCGCCCTCGTCGGAGTGGGCCTGCTTGTAGGCCTCCGAGCCGTCGTCGTACCAGCCGTTCGCCGCGACCCACCCGAGGTGGGTCTCGAGGATCTGGCCGATGTTCATCCGGCTCGGCACGCCGAGCGGGTTGAGGATGACGTCGACGGGGGTGCCGTCGGCCAGGTGAGGCATGTCCTCCTCGGGCACGATCTTCGAGATCACACCCTTGTTCCCGTGGCGGCCGGCGAGCTTGTCGCCCTCGGAGATCTTGCGCTTGGTCGCGACGAAGACGCGGACCAGGTCGTTGACCCCCGGGGGCAGGTCGTCGCCCTCGTCGCGGCTGAAGGTGAGGACGTCGATGACGACGCCACCCTCGCCGTGCGGCACTTTCAGCGAGGTGTCACGGACCTCGCGCGCCTTCTCCTTGAAGATCGCGCGGATCAGCTTCTCCTCGGCGGTCAGCTCGGTCTCGCCCTTCGGCGTGACCTTGCCGACCAGCAGGTCACCTGACACGACGTCGGCGCCGACGCGGACGATGCCGCGCTCGTCGAGGTTGCGCAGGCTCTCCTCGGAGCGGTTCGGGATGTCGCGGGTGATCTCCTCGTCGCCGAGCTTGGTCGTGCGGGCGTCGATCTCGTACTCCTCGATGTGGATCGAGGTGAGTTCGTCTTCCTTGACCAGGCGCTCCGACAGGATGATCGCGTCCTCGAAGTTGTAGCCCTCCCAGGACATGAAGGCGACCAGGCAGTTCTTGCCCAGCGCGATCTCGCCGCCACCGGACGCCGAGCCGTCGGCGAGCACGTCGCCGGTCTTGACTTTCTGTCCGGCCTTGACGATCGGGCGCTGGTGGATCAGCGTCCCCTGGTTCGACCGCATGAACTTGTTCAGGCGGTGATCGTCCTTGCCTTCGGCGTGGGTGACCTCGATGCGGTTGGCGTCGACGTAGGAGATCTCGCCGTCGTGCTTGGCGATGACCACGTCACCGGAGTCGATCGCGCAGCGCCGCTCCATCCCGGTGCCGATCAGCGGCGGGTCCGGTTTGAGCAGCGGCACGGCCTGACGCTGCATGTTCGAGCCCATCAGGGCGCGGTTTGCGTCGTCGTGCTCGAGGAACGGGATCAGCGAGGTCGCCACCGACCAGATCTGGGACGGCGACACGTCCATCAGGTCGACTTCTTTAGGAGACGCGGTCGCGTACTCCTGCTCGCCGGCGCGGACCAGGACCTGCGGGCCCTTGAGCTTGCCGGTCGCCTTGTCGAACTCGGAGTTCGCCTGGGCGATGATCTTGTCCTCCTCCTGGGTCGCGTCGTAGCGGACGATCTCGTCGGTGACGACGCCGTCCTTCACGAGGCGATAGGGGGTGGTGACGAAACCGTGCTCGGAGATCTCCGCGTAGGAGGCGAGCGAGCCGATCAGGCCGATGTTCGGTCCCTCCGGGGTCTCGATCGGGCACATCCGGCCGTAGTGGGTCGGGTGCACGTCGCGGACCTCGATCGGGGCCCGCTCACGGGTCAGGCCGCCGGCACCGAGCGCCGAGAGGCGGCGGCGGTGCGTCAGCCCCGAGAGGCTGTTGGTCTGGTCCATGAACTGGGACAGCTGCGAGGACCCGAAGAACTCTTTCATCGCCGCCACGACCGGGCGGATGTTGATGATCGTCTGCGGGGTGATCGCGTCGGAGTCTTCGGTCGTCAGGCGCTCGCGGACGACGCGCTCCATCCGGTAGAGGCCGATCCGGAAGGCCTCCTGGATCAGCTCGCCGACCGTGCGCAGGCGCCGGTTGCCGAAGTGCTCGTACTCGTCGAGGTGCTCGTAGACCGCCTCGCGCGGGTAGGTGAGCGCTTCCGCCGCGTAGTCCTTGATCGGGTTCTCCTCGTCGACCTCCTCGGGGATCCCGAGCAGCTTCGGCAGGGAGACGAGCTCCTTGACCAGGGCGATGATGTCGTCGTGGGTGAGCACCCGCGTCTCGAGGTCGATGTCGAGATCGAGGCGGGCGTTCAGCTTGTAGCGACCGACCCGGGTCAGGTCATAACGCTTCGGGTCGAAGAACAGCTGGTCGAGGAGGCCGCGGGCGGCGTCGACGCTCGGCGGCTCGCCCGGACGCTGTTTTTTGAACAGCTCGACCAGGGCGCCCTCTTCCGTCCTGGTGGCCTCGCTGTCGGCTTCGATCGTGTGGCGGATGTAGATCGAGTTGTCGAAGAGGTCGAGGAGTTTCTGGTCCTCGACGTAGCCCATCGCGCGCAGCAGGACCGTGACCGGCAGTTTCCGCTTGCGGTCGATCCGCACGAAGACTTTGCCTTTTTTGTCGACTTCGAGCTCCAGCCAGGAGCCGCGGGCCGGCATCAGGTTGGCGATGAAGACCTGCTTCTCCGGGTCCTTCGGGGCCATCACGTAGGCGCCCGGCGAACGGACGAGCTGGGTGACGACGACGCGCTCGGTGCCGTTGATGATGAAGGTCCCGCGCTCGGTCATCCACGGGAAGTCGCCCATGAAGACGGCCTGCTCGCGGATCTCGCCGGTCTCCTTGTTCTGGAAGGCGACCGTCGCGGTCAGCGGCCGCGAGTAAGTCATGTCCTTCTCGCGACACTCCTCAATAGAGTGCGGCGGCTCCTCGAATTTGAACTCGCCGAAGACGATCTGCAGGTTCCCCGTGTAGTCCTCGATCGGGGAGATGTCGTTGATCGTCTCGCGGAGTCCACCGTTCACCGGATCGGTCAGTTCCTCGAAGGAACGACGCTGGATATCGATGAGATGTGGGACTTCGAGAGGGTTTTCTAGGCGGGAAAAGCTCCTACGGGTTACGGGGGCAGCGTTGGAACGTGCCAAGTCGGCGACTCCTCGGACGGTCAGAGGGACTGTGAAAAGGGCCCGTGCGGCGGGCAGGCGTACTCAGAAAAGCGCGCGACCGGGGAAAATAGCATGCGCTATCCCCCGGCCGCAAGTTTGGCTCTGCGACTGGCCTCCAGTCGCGAGACGCGAAGCGTCGGCTATTTGAGCTCGACGGTGGCGCCGGCCTCCTCGAGTTCCGCTTTGAGTTTCTCGCCCTCGTCGCGCTCGACGCCCTCTTTGACCGGGCCCGGAGCGGCGTCGACGACGGCCTTCGCCTCTTTGAGGCCGAGGCCGGTGGCGTTGCGGACGACTTTGATGACCGGGACCTTCTGGCCGCCGACCTCGGTGATGACGACGTCGACGGTCGAGGACTCCTCGCCCCCACCGGCCTCCTCGCCCCCACCGCCGCCACCGGCGGCCGGCGCGGCGGCCGCGACGGCGGTCGCGGAGACGCCGAACTCCTCCTCGAGCGCTTTGATCCGCTCGGAGAGCTCGAGGACGGAGATGCCTTTCAGCTCCTCGATCCACTCAGCAGTTGAAGTTGCCATCTGGTCCTACCCCTCTTGGTCGTTTGAGTCTTCGGAAGTGGTGTCGTCGCCCTCGCCCTTGGGCTCGGTCGGAGCCTCCTCGGCGGGAGCCTCGCCCGCCTCGGCAGTGGGCTCCTCGGTGGAAGTCTCCTCGGCGGGCGGCGCCTCAGCGGGAGCGGGCGCCTCGGTCGCGGGCGCCTCGGTCGCGGCCTCGGCGGGCGCGGGCTCCTCGGCGGGCGCCTCCGGCGCGGCGGCCGGGGCCTCTCCGGTGACGAGGCCCTTCTCGGCGATCTGGCCGAGCTGCGTGGCGAGCCCCTGGATCAGCGCGTTCAGGCCGCGGACCACGCCGGTCAGCGGGCTGGCGACGAGGCCGGCGAACTGGCCGACCAGGACTTCGCGCGAAGGCAGGCGGGCGATCGATTTGAAGGCCGCCTCGTCGAGCACGGTTTCGCCCATCAGCCCACCCTTGTAGGTGAGGACCTCGTGCTCTTTGTTGAAGCTGGTGATCGCCTTGGCGGCGGCCGCGGTGTCGCCGCGGACGAAGGTCAACGCGGTCGGGCCGACCAGCAGCTCGGCGAGCCGGTCCTCCCCGGCCTGCTCGGCGGCACGTTTCGTCAGCCGGTTCTTGACGACCCGGAAGCTCGAGTCGGTCTCACGCAGCTTGCCGCGCAGCTCGGCTGCCTGGGGAACGCTGATCCCGCGGTAGTCGACGGCGAAGATCGCTTCCGCGCCCTCGATCTGGGCAGCGATCTCTTGGATGGTCTGTGACTTTTCCTCGCGGTTCATCGTCTCTCCTACACCGGGCTTAGAGGCATTGCCACGCCGGTGGTCTCAGGTGGGCGGCGACGCAGTGTAGAGGAAACGCGGAACGAGCGCGTCTAAGCAGCGACGCGAGCTGCTTCCTCGGTCCATTCGTACAACGTCTCCGGCGCGATGTCTGCTTCGTTCGGCCAGTGAAGCGTCATACCGCCCGGGTAGATCGCGATCCTGCGGAAGTACTCCGGATCCCGAAGAGGCTGGAAGACGGGGCCGCCACCGACGACGCGGCCGAGATCCACCTCGGCCGCCAGGCCATCCTCCCAGCGCAGCCAGACCAACGTACCTTCAGTCGGCTTCGCCTCGATCAGCCGTGGATAGTCCCAGCGCATGGCCTCAGACTAAGGGTCTCACGGGAGGGGATCAATCGGCACCATGGCCTTTTCTTGACGCGCACGGTGCCAGTTGGCGAGCAGCTCGTCCTGATGCAAGCGTGCCCATCTGGTGACGAGCCGATTCGGCCGACGTGGCAGCCGGCCACCGAGCGGCTTCAGGGTCTCGATGTCGTAGCTGAACCGCTGACCGGCGAATTCCGCGTGTGAAAATGCGGCCGACCCTTGTGTCGATCCTCGTTGTAGAGGAAAAAGATCACGATGCCGTAGAAGGCGCTCACGCGGGGCATGAGCCCCTAAGGGCTCAGCCGCTACAAGTTCGCCCCCTTGGGGCGGAGAAGATGACGCTTACTCGGCGGAGGCGCCGGCGCCGACCAGCTCGCGGTCGACGGCTTTGCCGGTGTCGACGCGGATGCCCGGGCCCATCGTGGTGGCGAGGGTCGCCGAGCGGATGTATTTGCCTTTGGCGCCGGCGGGCTTGGCGCGGATGATCTCGTCCATCACCGCGGTGTAGTTGTCGAGCAGTTTCTGGCCGTCGAAGGAGGCCTTGCCGATCGCCATGTGGACGATCGCCTGGCGGTCGGTGCGGTATTCGACTTTGCCCGACTTCGAGTCCTGGACGGCCTTTTCGATGTCTTCGGTGACGGTGCCGACTTTCGGGTTCGGCATCTTGCCCTGGGGCCCGAGGATGCGGCCGAGCTGGCCGACCACCGGCATCATGTCCGGGGTCGCGATCGCGACGTCGAAGTCGGTCCAGCCTCCCTGGACTTTCTCCGCCAGATCCTGGGCGCCGACGAAGTCCGCGCCGGCGGCCTCGGCGTCACGCGCCTTGGCGCCCTGGGCGAAGACCGCGACCGAGACGTCTTTGCCCAGCCCGTGCGGGAGGGCGAGCGTGCCGCGCAGCTGTTCGTCGGCGTGGCGCACGTTGACGCCGAGCAACACGTGGAGCTCGACCGTCTCGTCGAACTTGGCGCTGGCCGTCTCCTTGATCAGCGCAACCGCCTCGGCCGGCGGGTAGAGCCGGTCGCGCTGGACTTTCTGGTGCTGCATGCGGAAGCGTTTGCCGTGGGCCATCGCTCGGATCTCCTATTTGACGTCGACGCCCATCGAGCGGGCGGTGCCGGCGATGATCTTCGAGGCGGCGTCGAGGTCGTTGGCGTTGAGGTCGGGCATCTTGCGCTCGGCGATCGCGCGGATCTGCTCCGGGGTGATCGTCCCGACTTTGTTCACGTGGGGCTCGCCGGAGCCCTTCGGGATGCGGATCGCCTCCTTGATCAGGACCGCGGCGGGCGGCGTCTTGGTGACGAAGGTGAAGGAGCGGTCCTCGTAGACCGTGATTTCGACCGGGATGATCGTCCCGCCTTCACCCTGGGTCTGCGCGTTGAAGGCTTTGCAGAAGTCCATGATGTTGACGCCGTGCTGGCCCAGCGCGGGGCCGACGGGCGGCGCCGGGTTGGCGTTGCCTGCCTGGATCTGCAGCTTGATGACGGTGAGTACTTTCTTGGCCATGGGCGGTTGGGGAGCGTAGCGGGTCGCGCCCGTCTAGATCTTCTTGACCTGGTCGTAGCCGACCTCGACCGGGGTCTCGCGACCGAAGATCGAGACCAGGACTTTGAGTTTCGCGCCGTCCTCGTTGATCTCGGCGATCTCGCCGGAGAAGTCGGAGAGCGGGCCGGAGATGACTTTGACCGATTCGCCGATCGCGAACTGCGCCTGGGTACGCGGCCGCTCGGCGGTCTCGCGGTGGAGCAGGCGGTCGACCTCCGGTTTCGAGAGCGGCACCGGCTTGTTCCGTTCGGCGCCGACGAAGCCGGTGACCCCGGGCGTGTTTTTGACCAGGCTCCAGGCGTCGTCGGTCATCTCCATGTTGACCAGGACGTAACCGGGCATCGTCCGTTTCTCCTGGGTCACTTTCTGGCCGTCCTTGACCTCGGAGACCTGCTCGGTGGGGACGACGACCTGCCGCACATTGCGGTTCTGGCTCATCGTCTGGACGCGGTGCTCAAGGTTGTGCTTGACCTTGTTCTCGTGCCCGGAATAGGTGTTGATCACGTACCAGCGAAACATCGAATTGGGAAGCCTTCTTGTCGGTTAGAGGATCTGCTTGACGAGCCAGTTGAAGAGCGCGTCGAGGGCGCCGAGGTAGGCCGCCGTGACGGCCACGAAGATGATCGTGACGACGGTCGCCTGGACCAGCATGTCCCGGTCGGGCCACTGGACTTTCTTCAGCTCGGCCCAGCAGGAAAGCAGGAAGCCGATGACGCCGCCGCGCGCCCGGCTCTGCCGTTCGGCGGTGGCTTTTTTCTGTTGGCGGGCGAGCTGTTCTTTCTCGCGCCGTTTCTGCTCGTCACGTTTTTCGCGCTCCGCCTGCTTGGCGGCTTTCGCCTCGGCGCGCCGTTCCGCCCGTGAGGGCTCGTGCGGCGCGTCGGGGGTGTCCAGGTCGGCCTCCGAGGCGCCCGCCGCGATCCCGGCCTCGACGGCCTCGACCTCGGCGACGTCACCGGAGACGCCGATCTGGGTGTCGTGCTGCGCCCGCGACTCAGCGCGGCGCTCGGAGCCGGAGCGTTTCTGCTCTTCGGCTTCGCGAGCGCGGCGCTCGGCCTTGCGCTGTGCGCGGGTTTTCGCCATCGACCTCTACCGGGTCTCTTTGTGCGGGGTGTGCTTCCCGCACCAGCGACAGAACTTCCGCAGCTCGACACGGTCGGGCGAATTACGCCGCGACTTGTTGGTCTGATAATTCCGCCGCTTGCAGTCTTCGCAAGCCAGCGTCACCGCGATGCGGACATCTCCGCGAGCCATCTGTCCCCTCAAGTTCCGTGCCCGAAGGCACTCGTTACAAAGTAAAACCCCGGGCCGAGGCGCGAGGCTCGGACAAGGATAGCGGGCGGGAACGGCTTAGGTGGGAAGGCGTTGAGCGGATGGGCGAGCGGATGTCGATTCGGGCGCTGGGACGGCGGGGACCGGGGGCGGGATGGCTGGCGCCTCGGAGGTTTGCGGCGGGGGATAGCTGTCGCCTCGGGCGGCTGATCGGCGGCCCCGGCCGGCTAAGGCCGCCGATCAGCCGCCGGGCCGGGCACCGGGGGAGATCCTCGGGAGGCAGGGTCCGGGACGGATGGCGCACGGAAGCCTCACGGGTTACCGACGGAAGCGTCACGACTTGCGCCTTCCGTGCGCCTTCCGTGACACCTGAGAGGTCCCACCACGGTGAGTTCGCAGAAATCCGCGCATAGCGCGGAGAAGTACGAACTCACCGGGTGGGCTGGCCCGGTTTCGGGACGAAGGCGCGCGGGAGGGGCACGGAAGCCTCACCTCTCCTCCCTTCCGTGACCTTCTCCACGGATCCGTGCGTCTTCCGTGACGGCGGATCCGTCGCCCGCTGAGTTGACCACACCCCGGTGTGGCCCGGTCAGCGAGCGCGGTGCGGCATGGAGGTGTGTGTCGTCTCCTCCCCGCAGGCTCCCGTCCCTTGTCCCGCAGACCCCGGTGTCTCGAAGTCGGGCGACTAGCCGGGGACGCGGGACTGGGCTTTGACCTGGATCGCAACCAGGTTGGCGTACTTCGCGGTGGCCGCGCCGCTCGCCGAGCAGGTGAGGATCGCGGGGCCCGCGGTGGTCAGGCTGCGGGCCGCTGAGAGGGACAGGGTCGTCACTTTGGCGGCGCCGAGGGTGGCGACCGCTTCGCCGCCGCCGTTCAGCGTGCAGGCGACGGTGCTTTCCGCCGTCGCTTCGATGACGACGTTGGCGCTGACGACGTAGGAGCCGGCGGCGAGGTTCTCGGCGAGGACCGGGGCGGCGGTCGGCGCGATCGGCTTCGCGGTGCCGAAGACTTCGAATGCCGGCAGGTCGCCGGCTTCGCCTTTCGGGCCCTGGATGCCCTGCGCGCCCCTGGCGCCGGTCGCGCCTTTCGGGCCCGGCTTGCCGGTCTTGCCCTGCGGGCCTTGGGCGCCCGCCGGACCGCGCGCGCCCTGCAGCTGGGCGCGGGTCTTCTTGGCGATCTTGCCCGCGGTCACCGCTTCCTTCTTCAGCTGGGCGGTGTCGACCGAGTTGCGGGGCAGTTGGGTGGCCGCGTAGGCGCCGCCGCCGAGGGCGAGGAAGAGGGCGAGCGTCGCGGCGATGTTGGCGTACGTGAGGTGACGGCGCAGGAAGTCCACGCCGTCACCTTAACGTCCGCCTGGGTCGCGATGGGGCTCAGCCGACGTCGCGGCGGGTGAGCCGCCACAGGCCGATCGCCAGCGGCACCCCCATCCACAGCGCCAGCGCCACCAGGCCCTGGGCCCATTCGTGGCCGCTCATCACCGTCGTGGTCAGCGGTTCCAGCGCTTCGGCGCTGTTGATCCAGTCGATGACGCCGTGCAATGCGTGGATCGAGCCGAGCGCGGCGAGGGCGACCGGCAGCGCGAAGTAGAGGACGATCGCGGGCGCCGAGGACTGCAAGGCGGCGCCGAAGCCGATCCCGATCACCATCGCGGTCACCACGTAGACGACGTCCTGACCGAGCAGCCCGAGCGGCAGCGACCAGACGTTCGGCGCGTCGGTCGAGGCGAGCGCCGTGCCGAGCGCCGCCAGCGCTACCGCCACCACCGTCGCCACCAGGGCGAGGACGACCCCGGCGCAGAGCTTCGCGACGAGCAGCCGCGGGCGCTCGGGGACCAAGGCGAAGCTGACCAGCGCCGTCCGCTGCGACCACTCCGAGCTGACCAGCAGGATGCCGACGACCGGCAGCAGGATCCCGGCGGGCTGCAGCGCGTTGGAGATCACGTGGCGAAACGTTTTGTCGTCATCGTGGCCGGCGAGCACGGTGATCACGACGGCGAGGACGGTCAGTCCCAACACCGCCAGTTGCAGCCAGAAGCCGCTGCGGGTGTCGACCATCTTGCGCAGCTCCACCTTGGTCAGGCGGGCCAGGCCCGGCCGCCGGTCGCGCGCCGCGGGCGCCGCGTTCTCGCTTGCGTCGATCGCGTGGGCGCTCATCGTTTGCCCTCCTCGCCGTTGTCGGTGGTCAGGTCGAAGAACAGCTGCTCGAGGCCGGCGTCCCCGGCGGGCGCCAGGTGGACGAGGGCGACCCCTCCCCCCTGCGCCGCGACGCCGACCGCGCGCGGCTCGGCGTCGACCAGGAAGCCGCCGCCTTCGGCCTCGCGCGCCTCGAGGCCGGCCCCGGCGAGAGCGCGGCCGAGGGCCTCGCCGTCGTCGGCGCGGACCAGCGTCCCGGCGTCGGACAGCAGCTCTTCTTTGCTCCCCTCGGCGACGATCTTGCCGCTGCCGATGATCACGAGACGGTCGGCGATCGCGTCGACCTCGTGGAGAAGGTGTGACGAGAGGAGCACGGTCCCGCCCCGCTCGGCGAAGTCACGCAGGAGGCCGCGCATCCAGCGCATCCCCTCCGGGTCGAGGCCGTTGGCGGGCTCGTCGAGGATCAGCACCTCGGGTTCGCCGATCAGCGCGTTGGCGATCCCCAGCCGCTGGCGCATCCCGAGCGAGTACTGGCGCACCCGTTTGCGCGCCGCCGCGCGGTCGAGCCCGACCAGCCCGAGCAGGTCGTCGACCCGCTTCTCCTCGACCCCCATCGTCTGGGCGGAGATCGCCAGCGCCTCGCGGCCGCGCCGGCCGCCGTGCTGGGCGGAGGCATCGAGCAGCACGCCGACCCGCCGACCCGGGTTCGGCAGCCGGCGGTACTCCCCGCCGAGCACCCCGGCGCGGCCGGCGTCCGGCGTCGAGAACCCGCAGATCATCCGCATCGTCGTCGTCTTCCCCGCCCCGTTGGGACCGAGGAAGCCGGTGACGGTGCCCGGCTCGCAACGGAAGGTCACGTCGTCGACGACGGCCCTCCCGCCAAATCTCTTGGTCAACTTCTCGGCTTCGATCATGCCGCCAGGTTTCCCCTTCCGCGCGGCGCGCGCATCCGCCGCTGGTCGCCAGTTCACCCCGCCGTAAGTCGACGGCCGGCCCCTACTTTGGTAGCGGCACCGGACTCCACGGCGGCCCTACGCTGTGGACGTGGCCTCGATCGAGGTGAAGCGTGGACTGGAGCCGGCGCGCTGGCAGCGGCGGCTGCTCCCCGGCTCGATGGTCGACGGGCCCGACGCGCGGCGCAGCCTGCGCGACTGGGCGGTCGACGCGCTGGTCACCGTGGTCGCGCTGGGGATCGGGGTCATCGCCCTGCATGACACCTGGGGGCAGCACGGCGTCGTCTTCCGCGCCGTCGACATCGTCCTCGGCGTCGCCTCGCTGGCCGCGCTCTGGGACCGCCGCCGCCACCCGGTCGGCGTCGCCGCCTTCGTCGTCCCCGCCTCGGCGATCTCGGCGCTGGCGGGCGGCGCCGGGCTCGTCGTCCTCTTCAACGCGGCGATCCGCTGCAACCGCCGCGACCTCACCTGGATCACGGTCGCCTCGATCGCCGCCGCGGTCGTCAACGCGCTGCTCTACGCGATGGACGGGACCGACCTGCGCGACAACGTGCTGGTCGGCGTGCTGCTGTTCGGCATCGCGATCGGCTGGGGGCTCTTCGTCCGGGTCCGCCGCGATCTCGTCGACTCGCTGCACGAGCGGGCGGCGCGGCTGGAGGACGAAGGGCGGCTGCGGGTCGAGCGGGCGCGGCTGGAAGAGCGCGAGCGGATCGCGCGGGAGATGCACGACGTGCTCGCCCACCGGCTGTCGCTGCTGAGCCTGCACGCGGGGGCGCTCGAATTCCGCCCCGGCGCGCCGCCGGAGGAGATCGCGGCGACGGCGGGGGTCGTCCGCGAGGCGGCGACCGCGGCGCTCGAGGAGCTGCGCGACGTGGTCGGCGTGCTGCGCGAGGGGACCGACGGGGAGGTCCGCCGGCCGCAGCCGACGCTCGCCGACCTGCCGACGCTGATCGAGGAGTCGCGGGCGGCGGGGATGCGGATCGAGGCGGAGCTCGACCTGCCCAAGGCGACCGGCGGCAGCGTCGGTCGCACCGCTTATCGGGTGGTCCAGGAGGGGTTGACGAACGCGCGCAAGCACGCGCCCGGGGTGCTGGTGCGGGTGCGGGTCACGGCGTCGGCGGAGGCGCTCGGGATCGAGATCCGCAACCCCGCCCCGCTGGTCCCGCTGCCCGCTCCGGCGCTTCCCGGCGCGGGCAGCGGGCTGGTCGGCCTCGGCGAGCGGGTCCAGCTGGCGGACGGCGCGCTGCGCCACGAAGTGGGTCCGGGCGGCGAATTCGTCCTGGAGGTGACGCTGCCGTGGGAGCGATGAGCCCGATCCGGGTGATGCTGGTCGACGACGACCCGCTGGTCCGCTCGGGGCTGCGGATGATGCTCGGGGGCACCGAGACGGTCGAGGTCGTCGCCGAGGCCGACGACGGCGAACGGGTCCTCGCCGCGGTCGACCGGCACCGGCCCGACGTCGTCCTGATGGACATCCGCATGCCGGGGCTCGACGGCGTCTCGGCCGCGGCCTTACTCGCCGCGCAGCCCTCGCCGCCCGCCGTCCTGATGCTGACCACCTTCGACGCCGACGAGCTGGTGCTGCGGGCGCTCCGCGCCGGGGCGGCCGGGTTCCTCCTGAAGGACACGCCGCCGGCGGAGATCGTCCGCGCGATCGAGCTCGTCCACGCCGGCGACTCGATGCTCTCCCCCGCGGTGACGCGGCGGCTGATCGACCTGGTCGCCGGCGAGGCCGACGAGAGCACACCGCGCGCCGACGCCGACCGCCTCCTCGCCGGCCTCTCCCCGCGCGAGCTCGAGGTCGCCCGCGCCGTCGGCCGCGGCCTCTCCAACGCCGACATCTCCGCCGAGCTCCACCTCAGCGTCGCCACCGTGAAGGCCCACGTCTCCCGCCTGCTGGAGAAGCTCGGCGCCGACAACCGCGTGCAGGTCGCACTGCTGATCCGCGATGCGTCGCCGTCTGGGGTTCGGCGGTAGGTGGGCCATTTCACGGGGCCCGGGACCCGGGCGGCCGTCCGAGATGGGTTGAAGGTGTCCTGGGCTCCTCATGGGGGTCCTGGCAGGCTGTGACCCCCATGAGGAGCCCAGGACGTGAGGGGTGCGTGGGAGAGGCGTCACAGGGACGTCGCGAAGTCGGACTTCCGTGAGGGTCGGGTCGGGGAGCTTCCACACCCCGGCCGGATCCGTGACGAAGATGCCGGGAACGTCACACTTTCCGGCCCTCAGAGGCCCTTTTCGGGCCTGAATCAGGGGGCCGATAACGCGCTGCGTGTTTTAGGGCCCCTATAGGGGGGTCAACTCACGCAGCGCGGAAGTCGGTGTTGCACAACACGGGAGGAAGCGTGGAGTTCCCGGCATCTCCGTCACGGATCCGGCGGCCGGGGGCTCGCGTGGTTCGAAATCCACGTCATAGGTGGATTTCGAACCACGGTAGGACGACCGGGGATCCGCGTGGTTGGAAACCCGCGCCATACGCGGATTTCCAACCACGCAGACCCCTGACCGTTCGGGGACCGGCCCCCGGCGCCCGTCGTGGGCATCCCGTCACGGATCCGTGAACCTCCCGTGCGCCTCCCGCCGGTGTCCCTCCACACCTTCCGCACACCCGCCCCTCTCGCCACGGCCACAGCCTGCCCGGGCCGTGGCGA
>Ga0209941_1000378_pt1 | contig 59655 bp, 68 predicted proteins | sample ThiBiot_300_plan_FD_183945 | JGI IMG/M metagenome (GOLD analysis project Ga0209941, IMG submission 183945) | Wastewater bioreactor microbial communities from Cape Town, South Africa - Thiocy_solids_1 (SPAdes) | ecosystem: Engineered > Bioremediation > Thiocyanate > Unclassified | place: South...
GCAATGAAGCGGCGGCCCGTGCGACGCTGCTGGCCATCAGCGGCGATCGACTGACCGCGCTGCCGCTGTTGCCCAAGGGCATATCACCGGCACTCGACAGTGTCACGCCGTTGCCCGTTGATGAACTACCCGAACTGCAGCAATCCCGCGCCCAACAAGCGAGTGCCGAAGCTGGTGTGCAGGTCGCCCGCCGGGCACGAATTCCCGATCCCACACTCAGCCTGACCGGTGGCCAGGTGCGCAGCGGACCGCGCACCGATCAGGTGATCGGCGTGAGCGTGTCCATTCCCTTGCCGATGCTCAACACCGGCCGAGCCGAAGTGGATGCCGCCCGAGCGGAAGCTGATGCGGCTGCGGCCGGCGTGCGTTCGCGTCAATTTGTGCTGCAAGCCGGCCTGCAGGAAGCGCAAGCCCGTTACGCCGCCTTGCGGAACGCCACCGAGGCGTTCCGCAGCGGCCGCGCCGCTGCGTTCGAAGATCGCACCACATTGCTCGAGAAGCTCTGGCGCGCCGGCGAAATCAGCACATCCGATTACCTCGTACAGCTCAAACAGAGCCTGGACACCGCGTTGTCCGGCCAGGAACTGGAAAGCCAGACCTGGCAGACCTGGTTCGACTACCTCACCGCTGCGGGCCGTCTCACCGATTGGCTCGATGGCCGCACACAGGATGTTTCCCGATGAATACCTCTTTCTTGAAACGCAGCCTGCTGGGGATGGCGTTGCTGGTTGTCTTGGCCGGTCCCACCATTGCGCAGGAACCAGCACCTGCCAATCCGCTTGCGCTCGATGCCAAGGCCGTCAAGGACGCCGGCATCGTTCTGGACAAGGCCGGCGTTCGCGCATTGGGTGATGAACTCAAGGCCCCCGGTGAAGTGAAAGCCGATGCGTATTCCACCGTGCTGGTGTCGCCCCGCGTGGAATCGCAGGTACTGGCCCGCAAGGCCAAGCTTGGCGACGTGGTGAAGGCCGGCGCACCATTGGTGGTGCTCTCTGCGGTACAAGTGGCTGAGACGCAAGGTGCGTTGATCGTGGCCGAGCAGGACTGGCAACGAATCGCGTCGCTTGGACCACAGGCGGTGTCGGCCCGACGCTACAACGAGGCGAAAGTGCAGCGCGACCAGGCACGCGCCAAGTTGCGTGCCTACGGTTTGTCCGACGGTCAGATCGGTGGGTTGCTACGCAAGGGATCAGCCGGCGCCGATGGCAGTTTCGAGTTGCTCGCGCCGGCCGCTGGTCGCGTTACTACCGACGAGTTCCTGGTGGGTGAGCGGGTGGAACCGGGCCGCACGCTGTTCACCTTGGTCAAGGAGGATTCGGTCTGGGTTGTCGCGCAGATGGCACCGTCCGATGCCGAACGGGTCAAGGCTGGCGCGGACGCCCGCATCCTGGTGCATGACGCCGAGGTGCCCGGCACCGTGGTACAGCGCTCGCACCAGACCAATGAGAGCACGCGCACGGTTCCAGTACGCATCGAAGTCGACAACCGCAAGGATCTGCTGCATCCGGGTGAACTGGTCGAGGCACGCATCGCCGTCGGTGGCGTCGTGCAGAAACTCGCGGTTCCGGCGGAGTCGATTGTGCTGCTGCAGAACCAGCCGACCGTGTTCATCGTCAAAGCCGACGGTCAGTTCGAGCCGACACCGGTCATGGTCGGTGACACGCGTGATGGCTGGACGGTGATTACGCAGGGCCTCAAACCCGGCACCACCTACGTGCGCAAGGGGGCTTTCGCGTTGAAGGCCCGCTTGTTGCGCTCGCAGTTGGGAGAAGGATGATGTTGGAACGTCTGGTTGAATTCTCCCTGCGTTACAAGGTGCTGGTACTGATCACCTTTGCCGTCGTTGCCTTCCTCGGCTTTCAGGCGGTACGCCAGTTACCCATCGACGCGTTTCCGGACGTCACTCCGGTGCAAGTCAATGTCTACACCGAAGCTTCGGGCCTCGCGGCGGAGGATGTGGAACAACTGCTGACCACACCGGTGGAATCGGCGCTGGCTGGCCTGCCGAAGGTGGAGCAGATCCGCTCGGTGAGCCTGTTCGGATTGTCGTTCGTGTCGGTGTATTTCGATGACAGCATGGACATCTACTTTGCCCGCCAATTGGTTAATGAGCGGTTGCAGCAGGTGGGTGACCGCTTGCCGGCGGGTTACGGCAAACCGGAGATGGGACCCAACACTTCTGGTCTGGGCCAGGTGTTCTGGTACACGGTCGAGCGTGCCGACGACAAGCTGAAAGCGGCCACGGCCGGCACGGCACCCAGCGACATGGACTTGCGCACGCTGCAGGACTGGACCATCCGTTTGATCCTGCGCACCGCGCCTGGCGTCGATGACGTCAGTTCGTGGGGCGGGCAGGAGAAGCAGTTCCAGGTGCGCATCGATCCGATGAAACTGATTGCGCACAAGCTGGGCTTCAAGGACGTGATCGAGGCGCTGCAGGCCAACAACGCGCAAGTCGGCGGCAACTTTGTCGACGTGGGCCGCGAGCAGTATTTGGTGCGTGGGCTGGGGCTGGTTCAGAACGCGAAGGATCTGGGCAACATCGTGCTGAAGACCGACGACGGCACGCCGGTCTATGTGCGTGACGTGGCCAGTATCACCGAGGCGGGTGCGCCGCGCAGTGGTGCAGTGACCCGGGACGGCAAGGAAGTGGTGCTGGGCATGGCGCTGGCGCGCATTGGCGAGAACGCAAAAAGCGTGGTCGATGCGGTCAAGGCCAAGCTTGATACGGTGAAGCAATCCCTGCCGCCGGGCGTGGTCGTGAAACCGGTGTACGAGCGCACTGAGCTGGTCAATGCGGCGGTGGGCACTGCGGTGCGGGCACTGGTGGAAGGCTCGATTCTGGTGGCGCTGGTGCTGTTCCTGTTTCTCGGCGAATTCCGCAGCGCACTGGTCGTGGTGGTAGCTCTGCCGCTGGCGATGCTGATTGCCTTCATCTGCATGAACCAGATGGGTCTGTCGGCCAATCTGATGTCACTGGCGGGCCTGGCCATTGGCATCGGCATGATGGTGGATGGCGCGGTGGTGATGGTGGAAAACGCCTATCGCATCATGGCCGAACGCAAGGCGCATGGCGAACCGGTGGATCGTACCGCGGCCGTGCTGGCAGCCGCGCGCGAGGTGGCCAATCCGATCGCGTTCGCGATCATGATCATCATCGTGGTGTTCCTGCCGTTGTTCAGCCTGCAGGGGCTGGAAGGCAAGATGTTCAAGCCGATGGCGTTCAACATCAGCTTTGCGATGGCTGGGTCGCTCGTTCTTGCTCTGACGCTGATTCCGGTGCTCGCCGCATTGGTACTGAAGCCGAAGGAAGAGAAAGACACGTGGCTGGTGGCGTTCCTGAAACGCCATTACGCCACGGCACTGGCGTGGTCGCTGGCGCGGCGCAGGATCGTCCTTGGCATCGCCGTCGGCGCATTGCTTGGCAGCCTTGCGCTGTTCCCGTTCCTGGGCAAGGAGTTCATGCCGAATCTGAAAGAGGGCGCCATCATGTGGCGTATCACCTCCATCCCCTCGGCGTCACTGGACGAATCGATCGCCATCTCCTGGCAGGTCTCGACGCTAGTCAAGCAAAAATTTCCCGAGATCGAGACCACCTTGGCGATGATCGGTCGTGCCGAGAAGGGTGAGACTGCGGATGTGAACTACATGGAGGTGTACACGCCGCTGAAGCCGAAGGATCAGTGGCGCAAGGGTGAAACGCTGGAGAGCATCGAGGAAGCAATGCAGAAGGAGTTGTCCGCGGCGTTGCCCACCGCCGTGGTGAGTTACACCCAGCCGATCCAGATGCGCATCGAGGAATTGATCTCCGGTGTGCGTGCCACGTTGGCACTGAAGATCTACGGCGATGATCTGGGCGAGCTGGATCGGCTCAGCGGCCGCATCAAGAACGTGCTGGCTGGGGTGCCCGGCGTGGCCGATCTCGCGCTGGAGGCCAACATCGGCAAGCCTCAAATCCGCATCAAGGTGGATCGCGATGCGGTGGCCCGTTATGGCTTGAACGCCGACGACGTGCTCACCGTGGTAAAGAACGGTATCGGTGGCGAGCCGGTGACCACGCTGCTCGATGGCGTGAAGCGCTTCGATATCACGGTGCGTCTGGACGATGCGGACAAGGCCTCGTTGCCAGCGATCCAGCGCATTCCGATTCGCACGCCCAGCGGCGCGTTGGTGCAACTGTCGCAGGTAGCCGAGGTCAGCGACGCAGAAGGTTACTCGTTTATCCGCCGCGAGCAGTTGCAGCGCTACGCGGTGATCCAGATGGACGTGCGCGGCCGCGACATCGACGGCTTCGTCAAGGACGCCAATGCTGCCATCACGCAGCAGGTGCATTTGCCGACCGGCTACTACAGCGAATGGGGCGGCGCGTTCGAGAACCAGCAACGGGCATTGAAGCGGTTATCGCTGATCGTGCCGGCGACGATCTTCTTCATCTTCGTGCTGCTGTACACCGCGTTCAACTCGGTGAAGTACGCCGGGTTGATCCTGGCCAATGTGCCGTTCGCGACCATCGGCGGCATCGTCGGGTTGGCGCTCACCGGGCAGTACCTGTCGGTACCCTCGGCGATTGGTTTCATCGCTGTGTTCGGTGTGGCGATGTTGAATGGCATCGTACTGGTGAGCTTCTTGAACGAGCAACGCGAGAAGGGATTGCCCGTGCGTGATGCGGTGATCCGCGGCAGTGCGCTGCGCATGCGGCCAGTGATGATGACCGCGAGCGTGGCCATTCTTGGCTTGGTGCCGATGCTGCTGTCCAGCGGCGTGGGCGCCGAAACCCAGCGGCCGCTCGCTACGGTCGTAGTCGGTGGCCTGATTACCTCGACCTTGCTGACGCTGGTGCTGTTGCCAGTGTTGTACGACTGGATCGAAGAACGCGCCGCCCGGCGCCTCGTCAAGGAGAACAGTCCATGAAAGAAGTCAAAGCGTTTATCCATCGCGGCCGCGTCGTTGACGTCATTCATGCCTTGGCGGATGCGGGGTTCCGTTATCTGTCGGTAAGCGACGTAAAGGGCTTGCTGACCGCGCTGAGTGAGCAAGAGCAAAGCTACTCGATCGAAATGGGCGAGCGGGTCACCAAACAGGTCAAGCTGCTGGTGTTTTGCGAAGACGATCAGGCCGAACGAGCGGTGCAGTTGATCCGATTGCACGGACGTACAGGCCAGAGCGTGGCTGGCTGGGTCTACCAGAGCACGGTGGATCGCGCATGGCCGATCGACGGACGTGTGGACAACGACTGATCGTAGCGGCGGGAGCATCCCGCCGCTGCATCGGTGCCATTTCATAGCACGGCGGCGGCTGCGTAGAGTGGCCGCCGCAATGAGGGATTCCAATGCCTCGAACAGACCTACAAGCCATCGAGTTACCGGCGCATGACTGATACGTGTTGTGCCACCACCATCGATATTGCGGCATTGCAGGTGCGGCAGCGCCGAGTGTTGACGGTTGTGCTGACGATCAACCTCGCTGCCTTCGTGATGATGCTGGCCGCGGCCATCTACAGCGGCTCGTCGTCGCTGCTGTCCGGCGGGTTGGATAATTTGGGCGATGCGCTCACCTACCTCTTGAGCCTTGCGGTGATTGGCGCCAGTGGTCGCGCGAAAGCCCGGGTGGCGTTGTTCAAGGGTGCACTGATTCTCGGCGCTGCGATCGCGGTCGCCATCCAGATTGGCTGGCGTCTCATGCATCCGGGCGTGCCGATCTTCGAGGCGATCGGTATCGCCGCCTTGCTGAACCTGATAGCCAATGTTGCATGTCTGCGCCTGCTGCTGCCGTACCGCGAAGGTGACATCAATATGGCTTCGGCATGGGAATGCTCGCGCAATGACGTGTTCGAAGGTGTCGCCGTACTGGCAGCGGCCGCTGGCGTCGGCTTGTTCAGCGCAGGGTGGCCGGATCTGCTGGTTGCGTCGGCGTTGTTGCTGATGTTTCTACGCTCGGCATGGCGGGTGTTCCGCATGGCGTGGCGCAGCTATACGAATGGAGGCAATTGATGAGTACCGGGCACGATCATGTGGGTACGGAGATCAAGCACGAGACGCCGCTGTGGTGGGCGCTCGGCCTGACCGGTACGTTTCTTATTGCTGAAGTCATCGGGGGTTTGCTCACCAACAGTTTAGCCTTGTTGTCGGATGCGGCACACATGGCCACCGATGTCATCGCGCTGACGATCTCGCTGACTGCCGTGCGTCTGACCCGACGCCCCCCTGACGCGAAATGCACCTTTGGCTACGCGCGAATGGAAGCCATCGGCGCACTCGTCAATGGTGGCTTACTGTTCCTCGTCGCCGGCTACATTTTGTGGGAGGCGGTGCGGCGCTTCAGCGAACCACCGTCAGTGGCCTCCGCCGGTATGCTGGTAATCGCGGTACTGGGGTTGGTGATCAATCTCATCTCGATGCGATTGCTCAAGAGCGGCAGCGGTGAAAGCCTCAACGTGAAAGGTGCCTATCTGGAAGTTTGGGCCGACATGCTCGGTTCGGTCGGTGTGATCGTTGCCGCGTTGATCATCAAGTTCACTGGCTTCAACATTGCCGACCCCATCATCGCCGTGTTGATTGGCCTGTGGGTATTGCCGCGGACATGGGTCCTGGTGCGAGAGGCGGGCAATGTCTTGATGGAAGGGGCTCCTCGTGGCGTCGATACTGAACGGATTCGCGCCGAAATGCTGGCTACCCCAGGCGTGGCTGCACTGCACGATGTACACGTTTGGGCGCTCAGCAGTACGCGTTCGGCGATGGCGGCGCATGTGATCATGGATGGTGATGCATCAGATGCAGAGACGCTGCGGCTCCGGCTGGCGCAGATGCTGGAAGCGCGCTTCGACATCCATCACGTGACGCTGCAGGTCGAAACCACGCCGTGCGGGCTGGGGTGCGAGAAGTCGCAACAGATTTGACCAGACGGCTGTTTCAGTGAATCGCGTACCCAGCGCGCCGGCAGCGCAACGCGGACGCGGCGGATCGGCGACGACGGTCGCTTTGCTTACACCCGAAGCAAGGGGATAGAGGTGATAAATTCGTCCAGTTACCTTCGTCTCCTTTTGGCTGGATCCCCACGAACACGATCACGACCCAGAGCGGCGAAACCATAGCCAGCCACTGAGCATAGCCAGCCCGCCCATCGCGAGGGCGCCCAGCATGTCGCCGGGGTAATGTATCCCCAGGTAGATCCGTGCCCACGCCATGGGCAGACCGAGCAGCGCAATCCCGAAGCCCCAGGCTCGCGTACGTCGATCCAGCAACAGCATGCCGGCGACCACCCACTGCACGGTCAGATGGTCGCTGGGGAAACTGCTTGTTGCCGAATGAGACACCCATGCTTGACCGGCACCGGCGACGAAGGGACGTGCTCGATCCCAGATATGGCCGACGATCAAGTTTATGAGTAGTGCCACTGCCGCAACACACGCCGCTTTCAGAGCGATTGAGCGCATCATCCAACGAGAAAAGATCAGCATCGCCCCAAGGAGCGCGACAGCCAGCATCAACGGTCCATCGGCCAGACCGCGCGCCAGATGCAGCATCGCCGGTGACGGTGGCACCGGCGAATGGATCGCATGGAACAGGCGAAGGTCAACGGCGTACACCACCGGGCCAAACCCCGAGATCGACGACGTCATGGCTTGCCAGTCGGTGCAAGGGCAGCGGCCCGTGCTTCCTTCGCTTCGCGCAGGATGCCCAACGCCTCCTTCAGCACGTAGCACGCGATGGCTGTACCGATGACCAGATCAGGCACGACGCTGTGCAAAAGAAGCACCAGCAAACCAGAGACGATCACCGCCATATTCGCGATGACATCGACTCGGGTGAACAGCCAAGTCGCTCGCAAATGCACCTCGCCATGACGAAAGCGTTCCAGCAATCGCAGCACCGTGGCGTTGACGACCAGAGCGACAAAGGCGATGCCCATCATCCATGCGCCTTCGGGGTGGCTTCCCATCAGGAGGCGCCACACGACACCGAGCAAGACACCCAACCCCAGGATCAACAGCAGCGTTCCGCTCAGTTGTGCTGCAGAGGCCTTGAAGCTTGCGCTGCGTGCCCAGGCCATCAGGGCAATGCCGTAGGCACTCGCATCGGCCAGCATATCCAGGGAATCGGCGATCAGCCCCATTGATTGTGCGACCAGCCCCGCGATCGCACCGACTACGAACATCGTGGCATTGAGTCCCAGGGCCACGCGCAGGGTACGGCATTCCGCTTCATTGGTCGCTTGCGCGTGGCAGCCACACTCACTCATGTCGTATCGCCTTACGACGCCCGAACTTTACGTTTCGATTGAGTGGCAGTTGTCTGCGGCTTGCACGAAGTCTCGGCGACTCCACAATTGTCATCGGACTGACTGCAACAATGGTCTGTGAGATAGCCAATCAGATCGTTCATGGCCTCAATCACGGGGGTGTAGTAGACGAAGCGTCCACTCTGCTGGCTAGTCACAAGGCCGGCATGCGACAGTTCCTTCAGATGAAAGGAGAGCGTGGCGTTGGGCAAGCCCAGCTTCTCTGCGATCACGCTCGCGGCAAGACCATCCGGCGCATGCTCGATCAGTAGCCGATAGACCGCCAACCGCGACTCTTGGGCGAGTGCTGAAAGGATCGTGAGGACTTGTTTGGTCTGCATGATACGGGTAGCTGTCTCAGAACGGTGTGATGTGGTCTTCGTAAGCAGTGTAATGCTTGCACTCACCGTGGCTCAGACGGCAGTACCGACAAATGAAGCCCTTCGGCTAACTTCCAGCGCTGTGGCCATGAAGGCGGTCACGGCTGAAGTGATGAACGACCGCTTTGGCCAAGATGCTGCGCGCGGAGTTGCCGGTGCATACGAACAGTACGTCGTAGTGACCTTGCATGACGAGGCTCCGTTCAAGTCTGTGGCGACTCGTACCAACGCTTGCTGCCGTTGACAATCCGAACCACCGACAACATCACTGGTACTTCGATCAGGACGCCGACCACGGTGGCCAGCGCGGCGCCGGAATGCACCCCGAACAGGCCCACCGCGGTGGCAACGGCCAGCTCGAAAAAATTGCTCGCACCGATGAGCGCCGACGGGCCGGCTACGCAATGGGGCACACGGAACCGACGGTTGAGCACGTAGGCCAGGCCGGAGTTGAAATACACCTGGACCAGGATCGGCACGGCCAGCATGAGAATCACCGCCGGCTGTGCAAGGATCTGCTGACCTTGGAAGCCGAACAGCAGCACCAGTGTGGCCAGCAACGCGACAAGGGATGCTGGCCCTAAGCGTTGGAGCAATTCCTGCAGTTGGGTCTCGCCGCCGCGTGCGAGCACCCAACGTCGAAGTGTCACACTGAAGGCCACCGGCACCACGATGTAGAGCAGCACAGACAGCAGCAATGTGTTCCAGGGCACAGTGATCGATGAAATCCCCAGCAGTAGTGCGACGATGGGGGCGAACGCCACCACCATGATGGCGTCGTTCAGGGCGACCTGGCTCAGTGTGAAGTTCGGCTCGCCGTTGCACAGGTTGCTCCAGACGAACACCATCGCCGTGCACGGCGCGGCAGCCAACAGGACCAGGCCGGCAATGTAGGAGTCGAGCTGTGCCGCAGGCAGGTAGCCGGCGAAGACATGGCGGATGAATATCCATCCCAACAGCGCCATCGAGAACGGCTTCACTGCCCAGTTGATAAAGAGCGTAACGCCGATGCCTTTCCATTGGTGGCGTACACCACCGAGCGCTTTGAAGTCGATCTTCAGCAGCATCGGGATGATCATCAGCCAGATGAGGATCGCCACCGGCAGATTGACCTGCGCGATCTGCATGTTCCCGAGGGCTTCAAAGGTGTCAGGCAACCAGTGACCCAAGCTCGTGCCCACCACGATGCACAGTAAGACCCAGAACGTGAGATAGCGCTCGAAGAAGCCGATGCGGTTACCCTCCGCCATACCCAGATCGGCATCGACCGCGTCTACAGACAACGGGCTCATTCGTGTTCCTCTTCGTCGTCGGTGATGGTGCCAATATGATCCAGTGCGCGCTTCAACTCGTCCCGACTCATCGTCTCCACCGGCAGGTTCACTAACGCGGTGACTCGATAAAGCACGAGTACGTGGGCACGCCGGAATGCTTCGGTCGCAGCACCGGCATCGTGGGCGGCCGCGGGATCGGGTTGGCCCCAATGGGTCTTCACGAAATCGCCGAACAGCACCGGGCACGTCTCGTTCGCGGCGTTGTCGCAGACGGTGATCACGATATCCAGTGGTGGCGCACCTTCCTCGGTGAAGTGATCCCACGACTTGCTGCTAAGACCTTCGGTGGGGATGCCGGCGGCCTTGAGTTCCTCGATCGCATAAGGATTGACGCGGCCGGCCGGCCGGCTGCCAGCACTGAAGGCTTCGAAACGGCCTTGGCCCAAGTGATTGAGGATCGCTTCGGCCAGGATGCTGCGGGCGGAATTGCCGGTGCAGATGAACAGAACGCGGCACGGATGCATGACGGTCTCGCAGTGGCCTCTATATTTCCATAATGATAAAATTGTCAAGTTAAAGCAACGGGAACCTATCCATGACACTGCAGGATCTGCCCCACATTGCTGCCGATGTGCTGGATACCCCGACCTTGGCCAAACTGGCGTTGCCGGAAGATTCCAGCCATCCGCTGCGCATCTTGATCCTCTACGGTTCTCTGCGACCCCAGTCGTTCAGTCGCAAGCTGGCGTTGGAAGCCGAACGTATCCTGCGGCAGTTTGGCGCCGAGACACGGATATTCGACCCACACGAGTTGCCCATTCTGGACAGCGTGCCGCCCAATCACCCCAAGGTGCAAGAACTGCGGGCGTTGTCGCTGTGGTCCGAAGGCCAAGTCTGGGTCAGCCCGGAGCGTCATGGTGCGATCACCGGGGTGTTCAAGAACCAAATCGACTGGTTGCCGCTCAAAGAGGGCAGCGTACGGCCGACCCAAGGACGCACGCTGGCCGTGATGCAAGTTTGTGGTGGATCACAGTCCTTCAATGTTGTGAATACGTTGCGTGTGCTGGGCCGCTGGATGCGCATGGTGGTCATACCGAATCAATCGTCTGTCCCCAAAGCCTGGCAGGAGTTCGATGACGCTGGGAGAATGAAGCCGTCGTCGTTCTACGATCGCGTCGTAGACGTGATGGAAGAGCTGTTCAAGTTCACGCTGATGGTGCGCGGGCGCAGCAATTACCTGGTCGATCGCTACAGCGAACGCAAAGGTGCAGCTGAAGCAGGTGCACTATCTATCGCCGCTGGCGTAGTAGAGGTGACTGAATCTCAGCCGGCTCCGGTTGTACAACCGGCCAAGGCCAAATGCTGTGCCAGTGGAACCTGCTGACCATCAATGCAAACGCACCGATGACTGTCACGATCTACCACAACCCTGATTTCGGCACCTCACGCAATACACTGGCTTTGATCCGACATGTAGGTATCGAAGCTACCGTGATCGAATGTCTCAACCGGTACCAGCTGGCTACATCAATGGCCTTGGTGGCGTAGACAGTTTCCCTATGCTGCTGGCGATTCACGGGGGACTGTCCTCAATGTCCATGCCGGTGGTGCAGGTCCGGGTAGTGCGGGTGGCTGTGAATCAGCGGCTCGTGTACGTGCGGGTGAGTGTGCGGCTCGTTGCCGTCCCACGGAAAATCGTGGGTGTGCTGATGATGTTCGTCGTGCCGATGTCGATGGTTGTGTACCAGCGCCGCGTGCGTGTGTTCGTGCGTGTGCCGTTCGCTGACGTGTAGCCACACGCCCAGCGCCATCAGCGCACCGGCCAGCCAGAACATGCCGGTGGGATGTTCTGCGAACAGCAGCAAGGACAGGGCGGCGCCCACGAACGGCGCGGTGGAAAAATACGCGCCGGTACGCGCCGTGCCCAGATCGCGCAGGGCAAGCACGAACAGCACCAGACTCACGCCGTAGCCGACCAAACCAAGCAGCCCGGTCGCCAGCAGCGGCAGCGCGGCAGGCAAGTGATAACCCGCGAGCAGCGCGATCGCGATGGTGATCGTACCGGCCACGCCGCCCTTGATCGCGGCAATCTGCACCGGGTCGCCGCCGGACACCGGCCGGGTCAGGTTGTTGTCGATCGCCCAGCACAGGCAGGCGCCCGCGATGGCCAGCGCACCCCACGGAACTTCAGTGCCGGTCGGTCGCTGCCAGGACAACAACACGCTGCCGGCGACGATGGCGAGCATGCCGAGAAACACGCGTCGGTCCACGTTCTCGCGAAACACCACCCACGCCAGCGCCGCGGTCAGCACGCTTTCGAGGTTCAACAGCAACGACGCGGTGGACGCCGGTGTTTGCGCCAGCCCGGCCATCAGCAGCACCGGTCCCAGCATGCCGCCAAACAGCACTGCGCCAGCCAGCCATGGCAGGTCGGCGCGGGTCAGCGGCGCTTCGGCGGCGGGTCGCTGGCGCAGTTGGCGCAGCGCCAGCCACACGCACAAACCAATACCCGAGCCGGCGTACAGCAAGCCGGCCAGCAGCGGCGGCGGCATCGTGCCCAGCAACACCTTGGCCAACGGCGTGCTCAATCCAAACAGTGCTGCTGCTGCCAGCGCGTTGAAAATGCCACGCCAATGGTCATGGTTTGTTTTCACCGGGTTTGCCTCACAGACAGGAGCCGCTTTCAACCGGGGTCGCGTCAGGTGTAACACGACCAGGCTTGCGGTGAATACGTCATGTAGCAGCGCCACGGACCCAGCACAATATCCAGACGCCAAGTGGGATTGTCTAACAGCGCCGAAGTCGTTTAGGCTCGACTGGTGCATCCGTCGCCCCCGCCCTTGCTGGCCCGCCTGCGTCGCAACCGTGGTTTATGGGTGTTGGCGACGGCGGTGCTGCTTATCAAGCTGGTCAGCAGCTCGGTATGTGTGGCCGATGGGTCGGGGGCACGGCTCGCTTCGGCGGCGTCCGACGCCGCGCCGACCACCTTGTTGGTGGGTAACGCTGTCAGCGCGGTATCAGACGATGCGAACGCCTGTCTCATGGGTGAGGGCAGTAGTTGCCATTGTGCCTGTGCGCATTCAGTGACTCTGCCGGCAAACGTGCCGGCTCTTGCTGACAAGGTGGGCGTTGGTCACGAACTGTTCGTTATCCACTCTGGATTCACTCCGGCTACGACCGGCGCGCTGCTGCGTCCCCCGATCGCCTGAAATCATCCCGTTTCGTAGTGAAACCGCCTGTGCGGTTCGTCGCTTCGTGAATTTTTTCAGGAGATGACTTCATGTCTGTTCTGCGTTCGGTGCCTAATGGTGGGGAGGATGCTGTCGTTCGCCGGGGCGTTCTCTATCTTCATCTACCTGCGGCCCTTCGTCGAAATGAGCGCGGGTGTCGAGGTGAACCAGCTGTCATTGCTGCTGGGGCTGGGACTGGCCGGATTCGCTGGCACCTATTGCGCCAGCGTATTGCTGGCCCTGTACCTCTACCAACTGCTGACCTTGCTGCCGCTGGCATTGGCGGCGGCGGCGCTGGTCTTCCTGGGCTTTGGCCATCTGCTCTGGCTGGCGGCCCTCATCCTGATCGTGTGGGGCACGCTCAACACCGCCATTCCCGTGGCGTGGCCTACGTGGCTGTCGCTGGGCATTGCCGACGAACCCGATGTAAGTGGCGGCCTGCTGGTGGCGGCCATCCAGCTCGCCATCATGTTGGGCGCAGCCCCGGCGGGCTGCTGCTGGATCATCGGTCGTTGGCCGCGACCTGGATCGACGGGGTGGTGCTGTTGCTGCTTGCAGCGCTGACCGTGGGGGGTGGTCGCCGTTTACACCCGTCAACCCGATGACACTGACTGCCATTGATTTGCGCGCCACTGAAGGCGTGGCGGCGGGATTACTCGCTTCACTTACCGTAGGCAGTGGTCGCCGCTTGCTGCCTAAAAAGGCCGTCTCCGCTGCTGATGCTTGCATTGGACCGAAACGGCTATTCGGCACTATCAATTAGGAGATTGTTCCATGGAACTTCGTCATATGCGTCGCTTTCTAGCCGTCGCCGAAGAGCTCCATTTCGCTCGCGCAGCAGAACGACTTCATATCGAGCAATCGCCGCTATCGCGCGCGATCAGGGAACTCGAATCCGACTTGGGCGTGCAATTGTTCGAGCGCACCACGCGCAGCACGCGCCTGACTTGGGCCGGTCAGGTGTTTCTCGAAGACGTGCGCCGCGTCTTCGCCGCACTCGACCAGGCCCGGATCAATGTGAAGGTGGCCGCGAACGGCTATCACGGCACGCTGCGCATCGCCGTGTCCGACGGCATCGTCCCATCGCGCCTGGCCGCACTCCTGGCCCAATGTCGGGCGGAGGAACCGGAGGTGGAGACCCGTTTGTTCCAGACGCCGTTCGCGCAACAGGTCAAGGGATTGCGCAGCGATCTTTATGATGCGGGCTTTGCTCAGTCGGACGAGGCAGGCGACGGCATCCTCACCGAGCCGGTGTGGCTTGATCCGCTGGTGGCGGCCGTGCCAGCGCGTCATCCCTTGCTGGCGCATAAGCGGATTCCGCTAGAGGAGCTACTGCGCTATCCGCTGGTGCTCTGCGATCCGGAAGCCTGTGAAGGCTGTGCGCGGCAGATCGAGCGCGTGTTGCGTACCGTGGATGCCGAGCCGATCGTGGCCGATCATGTGCGCACGCACGACATGCTGATTGCACTGGTTGCGGCAGGCTACGGCATCGGTCTCACCAACGCGACCCACATCGAGGACTTTCGCCATCCAGAGGTCGTCACGCGACCGTTGGCCGGCCGTCCCGTCATGTTGACGACGTATCTGTTGCACCCAGACGGTGAGCCATCCGAGCCATTGCGCCATTTCATCGATCGGGTTAGATCCGATCAAGCCCTTTTGCCAGGCGACAAACCGTAATGCGCCTCAATGGCCTGGCCTCATGTCGCAGGAGAAAGCCCTATGAACAAGATCGGCGTGGTGTTGATGACTGCTATGCTCGCGGCGTGCAGCAGGGCCGCGCCCACCGATACGGTGGACTCATTGGTGGCGCATCCCGACCGACTGCGCGAAGTCGAACAGCAGTGCGCGAACGACTACGCGAAGTTGGGTGCGGCCGAATGCAATGCCGCTTCTGAAGCGCGGCATCGCTTGTTCATGGGCGGCGGCCCGCAGTACACCCCGCCCAAGGAAGCGCCGAAGTTCTGAATCGTTGGCAAAGCAATACATGATGTCGATCTGTTGCTGGCTACGCCGTCATACGCGCAAAAACCCTGCAACACGCCGCGCCTTTTCCCTGTTGGAAATTTTGCGTTTTTAGTCTTCGCTATCGCAATAACGGTCTTTGACCGGCACTGACCAAGGCACCGAAGCTCCGGGTCGCGGCACGTCCTGCCGCAATGACGATAGAGCAGTCGGAGGCCGGCATGAACGGAACCAGTGTGCTGTTCGGCCAGGTCTTGGCGGTGATCAGTATCGTGGTCGCAGGAACATGGGCTGCGACCCAATGGACCGCCGCACACCTGGGCTATCAGTTACGCCTCGGCGCGCCCTGGTTCGACCTGTTTGGCATGCCTTTCTATCGCCCGTGGCGGCTGTTCGAGTGGTGGTACTGGTACGACGCTTACGCGCCGCGCCTGTTCCTCAAGGGCGGCGCCATCGCCGCGGCAAGCGGCTTCACTGCCGCGTTCGTCGCCATCGGCATGTCGGTGTGGCGCGCGCGGCAGTCACGGCGCGTCACCACTTACGGCTCGGCGCGCTGGGCCGATGCAAAGGAAATCCGCAAGGCCGGATTGACCGGCACCGCGGGTGTTTTCCTCGGCCTCCATCGTGATCGCTACCTGCGGCACGACGGCCCCGAGCACGTCTTGACCTTCGCGCCGACGCGCTCGGGCAAGGGCGTGGGCCTGGTGGTGCCGACGCTACTCACTTGGCCGGCCTCGGTCGTGGTCCACGACATCAAGGGCGAGAACTGGCAGCTCACCGCCGGCTGGCGCGCGCGTTTCTCGCACTGCCTGTTGTTCAATCCCACCGATGCGCGCTCTGCTGCCTACAACCCGCTGCTGGAAGTGCGGCGCGGCGTGCATGAGGTGCGCGACGTGCAGAACATCGCCGATATCCTCGTTGATCCCGAAGGCGCATTGGAGCGGCGCAATCATTGGGAGAAGACCAGTCACGCGCTGCTGGTCGGCGCAATCCTGCACGTGTTGTATGCGGGCACCGACAAGACGCTGCGGGGTGTTGCCAACTTTCTCTCCGATCCGGCGTGTCCGTTTGAGCTGACGCTGCATCGGATGATGACGACGAAGCATCGGGGCGAGACGCCGCACCCGGTCGTCGCCTCCGCGGCACGTGAAGTGCTCAACAAGAGCGACAACGAGCGTTCGGGCGTGCTGTCTACCGCCATGTCATTCCTGGGTCTCTACCGCGATCCCACGGTGGCCGAAGTCACCGCGCGTTGCGACTGGCGCATCGCCGACCTGATCTCGGCCGAACATCCGGTGTCGCTGTACCTGGTCGTGCCGCCATCCGACATCAGCCGCACCAAACCATTGATCCGACTGATCCTCAACCAGATCGGCCGGCGCCTGACCGAATCGCTGGACGGCTCGGACGGTATCGCGCGCCGGCATCGTCTGCTGCTGATGCTCGACGAGTTCCCGGCGCTCGGCCGGCTCGACTTCTTCGAGTCCGCGTTGGCCTTCATGGCGGGCTACGGCATCCGCAGTTTCCTGATCGCGCAGAGCCTGAATCAGATCGACAAGGCGTATGGCGCCAATCACTCGATCCTGGATAACTGCCATGTGCGCGTGACGTTCGCCACCAACGACGAACGCACTGCCAAGCGCATTTCCGAGACGCTGGGCACCGCGACCGAACTGCGCGCGCAGCGCAACTATGCCGGCCATCGGCTCGCGCCCTGGCTTGGGCACCTGATGGTGTCGCGCCAGGAGACGGCGCGCCCCTTGTTGACGCCCGGCGAGGTGATGCAACTCCCACCCGACGATGCCGTGGTGATGGTCTCGGGCCATGCGCCGATTCGTGCGAAGAAGCTGCGCTACTACACCGATGCCAACTTCAAGCGCCGCGTGCTCGCGCCGCCGGTGTTGGCGAGCGGCCCTTATGTCGATGCACCGACGTGGCGCGCTGACGACTGGAGCGCACTGCCTATTCCCGTGATGCCGAGCGCGTCTGCCGCAACGATCACGCTGCCTGAAGGCGCGACCGACGACGGCGGCCTGCGGCGCCAACCCGAGCTGGCCGACGAGGTGATCTATGTCCCGGCGCCCGACAGAGTGGCCGACGACCTGGCGATGCTCGATGACGATGACCTGCCATGGCCGGTTCCCGCCCAGCTCGATCCACGCCTGCAACGTACGGCACGGCTGGCCACGCTCGATCCGGCGGACGGAATACCGCTATGAGCCAATACCGTCTCAATCTCTTCATCCCGCCCCAGCACGCCCGGCGGCTCGATGAGCTGGCCACCAAGAAAGGCGTCTCGAAGTCGTCCATCGTGGCGGCGGCGCTGGCGTCCTGGCTCTCGCCCGATGCCGGTGATCAGCGCGAGGCCGCGATCGCCAAGCGGCTGGACCGGCTCACGCGCCAGTTCGAGCGCCTGGAACGCGACCAGTCCATCCAGATCGAAACGCTGGCGCTGTTCATCCGCTACTTCCTGACCGTCAGTACTCCGGTGCCGGAGGCACATCAGGATGCGGCGCGTGCGCAGGGCAAGGCGCGCTTCGCCCAGTTCATCGAACAGCTGGGTCGCCACCTGCTGCGCGGACACAGCCTTGTGCGCGAGCTGGTGGAGGAAATCCAGCCCGACACGGTGCGACGCGACGCTGCCGCCGGCTATGCGGACGCGCCGGCACCGGGCGAGACGTCATGAGCGCGCAGCTGCACGACCTGCTGACGCCGGCCGCCCGGTCGCTGGACCGGCGTGTGCGCATGCTGCGCACGGCAATGGGGCCATTGATCGCTGCCGCGCTGGATGACCCGGACGTGGTGGAGATCCTGCTCAACCCGGACGGTTCGTTGTGGATCGACCGGCTGTCCAGTGGACGCACACTGACAGACGTACGGCTTTCCGCTGCCGATGGTGAGCGCATCATCCGGCTGGTCGCCGCCCATGTGCGCGCCGAAGTCCATGCCGGCAAGCCGCTGCTGTCGGCGGAGTTGCCAGAGACCGGCGAACGCTTTGAGGGCATTCTGCCGCCGGCGGCACCGGGGCCGGCTTTCGCGCTGCGCAAGCGTGCGGTCGGCGTGATTCCGCTCGAACGCTACCTGAGCGACGGAATGATGACGGCCGCGCAAGCGGGTTTCCTCGTGCACGCCGTACGCGAGCGCCAGAATATCCTGATCGCCGGCGGCACCAGCAGCGGCAAGACTACGCTCGCTAACGCACTGCTGGCCGAAATCGCCGCCACCGGCGACCGTGTGCTGGTGCTCGAAGATACCGTCGAGCTGCAATGCGTGGCGCGCGACCACGTGCCGCTGCGCACATTGCCGGGCATTGTGTCGATGACGGAACTCGTGCGCGCCACGATGCGCCTGCGTCCCGACCGCGTGATCGTCGGCGAGGTGCGTGGCGGCGAAGCGCTCGATCTGGTCAAGGTATGGGGCACCGGCCATCCGGGCGGCATCGCCACGGTCCATGCCGGCTCGGCGCACGGTGCGCTGCTGCGCCTGGAGCAACTGATTCTCGAAGTCGCCGTGACCCCGCCGCGCGCGCTGATCGCCGAGGCGGTCAATGTCGTCGTCTTCATCGCCGGCCGCGGCCGTGCCCGACGCATTCAGGACATCGCTCGCGTCGTCGGTTTCGACGAGCGTGGTTATCGGCTCGACGCCGCGCTGGGTGCGCCGCCTTCTTCCCAGCCTTTCTCTCCCGCCACACCAGGAGTCCCGTCATGATGCGAACCCACCTTTACGACGATCCGCTTTTCCGTAAAGCCCTGCCTTGGCTGCTGCTCCTGCTGATGTGCCTGGCGGCAACGGCCGCGCGCGCGGCCGGCTCGAACATGCCGTGGGAAGCACCGCTGCAATCCATCCTCGACTCGATCCAGGGACCGGTCGCCAAGATCATCGCGGTCATCATCATCATCGTGACCGGCCTCACGCTCGCCTTCGGCGACACCAGCGGCGGCTTCCGGCGGCTGATCCAGATCGTGTTCGGATTATCGATCGCGTTCGCCGCGTCGAGCTTTTTCCTCTCGTTCTTCTCGTTCTCCGGCGGCGCGGTGGTGGCATGAACGAGTCCACCGCCACCGGCTTCGAGGTGCCGCTGCATCGGTCGCTGACCGAACCGATCCTGATGGGCGGTGCGCCGCGCACCGTGGCTATCGCCAACGGCACGCTGGCCGCCGCCGTGGGGCTGGGGCTGCAACTGTGGGTTCCTGGCATCGCGCTATGGCTGATCGGCCATTCGCTCGCCGTGTGGGGCGCGCGCGTCGATCCGCAGTTCATGTCCGTCTTCGCGCGGCACCTGAAGCATCGACCGCTGCTGGACGTGTGAGGTCGATGCCATGTTGCACCTCGCCGAATACCGCCAACGTCCCGCACTGCTTGCCGACTGGCTGCCGTGGGCGGGGCTTGTCGCGCCGGGCGTGGTGCTCGACAAGGACGGCGCGTTTCAGCGCACCGCACGCTTTCGTGGGCCGGACCTGGACAGCGCGACGCCGGGCGAGCTGGTCGCCACGACCGCGCGCTTGAACAATGCATTGCGCCGGCTGGGCTCGGGCTGGGCGCTGTTCATTGAGGCCGAACGCCGGCCGGCCGCGGATTACCCGCACTCGGATTTTCCAGAACCGTTGTCCTGGCTGGTGGACGAGGAACGCCGCGCCGCGTTCGAGGAAACCGGCAGCCACTTCGAGAGCGTCTATTACCTGACACTGCTGTACATGCCGTCTGAGGAATCTCGGGCACGGGCTGGCAAGCTGCTCTACGAGAACACGCCGACCCGCAGCGTGGACTGGCACGACCGGCTGAACGTTTTTGTCGCCGAAACCGACCGCGTGTTCGACCTGCTCGATGGCGTGATGCCGGAGATGGCCTGGCTGGACGACAGCGAGACGCTGACCTACCTGCATGGCTGCATTTCGACGCGCCGTTATGCGATCGGCGTGCCCGAGGTGCCGTTTCATCTGGACGCGCTGCTGGCCGACACCGCACTCGTGGGGGGACTGGCACCGATGCTGGGCGACCAGCATGTGCGTGTGGTGACGGTACGGGGCTTCCCGACGACGACCTGGCCGGGGATGCTCGATGATCTCAACCGCTTCGGTTTCGCGTACCGCTGGTCCGTGCGCTTCCTGTGCCTAGACAAGGCCGAGGCCGAGAAGGAACTGGGCCGGTTGCGCCGGCAGTGGTTCGCCAAGCGTAAGAACGTCGTCGCGCTCTTGCGCGAAACGATCTTCCAGCAGGAGTCGCCGCTGGTCGATACTGACGCCAGCAACAAGGCGAGCGACGCCGATGCCGCCCTGCAGGAATTGGGTAGCGACCAGGTGGCCTTCGGCTATGTGACGACAACCGTCGTCGTGATGGATGCTGACGCGGCAGCCGCCGACGAAAAGCTGCGCAGGGTCGAGCGCGTCATCCAAGGCCGCGGCTTCGTGACGATTCCCGAAACGCTCAATGCGGTGGAATCGTGGCTGTCCTCGATTCCGGGTCATGCCTATGCCAACGTGCGTCAGCCGATCATTTCGACGTTGAACCTCGCGCATCTGATGCCGGTGTCGGCGGTGTGGGCAGGACAGGAGAAGAACGCCCATCTCGATGGCCCGCCGCTGATCGTCACGCGCACCGATGGCGCTACGCCGTTCCGGTTGGTCACGCACGTCGGTGATGTGGGCCATACGTTGGTGGTTGGCCCGACCGGCATGGGCAAGTCGGTGTTGCTGGCCGTGCTGGCGATGCAGTTCCGGCGCTATCGCGGCGCGCGTATCTTCGCGTTCGACATGGGTCGCTCAATGCGCGCCGCCATCCTGGGTCTCGGTGGGGAGCACTACGACCTCGGCGCGGATGGCGCGATCGCGTTCCAGCCGCTCGCACGCATCGACCAGGAGGGCTATCGCACCTGGGCCAGCGAGTGGATCGAAGGTCGCTTGTCGCACGAAGGCGTGGCCATCGGTCCCGACGAGAAGGCGGCCATTTGGTCGGCTCTGGGGAGTCTCGCTGGCGCGCCGATGGAACAACGCACGATGACCGGCTTGTCGGTGTTGTTGCAATCGAACGCGCTGCGCCAGGCACTCGCGCCCTATGTGCTCGGCGGCGCCCACGGCAAGTTGCTCGATGCCGATCACGATCGCTTGGGTCGCGCCGACGTGCAAGGCTTCGAGATGGAGGAGTTGATGCACAGCAAGGCCGCGGTGTTGGCCGTGCTGCATTACCTCTTTGCGCGCTTCGAGGAGCGGTTCGACGGCGCGCCGACACTCCTGATCCTCGACGAGTCCTGGCTGTTCCTGGATGACCCGGTGTTCGCCGCGCGCATCCGCCAGTGGCTCAAGACGTTGCGCAAGAAGAACGTCAGCGTCGTCTTCGCTACACAGTCGCTGGCCGACATCAAGGATTCGAGCATCGCGCCCGCGATCATCGAGAGCTGCGCGAGCCGCATCTTCCTGCCAAACCCACAGGCGACCGAGCCGCAGATACGCACGATCTACGAGGGCTTTGGCCTGAACAGCCGGCAGATCGAGATCGTCGCCACCGCCGAGCCCAAGCGCGACTACTACTACCAGTCGCGGCTGGGCAACCGCTTGTTCGATCTCGACCTCGGGCCTATCGCACTGGCCTTCGCCGGCACCTCGACGCCCCAGGACCAGCACGCTATCGACCGCGTGCTGCTCGATGCCGGCGCGTCGGGGTTTACCGGTGCCTGGTTGTGCCACGCCGGCATCGGTTGGGCCGCTGACCTCATTCCTTCGTTTCCCTCGCACCCGGAGATGCAGCCATGAAGAAGACTTGGCTGGCCGCCGCTGCGGCCGTGTTGTTCACGTGTTCATCCGCGAGTTTCGCGCAGTGGGCGGTGTTCGACGTCGCAAACTACTCGCAGAATCTGCTGACCGCCGCGCGCGAGCTGCAACAGATCGACAACCAGATCCATCAGTTGCAGAACGAAGCAACGATGCTGGTCAACCAGGGCCGCAATCTCACCAGCCTCAACTACGACTCGCTGTCGCAGTTGCTCACCACGCTGGCGACCACCAACCAGTTGATCACGCAGGCGCAGGGGTTGACCTTCAACGTCGCGCAGTCACAGGCGACCTTCAATCGGCTGTATCCGTCATCTTATGGAGCCAGCGCTACCAACGCGCAGATGGTGCAGGATGCGCAAACGCGCTGGCAGACCTCGGTGCAGGCGTTGCAGAGCGCGACGCAGATGCAGTCGCAGGCCGCGCAGAACCTGCTGTCGGACCAGAACGTCTTGAGCGGGCTGGTGACGCGAAGTCAGGGCGCGGTCGGTGCCTTGCAGGCCAGCCAGGCGACCAACCAGTTGCTCGCACTGATCGCACGCCAGGCGATCCAGGCGCAGCAGCTCACCGTCTCTCAGGATCGCGCGACGGCGCTGGACCAGGCGCGTGCGGCGGCCGATGAGGCGCAGGCTGAGCAGGTGCGTTCGCGCTTCATCGGCAGCGGCCCGCAATACACGCCGCAGTCAGTGAATTTTTACGGGAACTGACGACGATGCGCCGCGCACTTGTCCTCGTCGCCATCGTCACGCTGGCCGCTTGCGACCGGCACGAACCAGCGTTGACGGTCGATGCACTCGCACACGATCCGCAGCGGCTTTACGTGCTTCGCCATCGCTGTGCCGTTGCACGTCCGCACATGGACGGCGCGACGTGCCGCCTCGTGGACGCGGCGTATGCGCGGCGCTTCTTCCTCGGGCTGGGCGGTGCCGGCGAATACCAGACGCTTGCCGATCTGCCGCCGATCCCGGCGAACTTCGATGCACCTGACGACGGAGCACGGCCATGAACGACCTGTCCGTCATCGACCAGTTCCTGGCGATCTTCTCGCAGTACATCGATTCCGGTTTCGGGCTGCTGCATGGCGAAGTCGCGTATCTGAGCGCCACGCTGATCGTCATCGACATGACATTGGCGGGCCTGTTCTGGGCGATGGGCGGCGAGGACGTGCTGACCAAGCTCATCCGCAAGACGCTTTACATCGGTGCCTTCGCCTACATCATCGGCAACTTCAACACGCTGGCCGGCATCGTGTTCCGCTCGTTCACGGGCCTCGGGTTGCTCGCCGCCGGTTCGACGTTGAGCATCGGCAACTTCCTGCAACCTGGGCGACTCGCCGCGATCGGCGTCCAGGCTGGCCAGCCGATCCTGCAACAGATCGGCACGATGTCGCACGGGTTCACGGCCGTTTTCAGCAACCTCGACATGATTGTGGTGCTGCTGCTCGCGTGGATCGTGGTCGTCATCAGCTTCTTCATCCTGGCCGTACAGCTTTTCGTGACGCTGATCGAGTTCAAGCTGACCACGCTGGCCGGCTTCGTGCTGGTGCCGTTCGCGCTGTGGAACAAGACGGCGTTTCTTGCAGAGAAGGTGCTCGGCAACGTGGTGTCCTCGGGCGTCAAGGTGTTGGTGCTGGCCGTGATCGTCGGCATCGGCTCGACGATCTTCGGACAGTTCCAGACACCGACCGGCGCCGATCCGTCGCTGAACCATGCGCTCGCCGTCATGCTGGCCTCGCTCACGATGCTGGGCCTGGGCATCTTCGGGCCAGGCATTGCCACGGGCCTCGTGTCCGGCGCACCGCAGCTCGGTGCCGGGGCGGCGGCCGGTACAGCACTCGGTGCCGCGGGCCTTGCCGTTGCCGGCGGTGCTGCGGTCGCGACGGGCGGTGCTGCAGTCGCAGCCGGAACACGCCTGGCGGCACGCGGCGCCATAGGCGCCACGCGCGCAGCCGGTGGTGCGGCGTCGGCCTATCGCGCCGGCGCTGCCGCCTCGGGTGCGACCGGCGCACGGGCCTTCGGCGCGGGCATGGCCAACGTGGCGCGTAGCGGCGCGCAGGCGGCGGGTGAGCGAGTCGCTGCCGGCGCCCGTGCCGTGCGGAATCGTGTTGCATCGGCAGTCGGTGCTTCAAGCTCACCCGCCGGCAAAGCACCGGGCGCAGCGGCGGCGGCCGCCGCCGCATCACCGATAGCCAACGACAAAGCGCCTGACTGGGCGCAGCGGCTGCAACGCCACCAGCGCGTGGCACACGGCACCTCGACCGCTGCGCACGTGGTGCGCTCGGCCGATCACGGCGGCGGTGGCGCAACCCCCGAGCTGCGCGATTCCTCGAACGAGTAAGGGAGGCGAACGATGCGCTTCAAACGACCCGGTGTGCGCTACAGCGATACCCCCGCGCCTGCGACGCCCTACCAGGCCGCTGCGCAAGTCTGGGATGAACGGCTCGGCAGCGCCCGCGTGCAGGCGAAGAACTGGCGACTGATGGCCTGCGGATGCTTGGGGCTCGCCTTGCTGATGGCGGCTGGGCTGGTTTGGCAGTCCGGCCAGTCGCGCGTCACGCCCTACGTGGTCGAGGTCGATCACGCAGGACAGGTGCGTGCGGTCGGTGCGGCGGTGACACCGTACCAGCCGACCGACGCGCAGATCGCCTATCACCTGGCGCACTTCATCACCGACGTGCGCTCGCTGTCGATCGACCCGGTGGTGGTGCGGCAGAACTGGCTCGAAGCCTACGGCTACACCACCGACCGCGGCGCGGCGACTTTGAACGACTACGCGCGCGCCCACGATCCGTTCGCCCACGTCGGCCAGGATTCCGTGTCCGTGGATGTGAGCAGCGTGGTGCGGGTCAGCGATGCCTCGTTCCAGGTGCGCTGGACCGAGCAGCACTACCACCAGGGCACGCCCACGGGCATCGAACACTGGACCGCGATGCTCACCCTCGTCATGCAGACGCCACGCACCGAGCAGCAGGTACGCCGCAACCCCCTTGGTATCTACGTCAATGGCCTGTCTTGGAGCCGCGATCTGGACGCACCGGAAGGAGCGAAGAAGCCATGAAACACGCCATCACTGTCATTGCGTACCTCGCCCTGCTGGGCGGACTTGCTGGTTGCGCCACCCAGGGCAAGCCACCACCCACGATCTCGCTGGATGAATCCGTGAAGGCGCTGCCGCTGCCCGAACCACCCAAGCCGGTCGCCGTGGTGACGGTGCCCAAGCCCTTGCCGCTGCCGGACCAGATGAAGCCGCTGCCGACGGCCGCCGACGCCACGCCGGCACCCAGGCCGGCCGACGCGAAGGCCCGCGTCGAACAGGCCAACGCCGAGGCGAGCGTGGCGCCCACGCGCGAGGGATACATCAACGCGATCCAGGTATGGCCGTTCTCCGACGGGGCGCTCTATCAGGTCTATACGAGTCCAGGCCGCGTGACGGTCATTTCGTTGCAGCCGGGTGAGGAGCTGGTCACGGTCGCCGCCGGCGATACGGTGCAATGGATCGTGGGCGACACGGCCAGCGGCGGCGGTGCGAGCCGGCGCGTGGCCATAATGGTCAAGCCGGTGCGTGTGGGGATCACGACCAACCTCGTCATCACGACAAGCCGACGCACTTATTTACTGGAACTCACATCTACGCCGAAAGCGTGGATGGCCTCGGTGTCGTGGGAGTACCCGAAGGACCAGATGTTGGCGCTGCAGGCCCAGGCGCAAACGGCCGACGCGCAGGCACCGGCCGCCTCGGGCCTTTCGCTGGATCAGTTGCACTTCCGCTACGCGATCACGGGAGACAATCCGCCGTGGAAGCCCGTGCGTGCGTTCGACGACGGGCAGCACGTCTATATCCAATTCCCGGCCGGCATTGCGCAAGGTGAACTGCCCCCGCTATTCGTCGTCGGGCCGGACGGCAAGGGCGAGCTGGTGAACTACCGTTTCCACGCGCCTTACGACATCGTGGATCGCCTGTTCGGCGCGGCCGAGCTGCGGCTGGGCGGAGACAAAGCGGCCGTGGTGCGCATTGAGCGCACCGATGGTGTGGCCGCGGGAGCCGGTCATGGGCACGACTGACCACAGCTCGCAGCTCGCGCCGAAGGTCGAACCCGAAGGCATCGTACTGCGGGCGCCGCCGCGTCCGGTGACGCGGTTGAATCGCCGCACGCTGGCGATCTCCGTCACGGTGTTGGCGGTCGCCGTCGCCGGAGCATCAATGTGGGCACTGCAATCGAAGGGCGGGCGCGGTTCCACCGATCGAACCGAGCTGTACAACGTCGATCGCGTAGCGAAGGCGGACGACCTGGATCAGTTGCCGGCGGACTACTCGAAGCTACCTGCGGAGCCCGCCCCGGTGTCGGCCGCGAGCGTGCCGCAGCTCGGGCCGCCGCTACCGGGTGATTGGGGTGCGGCGTCGGCCATGCCACCGCTGTCGACCGGCGGGGCGAATCCGGGGCCATCGGCCGAGGGCATCGACCGGCAGCGCCACGCCGAGGAAGTCGCCCGTTCGTCGGTGTTCTTCCGCACCAGCAACACCACAGGAAAAACGGACTCGGCGACGACCACCCAGGTGCCGGTCATGCCGAATGCAGCGGCCGGGCCGTTCAACCCGATGGGCGCCGGGCAGGCCTCCACGGCGGCGCAGCCCAACGATTCGACAGCCATCCAGAACCCACAGGATCAGAAGGAAGCGTTCCTGGCAAAAGGCGGCGATGCCGCCACCCGCAACACGGGCACCTTGCAGGCGCCTGCCTCGCCGTACACGGTGATGGCCGGCACGGTGATCCCGGCCGCGCTGGTGACGGGCATCAATTCCGACCTGCCAGGGCAGATCATCGCCGAGGTCACGCAGCCGGTGTACGACACGGCGACCGGCCATCACCTGCTCATTCCGCAGGGATCGCGCTTGCTCGGCCGCTATGACAGCCAGGTAGCCTTCGGCCAGCGCCGCGTGTTGCTGATCTGGCTGCGCCTGGTGTTACCGGATACCTCGTCGATCACGCTGGACAAGCTGCCCGGCATCGACCCGGCCGGCTACGCCGGCCTGGAGGATGGTGTGGACTGGCACTGGGGCCGCATCCTGGCCGGCGCGGCGCTGTCCACGATGCTCGGCGTCAGCTCGGAGCTGGCCGTCTCGAACGAGGGCAACGTCAACGGCAACACAGTCGTCGCCTTGCGCGACAGCGCGCAGAACACAGCCAACCAGGTCGGCCAGGAAATCACGCGACGCAACCTCAGCATTCAGCCGGCGCTGACGGTGCGGCCAGGTTTCCCGGTGAACGTGATGGTCGACAAGGATCTGGTGCTACGGCCATACCAGCCGCTGTTTATCCAGCGAGGGCCGATGCCATGAGCGCCGCCCCAAAGAAGCTGAGGCTTGGACGACTGCCTGATACGCAGACCATCAAGTTGACCTTCTCGTGCCCAGCGCGGCTCAAGAACGACTTGGATCGCTATGCAGCACTGTATGGGCAGACCTACGGCGAGACGGTCAATGCAGCGATGTTGATCCCGCACATACTGGAAGCCTTTATGGCAGGAGATCGGGGCTTTCGACGGTCGAACGGCGGCAGCACGCGGCGCAATGAAAAAGCCGCCCCTGTCTAACAGGGACGGCTTTTAAATTGGTGCCCGAGGTCGGACTCGAACCGACAAGCCTTGCGGCGGAGGATTTTCTTCCCACTTCGGCTTTCGCCGCCGTCCTGCACGGGGCAGGGCGTTCGTGGTCTGGAGCACGCCTTCACCATAGCGCTGCGTGTGACCGCTTTGCCGTAGGTGCCCGCCGTCTGCTCTCTACACCTTCCCACACCTTTCGGCCTGGGCTTGGCTCGGCATTAGCTCGGACTTGCGTCCAGGGCCTTCACCGAGTTTGACGGGCTTCACCTCAAGGATTTCTCCAAGAGGGCTCAAATTTGGTCTGAGTCCTCTGCGTCTACCAATTCCACCACTCGGGCGTGACGCAATCTTACAGCACTACCTTCTACCACTCGCTTGGAACCAGTCTGCATCGCCCTGGCTCCTGTTTGGTTCCTGATGCGAAAAGTGTGCTTTTCGATCAAGAGCCGATACTTCGTTCAACTCCTTGCCTGATGCGGCTTGGCGGACGATGAATCCAAGCTAACCATAGGTAGAAGTACCTATTTTTGAGTCCGCCGCGTCTACCATTCCGCCACACCGGCATGAGGTGCGAATTATGCCGGGTTCATTGCACGCGGTCGAGCCCAAGCACGCGCAGGTCACGCGCGTAACCGTGGCCGTCTGGCAGCGGCTGGAACACGGAGCAGCGCAGCATCGGGCCGGCGTAGACATGCAGGCTGACGGTGACCGCGTCGTCGCTCGGGTTGCGGATGGCGTGGTATTCGTGGGGCGGGATCAGGCTGCCGGCGGAACCCGCGGCGGCATGGATGGAACCGATCGCACTGAACTGCCAGCGCTCGTCCTCGTGGCTCTGCAGGTCGTATTGCTGGATGTCGAGCGCGCCGTGCCACACGCCTTCGACGCACCACATGCCGTCGTGGTCGTGGATTGGCGTGCCCTGGCCGGGAGCCCAGGTCATCGCCACCACGCAGTAACCGTGCTCGTCGCTGCGGTACAGCTCGCGGCGCGCGTAGTGTTCGGCGCAGGGCGTAAACACGCAATCGGGCAGTTGCACCTCGCCGGAGCTCATGAAGTGGCACAGGCTCTCGCGCAAACTGCTGGTGAGCGCCGCGGTGTCGGGCTGGCTGACGGCGAAGTCGATGGCGTCGATGAGTTGCCGGCTACCGGGAAAGGGTAGGTTGAGCACGTGAGTCTCCAGTCGTACAGGCTGCCTGATCCTAGCAGCGCAGGCTTCAGGGGGTACGCAAGGTGGTCAGGAAATCACCGATCGCGCGACTGTAGTTCGGGATGTCGACGAGGAAGGCGTCGTGCCCTTGCGGCGAGTCGAGCGCGACGAAGTCCACTTCGGCACCAGCCTCGCGCAGGCCATCGGCAATCTCCTCCTGCTGCTGCAGCGGAAACAGGATGTCGGTGCTGACGCCGATCACCAGGGCCCGCTCGAGAGAGATGCGCGTGAGTCCCGCGCGGACGCTGCCGCCGCCGTACTCGGCGATGTCGAACCAGTCGCTGGCGCGCGACAGGTACAGGTAGCAGTTCGGGTCGAAATGCCGCACGAAGCGCCGGGCATGGCCTTCCAGGTAGGACTCCACCTTGAACTCGCGGGCAAACGGCTCGTCCTCGCGTTGCTCCGGGTCGAGCCGGATGCGGGCGAAGCGGCCGTTCCATTCCATCGCCGAGCGGTAGGTGATCACCCCGAGCTTGCGTGCGAGGCTCATGCCGATCTCGGGATAGCTTTCGTCGGTATAGGACCCTTCGTTCCAGCGCGGATCGAGGCGGATGGCCTCGCGCTGCAGGGAACGGATGGCAATCGCGAACGGCTGCGCCTGTGGCGCGGTGTCGACGCTGATGTGCGCGCGCACGCTGCCGGGGTGCAGCAGCATGTAGGCCAGCGCGCTCATGCCGCCCATGGAGCAGCCGACCAGGCAGGCCAGGCGTTCGATGCCCATGCTTTCGATCACCGCGTGGGCGGCGTTGGCCACGTCCTCGAGCGCGAGTTCCGGGAAGTCCAGCCGGTAGGCCTCGCCGGTGGCCGGGTCGATGGACGCCGGGCCGGTCGAGCCCTTGTCGCTGCCCAGTGAGTTGACGCACACCAGGAACCAGCGCATGGTGTCGATGGCCTTGCCGGGCCCGGCCATGTCCTGCCACCAGCCAGGGCTGGGGTCAGTTTCATTCGCAGTGAGATGCGCGCTGGGCGACAGGCCGGTCAGCACCAGGACGGCGTTGTCGCGCGCCGCGTTCAGCATGCCCCAGGTCTCGTAGGCCGCGCTGGCGCCATGCAGGGTGCCGCCGCGTTTCATGGCAAAGGGCGAGGGCAGGGCGCAATAGCGGCGCGCGTCCGCGGTCATCAGTGCTTGTGGTCCATGACCGAGGTGGAGGCGGCGGGCGCCGGCGCGCTGGCGGCGCGTGCAGCGGCGATGGCGATCTGCTTGGCCACGGCTTGGGCCACCGAGGAGCCGGGCTCGAGCTGCGGCTGCAGCAGGCGCCAGGTCGCCTGCGCGTCGGCGTAGCGTCCCTGCTGGAAATCGCTGATGCCGAGCAGCCACAGGCCGCGCTGGCTGTCCGGCTGCAATTGCACCGCCCGCAGCAGCAGCTCGCGGCCACGGCCCTCGATCACGTGATCCTGGCGCAGCATGGAATCGGCCTCGGCCCAGCCGACCATGGCGTCGGCATTGTTCGGGGCGAGCTTCAGCACATGGTCGTAGGCCTCGCGCGCCATGGACGGATTACGCAAGGCCGTGCCGGTCTGGCCCAACAGCATCCAGCCGGCCTGGTCATCCGGTTCCTGCGCGAGATGGGCGCGCAGTGCGGCCACGGCGGCGTCGATGGACTGCGGCATAGTCGCCTGCGCGTCGACGCCACGCAAAGCCGCAGGCGTGCCGACCAGGGCATAGATGCCGGCCACCGTCAGCGGCAGCACCAGTGCCAGGCCCAGCGCCAGCCCGAATATCGAACGCGATGGACCCGCCTGCCGGCCATGGCGCAGCAAAGGCACGAGCACGAAGGTCAGCGCCACAACCGTCATGGCTGCGGCAATCCCGAAAAACACGGCAGTCACCAGTCATCCCCGTTGTCGATGGGCGGCTCCATCGCCGCATTGGCTTGCCGGCGCCGGCGTATGGCCACCAGCACGACGCCCGCACCCGCCAGGAGGATCGCGGGTGGGCCAAACCACAGCAGCCAGGTTCCTGGCTGCAGCGGCGGGTCATACAGCACGAAGCTGGAATAACGCGCCACCAGGTACTGTTTGATCTGGTCGTCGGTCTTCCCTTCCTGCATCAGCTTGAACACGATCAGGCGCAGGTCGCGTGCCAGCTCGGCGTTCGAGTCGGCGAGGTTTTCGTTCTGGCACACCAGGCAGCGCAACTGGCGGGTGAGATCCTGGAAGCGGACTTCCTGTGCCTGGTCCTTGAACGGCAGCGGTTCGATCGCCTGCGCCTGCGCCGCGCCCACACCCAGGATCAGTACCAGCACCGCGAGCCCCCGTAGGAGCCCACCCGCAGAAATCGAGCTGAAGAGCCTGGTTCCCACAGAAGATACGCGGCCCGATCCCACCGTGGATTTGTGCTGCATCACTGCGCTTCCTTGGCCAGGGCGGCAATGGCCGGCTCCAGCTCGTGCTTGATGCTCTTGGGCGTGAACGGGCCGATGTGTTTGTAGCGGATGACGCCCTGGGCGTCGATCAGGAAACTTTCCGGCGCCCCGTAGATACCAAAGTTGATCGCGGTCTGGCCAGGGAGGTCCGCGATCACCAGGTCGTAGGGGTTGCCGTGGGTGCGCAACCAGTCTTTTGCATCCTGCGGCTGATCCTTGTAGTTGTAGCCGACCAGCGGGATGCCGAGGCTGCGTCCCTCGGCCATCAGCACCGGATGCTCCTCGCCACAGGCGATGCACCAGCTGGCAAACACGTTGAGCAGGTAGGGCTTGCCCAGCAGGCTGGCCTTGCTGACCAGATGCGCCGGATCGTCCAGGGTGGGCAGGTCGAACGCCGGGGCCGGCTTGTTGATCAACGGCGAAGGCACCTCGTTGGGGTCGTGCTGGGTGTTCCACCAGATACCGAAACCGAACAAGGCCAGCAGCAGGGCAAAACCGAAGAGCGGCAGGTAACGGCTCATGCCGTGGTTTCCTGCGGGCGCAAGGCGGCAGGCACGGGCTCGCTGCCGGTGTTGGCCGCAGCAGTCACCTTGCGTTTCAGGCGGAAGCGCTTGTCCAGTGCGCAGGTGAAGCCGCCCAGCATCATCAAGATGCCGCCGCCCCATATCCAGCGGATGAACGGCTTGTAGTACAGGCGCACGGACCAAGCGCCGCGCACGTTGTCCGCGTCCATCGGCTCGCCCAGGGCCACGTACAGGTCACGGGTGAGCCCGGCCTTGACAGCCGACTCGGTCTGCACCTGGCCGCGCGGGTAGGTGCGCTTCTGCGGGTGCATGACCGCGACCTGCTTGCCGTTGCGGGTCACCGTGACCGTGGCTTGCTCGGCATGCCAGTTCGGTCCCTTGGTCTGCTCGGCGCCGTCGAAGCGGAAGCTGTAGCCGCCGACCTCATGCGTATCGCCCGGCGCCATGCGTACGTCCGTGGTCACGCTCAGGGCCTCGGACAGGAGCACGCCGACCAGGAACACCGCCACGCCGAAGTGCGCCAGCAGCATGCCGGCCATCTCGGCCGGATAGCGGCGGCCACGCGGGAATTCCCGCCAGCGCTTGTAGGCATACAAGGCCACGCCGAGACCGAGCCAGACCGCGGCAGCGGTACCCAGGATCGCCTTGACCTGGCCGTGGACGAAGAACGCGGCCACGATGGCGCAGACGATGGCGGCGCTGGCGATGCGCAGCAGCACGCTCTTCAGTACCGCCGGATCGCCATGGCCCCAGCGCAGGAACGGCCCGAACGGCATCAGCAGGACGACCGGGGTCATCAGCAGCGGGAACAGCAAACCGAAGTAGGGCTGCCCGACCGAGATACGGCCCAGGTGGAACGCATCGGCAATCAGCGGGAACAGCGTGCCGAGCAGCACCATGGCGGCGGCGACGACGAACATGAGGTTGCCGATCAGCATGGCGGTCTCGCGCGAGAGCACATTGAACGGCTTGCCGTGCGCGATCTTCGGCGCACGCAAGGCATACAGCAGCAGCGAGCAGCCGATGACGATGCCGAGGAAGATCAGGATGTACAAGCCGCGGCGCGGATCCGAGGCAAAGGCATGGATCGAGGTGAGCACGCCGGAGCGCACCAGGAAGGTGCCGAGCAGGCTCAGCGAGAAGGCCACGATCGACAGCAGGATGGTCCAGGCGCGCAGGCTGCCTCGCTTCTCGGTGATGGCCTGGGCGTGGATCAGGGCCAGGCCAGCCAGCCAGGGCATGAAGCTGGCGTTTTCCACCGGGTCCCAGAACCACCAGCCACCCCAGCCCAGTTCGCCGTAGGCCCACCAGCTGCCGGCGACGATGCCCAGAGTGAGGAAGCCCCAGGCGACGTTGGTCCACGGCCGCGCCCAGCGTACCCAGGCCTGTGCCAGCTCGCCGCCGAGCAAACCGGCAATGGCGAAGGAAAACGCCACCGAGAAGCCCACGTAGCCCATGTACAGCATGGGCGGATGGGTGGTCATGCCCGGGTCCTGCAGGATCGGGTTGAGGTCGGCGCCGTCGGCAGGCATCGGCAGCAGCCGCCCGAACGGATCAGAGGTGAAGATGGTGAAGGCGAGGAAGCCCACCGCGATCAGGCCCATCACCGCCAGTACGCGTGAGGCGAACACCTCGGGTAGGTTCTGGCTGAACATGGCTAGGGCCAGGGTCCACACGTTGAGGATCAGCACCCAGAGCAGCAGCGAGCCCTCGTGCGCGCCCCACACCGCCGCAAAGCGGTAATACCAAGGCAGGGCCAGGTTGGAATTGTCCGCGACGTACTGCACGGAGAAATCGAACGTCATGAAGGCCCAGGCCAGGAGGCCGAAAGCCAGCGCCACGAACACGGCCTGGCCGGCAGCGGCCGGGCGCGCCACGGCCATCAGCGCATGGTTGTTGCGCCAGGCGCCAATCAGCGGCAACACGCTTTGCGCAAGCGCCAGCAGCAGGGCGAGGATCAGGGCAAGTTGGCCAAGTTCAGGGGTCATGGCGAAAGGTCGATGGCAAAGTAGGGAAGAAGGCGGTCCAGGACAGTACGGCGCAGCTTCACGGATCGGGGTTGCCGCCACCTGCTGCCGTGCCGGCTGCGGCCTTGATCTCCTTGCCGTCGTGCGCCTTGGCCATGGCGTCCTTCAGCTCCTTCGGCATGTAGGTCTCGTCGTGCTTGGCCAGGACCTCGGTGGCGACGAAGTGGGCATTGTCCATGTGGCCGGTGGCAATCACCGACTGGTCGTCGCGGAACAGGTCGGGCAGGATGCCGGTGTATTCGACTGGCATGGCGCCATCGGCGTCGATGACGATGAACGTGGTCTTGAGCGAATCGTCGTTGCGGTGGATCGAGCCGCGCTTGACCATGCCGCCCAGGCGGAAGGTCTTGTAGTCGGCGGCCTGGCCGGACTGCACCTGGCTCGGGGTCAACAAGTAGTTCATGTTCTGCTGCAGGGCGTAGATGCCCAGGCTGATGGCCAGGGCAGCTGCCACAGTCACGACGGCAACGATGGTGAGACGGCGCTTGTGGGTACGGTTCATCTTGACCTCGAGGGCGCCGCAGCGGCGCCCGACTCAGCGACAGGCGCCGCGTGGGCAGCGTCCTGGCGTGCCGCCTGGCGCACCAGCCGTGCGCGCAGTTCCCGCACGATGCGGCGGCGGCGCAGCGTCGGTACCAGGGTGTCGCCAAGCAACACCAGCAAGAATACCGCGTACGCCGGCCAGACATAGGCCGCGTAGCCGCCCATGGCCAGGAACGCCTGCAGCGAACTGCTCATGGCGTGACCTCCGGGGCAACGACTTCCTGCACCCAGGCCTTGTTGCCTTCCAGCGCCAGCAGGTCGACGCGCGCGCGCCGGCACAGGCTGGCGACGTAGTACAACTTAGTCGCCAGGGTCATCACCAGGAGTGGCCACAGCATGTCGGCGGCAATCTTCGAGCTGCCAAAGAAGTTGATCGTGCTGCCCTGGTGCAAGGTGTTCCACCAGTTCACCGAGAAATGCACGATCGGCACGTTGATGATGCCGATGATGGCCAGGAAGCCCGCGGCGCGCGCCCCTTGCCGGCGATCCTCGAAGGCGTGGTAGAGACCAATCACACCCAGGTACAGGAACAGCAGCACGAGCTCGGAGGTGAGCCTGGCATCCCAGGTCCACCAGGTGCCCCACATCGGCTTGCCCCACAGCGAGCCGCTGACCAGGGTGATGAAGGTGAACGCGGCGCCGATCGGCGCCGACTGCATGGCCACCACTTCGGCCAGCTTGATCCGCCACACCACGGCGACGAACGAGGCCACGGCCATGACGGCGTAGATGAACATGCTCATCCACGCACTGGGCACGTGGATGAAGATGACGCGGTAGGCATCGCCCTGCTGGTAATCCGGGGGCGCCAGCACCAGGCCGCCGTACAGGCCGATCGCGCCGGCCACGAGCGCCAGGCCCATGGCCCAGGGCCACACCACGCCAGCAAAGCGGTAGAACGTGGGTGGCGAGCTGAGTCGATGCAACCAGAGCGGAATCCAGCGGGTCATGGTCTCAAGCATCCAGCGCAATGCGCAGCGCGCCAGCGCATGCGAGTGGGGCAAAGGCGAGGGCCAGCACCAGGATGGCGGCCAGCCAGCTGATGGGCGCCAGCCACGGCAGGCCTTGTTGGGCCGCCGCGACGGCGCCGGCGGCGAAGATCACCGCCGGCATGCACAGCGGCAGCAGCATCAGGGCCAGCAGCATACCAGAGCGTCGGGTGCCGGCAGTCAGCGCCACCAGGATCGCACCGAGCAGGCTGAGCAGCGGCGTGGCCAGCAGCAGGGCCAGCAGGAGCACTGGAATCACCGCCCCGGGTAGGTGCAGCATCGCCGCCAACAAGGGTGCGACGATGATCAGCGGCAAGGCCGTGGTCAGCCAGTGGGCAAGGATCTTCATGCCCAGCAGCAGGGCCAACGGTTGCGGTGCGAGTACCAGTTGCTCCAATGAGCCATCCTCGATATCGCTGGCGAACATCGCATCCAGCGTCAACAACATCGCCAGCAGAACCGTCACTAACACGATGCCGCCGGCAATGCGCTGCAACAGCGTGTCCTCCGGCCCCAGCGCAAAGGGAAACAACACTGTCACCAGCACCGCGTACAGCACCGGCATGGCGATGTCGGCTCGGCGGCGCCAAGCCAGAAGCAGCTCGCGCCGCACCATCGCCACGCAGGCCTGGCGCAGGCCGGGCGGGTTCACGCCCGGCCTCGTGTGCGCGTCGCGCTGGTGGCTGGCCAGGTCGGGCGACGCGGGCCATCCAGCCCCGGGCGCTTGCGCGTGGGTGCCGGCGCGGAGGCGATGACGTAGACGCGTCCTGGCAGACATGGCCACACCTCAGGCACCCAGGCGGATGCACCGCCACCGGCCATCGCCAGGATCCGGCGCGGTGTGCGTGGTGACCAAGGCGGCACCGCCGGCTGCGGCGTGCGCCTCGAGGATGCGGTCGACCAAGGCCTTGCCGACGCGGTCGAGGTTTGCATAGGGTTCGTCCAGCAGCCACAGCGCCGCTGGCAGCGACAGCAGCCGGGCCAGGGCCACGCGCTTCTTCTGGCCGGCGGAAAGGCGCCGCACCGGCTCGTCCTCGTAGCCGTGCAAGCCAACTTCCCGCAAGACCTGGTCAGGCCCCATGGCAGGTCTTGATCCATGCAGGCCGGCGGCGATACGCAGGTTTTCCCGCGCCGTCAGATCCGCCTTCAGGCCCAACTGGTGGCCGATGTACAGGATCTCGCCCGCGCTGTCGTCGCGCTCCAGAGCCTTGCCGCGCCAGCGCAGCGTGCCGGTGCCCAGGTGCAACAGGCCAGCCAGTACGCGCAGCAAGGTGGTCTTGCCGCTGCCATTGTCGCCCTCGACCCAGGCCAGCTCACCGGCACACAGCCGGAAGCTTTGCGGCGCGAACACCGGTTGGTCGTGGCGCAGGAAGGTAACCGCGTGCGCCTCGAACAGGGGCACGCTGGCGGATTCGGCTGTCATCTCCGTGATTGTCCGCAATGCAAGCGGCGCTTGTCCATGTGGCGTGCTGTCGCTGAGTTCAAGGGCGGGTGACGTGCAGGCTGGCATGGCCCGCGCCGCGGCCGCGCAGGTAAGCGTTCTGCCGATAGGTGGCGGCGAGCGCGTCGAACATCGCGAACTCCGGACCGACCACGAACAGGCTGGGTTCGTACCAGCCATCAGGGCCGATGCCGATGGCTGGCAGGGTGAGCGTGTTTTCCGCCAGCTTGCCCAGCTCGCGCAGCAGGCTGCGTTGCGCAGCCTGGTTCGGCTCGCCCGGGCGCCGGATCGAGCCTGGGTTCCATGCCGTGATGAAGGCCCAGGGCTGCGTGCCGACCAGCGCCTGCAAGATGGCCGGCAGGGCCTGCTTGAGGACGAGGGCCGGCCATTGCACGCGGTCGACGCAGACCAGATAGATGCTGGCCCGGTATTCGGCGAGCAGGGCCTCATCCATGCAGGCGGCCCGGCAATGGCTGCAGCCGTGCGCGCAAGGCACCGGCCAGGGCGGCGCCGATCGAGGTGATGGGTGGCTGCTGCATGTCGCAGTGGATACCGGTGTCGGTGGTCCGTCAGAAGCTCATGAAATAGCCGCCGTTGACCGGCAGGTTCGCGCCGGTGATGTAGCCGGCGGTGTCGGCGGCCAGGAAGGCCACGGCGCGGGCGATGTCCGCCGGCAGGCCCAGGCGTCCGACCGGAATGCCGGCGATGATTTGCGCGCGGATGTCGGCCGGTACCGCGGCGACCATCGGCGTGTCGCAATAACCAGGCGACACCGTGTTGACGGTCACGCCCTTGCGTGCGGTTTCCCGCGCCAGGGCCATGCTGAAACCGTGCACGCCGGCCTTGGCTGCCGAGTAGTTGGTCTGGCCGAACTGGCCGGTCTGGCCGTTGACCGAGCTGATGTTGACGATGCGCCCGAAGCCGCGCGCAAGCATGCCGTCGATCACGTTGCGGCACATGTTGAACACGCCGTCCAGGTTGACGTGCAGCAGCTCCTGCCATTGTTCCGGGGCCATCTTGCGCAGACTGGCGTCGCGCGTGATGCCCGCCGCGTTGACCAGGATGTCGATGCCATCATGGCGCTGTTCCAGCCGCCCGGCCAGTTGCGCGCAGGCGTCGAAATCGCTGACGTCCGCCGCCTCGAAGCCAATGGCACCGTCGAGGTCGGCAACCTCGTCGCGGAAGGCGGCGACGCGCTCGGCACGCGTGGCGAGGTCGACCGCAGTGACGTGGCAGCCGGCGCTGGCCAGCTGGCGGCAGATTTCGGTACCGAGTCCGCCAATGCCACCGGTCACGACGGCATGGCGTGGTCTAGCGGGAAGATCGCTCATGGGCTCGCAGTTCAATGGGGGGATGTCTGAGGGAACGGGCCGCTGCCGCCAGGCGACGCGGTTGCCGTGCGGGATTGCTCACCGCGTCTTCTTGTCGCCCTGGCCCTTGCCGGCGGGCGTGGGTGTCAACTTGGCCGCCTGTTCCAGCGCATTGCGCTGCATGGCGTTCCACGCGTCCATGTTGCGCGCGGTGAGCTCGTTCAGGGTATTCCAGGGCGTCTGGCCCATCAGGCTGTCCAACTGGTTGCGGAATTGGCTCTGCTGGTCGAGGAAAATCTGCAGGCTGCGCTCCAGATAAGGCCCCATGAAACCCTGCAACGAATTGCCGTAGAAGCGGATGATCTGGCTGAGCAGCCGCGGCGACAGCATGGGCTGGGCTTCGCTCTCGTGCTCGGAAATGATCTGCAGCAGCACCGAGCGGGTTAGGTCCTCGCCGCTCTTGGCATCACGCACTTCGAAGGGCTCATCGTCCAGCACCAGCTGACGGATTTCCTCGAGGGTGATGTAGCTGGAAATCTCCGTGTCGTACAGCCGCCGATTTGGATATTTCTTGATGATGCGCATGTGTTCGCTCATCGCATTAAATTAGCAGAACATATTGCGCTGCACCAGAGGCAGGCATGCCGGTTGCTGCGCAGCAAATCCTTGTTCCGCGGGCCTTCGCGGACATCGTTTGCGCGTCGTGCATGCTGCAAGTCGGCAGACGCAGCCGATTCACCAGGCGCTGCGCGTGCGTGGTGCCGGATTCAGCCCTGCCTTGCGACCAGGCCAAACACGCGGCGGGCGTTGGTCGTGGTGGTGGCGGCCAGCGTGGACAGCGTCTCCCCGCGCAGCCCGGCAACGCAGCGAGCAATGTCGGCCACCCGCGCCGGCTCGTTGCGCTGGCCGCGGATCCCGGCATCCGGTTGGTCGGGCGCGTCGCTCTCCAACAACAGAAATTCACCTGGCATGTTGGCGACGATCTGGCGCAAGCGCCGCGCGCGTGGATAGGTGACCGGACCGCCGATGCCGAGGCAAAAGCCCAACTCCCAAAGTCGCTCGGCCTGTTGCTGGCTGCCGGAGAAGCTGTGTACCACGCCACGCAGCCCGCCGACTTCGCGCAAGGTCAGGATGGCTTCCTCAAACGCCGCGCGTGCATGCACGATGACCGGGAGTCCACGCTCGCGGGCAAGTTGCAGTTGGGCCCTGAAAAAATGGCGCTGCAAATCGTGATCGGGGATTTCGGCGTGGAAGTCCAGGCCGATTTCGCCAATGGCCATCGCATCGCCGGCATCCAGCCATGCAGACAAGGCCTGCACATCGCCGGGCGCATGATGGCCAATGAACAGCGGATGCAGCCCATAGGCTGCATGCAGGTGGCTGTCGCCGGCGCACAAATGCCGAATGCCGGCCCAGCCATCCCGGTCGACGCCAGGAATGATGAGCGCGTCGACGCCATGGGCCTGCGCCCGCATCAGCACTTGCGCCCGGTCGGCGTCGAAGGCTGCGTGGTCGAGGTGGGCGTGGCTGTCGACGAGGGCATGCATGGTCGGTCGGGTACCTTTGGGTGCCTGCCTGGGCGGTATCGGGCGGTGCTCGCATGGCCCGGCCGGCAGATGATCTAGCTTTGATTCAGTCAAATGAGGGTTCAATGGGGGCACGGTGACGGTCGAGTGTCCCAGTCCGCAACGGTCGCACACACAAGGGAGAAGCTGATGAACAGAATGCTGGTCAGTGCGTTGAACATGGGGATCGCCATGGCCCTCACCGTGGGGATCACGGGTTGCAACCGCGATGCGGACGCCGGCATCGCCGGCAACATCGCGCCGCCCCCGGGGAGCACGGTCGCCGCGACCGATGCCGCCAACCGGCCCGTGGGCTCTCCGGCGGCCGCACCTGTCGCTCGTGCCACGCCGTCGGCCCAGTATGCCAAGGTGGTCAGCGTGACGCCGGTCCGCGAGGCGACCAAGGTGCCCAAGCAGGTCTGTAGCGACGAAACGGTAACCCAGGCGGCCCCGTCACGCGACGAGCACAACCTCGTTGGCACCGCCATCGGCGCCGTCGCCGGCGGCTTGCTCGGCAACCAGGTCGGTGGTGGCAAGGGCAAGACCCTGGCCACGGTGGCCGGTGCGGTGGGCGGCGGTTACGCCGGCAACCGCATCGAGGAAAATCGCCGCCAGTCGAAGACGACGTCCAGCGTCCAGCAGCACTGCGAAACGGTCCAGGTTGCCGGCCCGGAGAAGATCGTCGGTTATGACGTCGCCTACATTTACAACGGCGTCACCCGTACCGTGCGCATGGACCACGATCCAGGCGATCGGGTGCAGGTGAAGCAGGACGTCAGCGTGGTGCCGGTATCGCGCTGAGCGGACGGTGGATCCAGCAGACCATCCCACTGAAGGAGAATTGCGCATGCACATGACGACAGGCAAATTCGCAATGGTGGCGGCTTTTTCAGGTGCCCTGGCCTTGGCTGGTTGCGCCAGCCAGCCGTATGGCAACAACGGCCGCTACGATCGTGGCTACTCGCAGTCCAACCAGTACGGCCCCGCACGCTGCGCCGATTGTGGCGTGGTGCAGGAAGTGCAGCAGGTCTACCTCGATGGCGACAGTGGTAGCGGCAGCACCTTGGGTGCCATCGTTGGCGCCGTGGCCGGCGGGCTGCTCGGCAACACGATCGGCAAGGGCGACGGGCGCAAGGCGGCGACTGTTGGCGGTGCCGTCGCTGGCGGCGTGGTCGGCAACCAGGTTGGCAAGCGCAATTCCGGTGGCGGCACGGCGTGGCGCGTCGTGGTACGACGTGACGACGGTCAATACGTGACGGTCACGCAACGCGAGAACCCCGGCGTGCGCAGCGGTGACTACGTCGAGATCCGCAACGCCCACGTCTACGCCCGTTGATCCCGGGCGCGTTCACGACGGACGGCTAGCCGTCCGTACGCGGTCGGCGAAACCAGCAACGCGTATATGCAACAGGCCGCCCGCGGGCGGCCTGTTGCATTATGGCAATGACGAAAGGGCGGCTCAGTTCACGACGTAAAAGGCGTGATCGCCAATCGTCACGCTTGGGCGCTTGTACGACCAGTCGGGCACCACCGCGAGCGTGGCGAAGTGGTCGGCATGTGGCACCAGGATGTGCCGTTGCGCCACGGGCAAGCTCCAGTTGTGGATCGATTGCCCGGAAATCGCCCAGGCCTGCTGGTACGCCTCGAGGTTGCTGATAGCGAAGGAACCAGGCGTGGTCGTCGTGGCGAATTGGTGCGGTGCCGTCACCACCTGGCATAGGGTCTGCCCCCAGTTGCCACGATCGCGGCGGCGCAGCGCGACTTCAGCCACGGCCGCTTGGCCATTCGCACTCTCGCCACGCGCTTCCAGATAGACCGTGGTGGCCAGGCACGCGTGCTCGGCGACGGGCTGGGGCATCAAGGTGGTAAGCCACAACAAGATGGACAGGGTCATTGCGTTGCCTCCAGTTGGCTGAGCACACAGGCAATGGATACCGGCATGTCAGGGGGCGGTCGGGCAAACGGGCCGTTCCGCCTGGATGGATCAGTTCCGCGCAAAACCAATGCAACAACTGCTCGACCACGGGCTGTGGCTGAAACGGTGATGCGGCACCGGTATATGACGTTTTGATTGGGCTCCTGCATGCAGCGTCTGCTGCAATTACCAAGACGCTACCGGCACATGCGCCGGCGTATGGAGGAGACAAGCCATCCGGCGTTGAAGCCGGGTCGCGCCGATTCGGAGTCTTCCGATTCGTCGCGTGTTTCGAATGTCGTCAAGACATCCCGCAGCGAAAGCTACCGAAGGCTAGCGGCATGCAACGGTGCTGGCAAGTGGCGATTGTCGTTTGTTCACAAGTCGGTCATTTTTTTCGGGTGCGCCTGTAGGGTCGGAAATCCGACGCGACGAGCCGTTAAGACGGCCAAATTCTATGCAGCTTGACTGGTAATCCAGCAGCAAAGACGGCTGGACGTCCATCATCGAAATCAGCCAGCGTGCGGTCGTCGAGTACCGCCAGCGCCTCGAAGCCGGTGTCGGCAGGCGTGGCATCGAGTACGCGAGCAGTTGCGTGGTCGCCGGCGCCCAGCGTTTCGCCGGCACGCATCGCACCGGCCGAAACCAGGCTGCACAAGTGCTGTTTATGCGTGCCACGGAAGTGCAGCCGCGCAACGATCTCCTGCCCGGGATAGCAGCCCTTGTCGGTCACCACCGCCCGCAGGCGCAGCAACGACAATGCCGGGGCCAGCCACTGGCCAAGTTCCGCCTCGGGCAGCCAAGGCCATCCCGCACGCAATTGCTGCATGCGCCAGTCGGCGACTTCGTCGCCAGGCGTGGCCAGGCACATGCTGTGCGTACCGCAACCCAGGGCGAGCGTCCCGTTGCCGCCACACAGCGCATATGCCGGCGCCGGTGGGCCGCCGTGGAGCGGGCACGGCGCGGCAGCGAGGATCGATACCCGGGAACGGAACACGTAGCGTCGCAGCGCCGCGGCGACCGCCTCGCCATCACCGCCGCGCAACAACATGGTCAGGGCCTGGTCGCTGCGCCGCGCCAGATGAAACAAGGCCTGCACGCGCCCGCGGGCATCCAGCCACGCACTGAATTGCCATTGTCCGGCGGCAAGCATGTCGACTGGACTGCTGAACTGGGCGTGGGCAAATGTCACCGCGTCAGGGCCGCTGATCTCGATCGTGTGGGCAAGTCGTGTAGCCATCATGCTGCAGGGCAGGGTGGGTATGATCGTGGCTGAAGCCGGCAACTTTGCACCGTCTTCACCGCCACTTGGAGTTGTACGCTCATGCCGCAAGTATTACCCTTTACAGGCTGAAAAACGCCATGTCAGAACGACTACCCATCGATGACACACCTGCCACCCGGATGCCGGGAGACAGGCCAGCCGCACGCGTCGAGGAGACGACGGGCGACAAGGCGCGCAAGAAGGCACCATTGGCGCGGGAACCCTCGGACCTCGATCCGACGCGCTATGGCGACTGGGAGAAGAACGGGCGCTGCATCGATTTTTGAGTGCCAGGTCGTTGAGTGGCAAGGGCGGAGCATGTGACCAGACTTGCCGCCACGGGGACCCCGCCGCGTTGTACCAGGATTTACACATAGGACAGCTGCCATGGCACCAACACCAAGACCCACTTCCCCGAACATCCAGATCTACCGTTGGCAGGTGCAAATGGTGAGCTCGATCCTGCATCGGGCCACGGGCATAGCACTGGCGGTCGGTACGCTCATCGTCGTCTGCGGCCTGCTCAAGCTGGCCGGCGGCGCGGACGGCTTCAACCAGTTCCGCAGCCTGGTTGCCAGCCCGATCGGGATGCTGTTGATGCTGGGGTGGAGTTGGGCGCTGTTCTACCACCTGTGCAACGGCATACGGCACTTGATCCAGGATGGCGGCGCCGGATACAGGATTCCGCAATTCGTGCGTTCCAGCTGGCTGTCGGTCATCGGCAGCCTGGTGCTAACCGTCATCGTATGGGCTTATGTGCTGACGGCCGGAGGTGCGGCATGAGTGGAAAGGAAGCGGTAGTAACCGATCGCCGCAGTCCCCTCAAGATTGCGCGTGGCTTGGGCTCGTCGCATTCGGGCGCACACCACTGGTGGGTGCAGCGGGTGACAGCGGCGGCGCTGGTCGGGCTCGGCATCTGGTTCGTCGTCCTCGTGCTGAGCCTGCATGGCGCCGATTTCGAAACCGCGCGCGCGCGCGTCGCGCAACCGTGGAACGCACTGCTGATGGTCGCGTTCCTGGTGGCCATGTTCTGGCACGCAGCGCTCGGCCTGCAGGTCGTCATCGAGGACTACGTGCATACGCGCTGGAAAGAGGTGGTGGCGCTGGTTGCGGTGTACTTCCTCGCCTTCCTTGGTGCGTTTGCCGCCGTGCTGGCGGTGCTGCGCATCGCACTGACCCCCTGAGAGGCGAGGATACCGTTCCATGGAAAGTTACAAGATCCAGCAGCATCTGTACGACGTGATCGTCGTCGGCGCCGGCGGCTCCGGGCTCCGCGCCACGTTCGGGCTGGCGGAAAAAGGTCTCAAGGCGGCGTGCATCAGTAAGGTCTTCCCGACCCGGTCGCATACGGTCGCTGCCCAGGGTGGGATTTCCGCCGCGCTCGGCAATATGCACCCGGATGACTGGCGCTTCCATTTCTACGACACGGTCAAGGGGGGCGATTGGCTGGGCGACCAGGACGCGATCGAGTACATGTGCAAGGACGCGCCGCGCGCGATCTATGAACTCGAGCACCAGGGCCTGCCGTTCTCGCGCACCGACGAAGGCAAGATCTACCAGCGTCCGTTCGGCGGCATGTCGACGAACTACGGCAAGGAGCAGGCGCAGCGCACCTGTGCGGCGGCCGACCGCACCGGCCACGCCATGCTGCACGCGCTGTATCAGCAAGCCCTCGCGCACGGCGCGACCATCTTCGTCGAGTACTTCGTGATCGACCTGATCTTCGACCAGGCCGGCGTGTGCCAGGGCGTGCTGGCGCTGGACATGAACGAAGGCACCTTGCACTTTTTCCGCGGCCACGCGGTGATCCTGGCGACCGGCGGCTATGGCCGCGCGTACTTCAGCTGCACCTCCGCACACACCTGCACCGGCGATGGCGGCGGCATGGTGCTGCGTGCCGGCCTGGCGTTGCAGGACATGGAGTTCGTGCAATTCCATCCCACCGGGATCTACGGCGCGGGCTGCCTGATCACCGAGGGCGTGCGTGGCGAAGGCGGCTTCCTGACCAACTCGGCGGGCGAGCGCTTCATGGAGCGCTATGCGCCGCATGCCAAGGACTTGGCCTCGCGTGACGTGGTCAGCCGCGCGATGACGGTGGAGATCAACGAGGGCCGCGGCGTCGGCGAGCACAAGGACCACCTGCTGCTCAACCTGATGCATCTGGGCCCCGAAGTCATCCATCTGCGCCTGCCTGGGATTGCCGAATCGGCACGCATCTTTGCCGGCGTCGACGTCACCAAGGAGCCGATTCCGGTGTTGCCGACGGTGCATTACGTCATGGGTGGCATCCCGACCGACATCCATGGCCAGGTGGTGCAGAAGCGTGGCGACGATGTGGACGCACGCGTGCCCGGCCTGTTCGCAGTAGGCGAGGCGGCCTGCGTCTCCGTGCATGGCGGCAACCGCCTGGGTTCAAATTCGCTGCTGGATCTGGTGGTGTTCGGGCGCGCGGTGGCAGAGCGTTGCGCCGAGTTGATCAAGCCGGACACCCCGCATCGCGACGTACCGGCCACGTTGCTGGACAAGGCGCTGGCGCGCTTCGACGCCCTGCGCAATGCGAACGGCGGCACGCCGACGGCGCAGCTGCGCGTCAAGATGCAGCGCACGATGCAGAAGTACGCCGCGGTATTCCGTACCGGCGAGACGCTGGCCGAGGGCAAGGCGAAGATTTCCGAGGTGTTCGAGCAGTTCAAGGACATCCACGTCAGCGACCGTTCGCTGATCTGGAATTCCGACCTGATCGAAACCCTGGAACTGGCCAACTTGCTCGAGCAGGCCGTGGCCACCATGCACTCGGCCGAGCAGCGTCCCGAGACCCGTGGCGCGCATGCGCGGGAGGACTACCCCGAGCGCGATGACATCAACTGGCTCAAGCACACGCTGGTCTGGGTGGATCCGGACGGGAAGACCCGCTTTGACTATCGCCCGGTGCACATGCACACCTTGACCGACGAGGTCGAGCCGGTGCCGCTGGGCAAGCGCGTCTACTGATCGGGAAGCTCCGGCGCGGGCTTGCTTGCGCATCTGTGGCCATTGCGGCCGTGATGCCGAAGCAGACCGGGCGGGGACGGCGACAAGGCCATGGGTGACGTCGCGCTGCGCACACCATGGCTGGAAGGCACTGCGACGCGCGGTTTTAGGAGAATCCTGCGATGGCCAATTTCACCCTGCCGAAGAATTCCAAGATGCGGATCGGCAAGTATTATCCGGCGCCCGGCGCCAGCAAGCCGCGCACGTTCCGCATCTACCGCTGGTCCCCGGACGACGGGGAGAACCCGCGCATCGACACCTTCGAAGTGGATACCGCGCAATGCGGGCCGATGGTTCTCGACGCCTTGCTGAAGATCAAGAACGAGGTCGACGCCACGCTGACCCTGCGCCGCTCCTGCCGCGAAGGCGTGTGCGGCAGTTGCGCCATGAACATCAACGGCACCAACTGGCTCGCGTGCACCCAGGCCATCGACGACCTCAGCGGCGACATCAAGATCTACCCGCTGCCGAGCATGCCGGTGGTCAAGGACCTGGTGCCGGACCTTACGCATTTCTATGCGCAATTTGCCTCGATCAAGCCCTGGATCCGTACGCAGAGCCCGGCACCCTCGGCCGAACGCCTGCAGTCACCTGAAGAGCGCGAGAAGCTCACCGGTTTCTACGAATGCATCCTCTGCGCCTGTTGCACGGCGGGTTGCCCCAGCCATTGGTGGAATGGCGATCGCTACCTCGGGCCGGCCGTGCTGCTGCAGGCCTACCGCTGGCTGATCGACAGCCGCGACGAGGCCACCAACGAGCGCCTGGACGATCTCGAGGATCCGTTCAAGCTGTATCGCTGCCACACCATCCTCAATTGCACGCGTACCTGTCCCAAGGGCTTGAACCCGGCCAAGGCCATTGCCGAGATCAAGAAGATGATGGTCGCGCGCCGCGGTTGAAGCCTGCGCAGCCACACGGCAGTTCGGGCGTCACACCTCGCCACGCCGATGGAGTGTGGGCCATGACGCTAGACACAAGCAGCAGCGCACGCCGCAAGCGCCTGGGTTGGCGCGTACGCCGCGGCACCAAGGAGCTGGACATCCTGTTCGGCACCTGGCTCGACGAGCGCTACGACGATGCCGATGCCGCTCAGCAAGCGGCATTCGATACGTTGCTTGACCAGCAGGACCCCGATCTGTGGGACTGGGTCATGGGCTACGCACGGGCGCCGCGAGCCGATTGGCAGGCAATCATCGATGACATCCGCGCCCGCCATTGCCTTTGAGTACCGATCTTCGGCGCGGTTGCGCCGGCTGGGTCTTGGCATCGCCGCCTTGGCCGTGGTCGCGATCGGCCTGAGCGCGCTGCCGTTGTGGACCAAGCCGGTGCTCGCGGTCGCGGTGCTGGTCGCGACCTGGCGCACGCAAACCCGGATGCTGCACTCCCCGACGCTGGCCGTCGGCTGGGACACGGAGGGCCAGTGGATGCTGCACTGCGCAGGCGCCGCCACCGTCGCGGCCAGCCTGGTGTCGTTCCGCATCCTCGGTGACTGGGTACTGCTGCGGTTCACGGTCCGCGGCGGCCGTTCGCAATGCCTGGTGCTGGCCGCCGACAACAGCGATGCCGGCTTGCGCCGTCGTCTGCGCATGCGCCTGGCCACGGTGCAGCCGGGGGAGGCGCTGCCGCGCATTTGATGTCGCATGGTCGATGCTGTCCGGTTCACGCAGCGGTGACAGCCGGTTGAGTATGAATAGACCTGCCGCACAAACGCGGTAGTCAAAAGCGGAGGTCAGGCGTGGACAAGAACCGAACCGAAGGCACGAAGCACGAGATCAAGGGCGCCATCAAGGAAGGCGTCGGCAAGGTGACTGGCAACAAGGCCAAAGAAGTCAGCGGCAAGATCGAGAAGAACGCCGGCAAGGTGCAAAAGGCGGCAGGCAAGGCCGCCGACCAGGCACGTGCGGATGCCAGGAAGGGATACTGAGGCAAACGGACGTCTGGATGGATAGACGCATGGAGGCCCATGCGAGGCCGCTGCATCTTCCGACGCAACCAAAAGACCGGCTCCAATGGAGCCGGTCTTTTTCATGCCCAGATGCCGCGCCCCGGTACCCCGGAGCGATCCGCTCCAGTTACATCCTTGGCGCGGGCACGCCTGGTGCAGGCGGGGGATCAGTCATCCGCGAGCAAGGGTGGCCGGGACTGGATGTTGCTACGGTCAGATGACGCCCAACAGCAGCAGGATGATCACGATGATCAAGATGATCCCGATCCCGCCCATTGGCCGGTATCCCCAGGAGCGGCTGTAGCCCCATGAGGGCAGGGCACCGATCAGCAGGATGATGAGCACGATGATCAGGAGCAATGAAATCGACATGGCCTGTTCCTTGTGTGAGCGCAATCGATAATGCCGTCATGACCGGGTCGACCCGGCCAGCACCTGCAGCTGTTCGCCACGCGGAGATGGGCATCCGGAATACGCAGGCCGGGCAACACCGCTGCCCGACCTGCAACCCTCCGTCATGGCATGGGCTTGTTGCCTAGCCGCCACTGACCGTCAGGCCGCCGGCGTTGACGCTCTTGACGCCCTTGATCGCCCGCGCTTCCCGGACCGCCCGGCTCTTGGCGCTCGCACTCGCCACGGTGCCGGTCAGGGTCACCACGCCTTCCGTCGTTTCCACGCTGATATCCGTCGATTTCAGGTCCTTGGTGGTGGCCAGCTTGGATTTCACCTTGGTGGTGATCCAGCCGTCATCGACCTTGCCCGGCACGGTCTGGTTGTCTGCCTGATGCATCTCCGCTTGCGCGGTTTCCGATTGCATCGCCGGGGAGGGCTGGACGTCGGCGCTGGCCAGGGCTGGAGCAGCGGCAAACGCACATGCCAGTGCACTGGCGATCAGGCTGTTACGCAGATAGTGGCTTTGCATGGTTTCCTCCGTCGTATGGGTCGACCGCCGCCGGCGAAGACCGGGATCGGCAGACGAAAGCGGGGGTGCGCTTTCGCGACACCATGATTTTCCAGGGGTCGTGAAGCCCGTGTGCGCAGCCGGCTTTGCGATTCAGCTGCGCATCAGCGGGATTCGAAGGCGCCCAGGAGTATGGGCGGGATAGACCGGCCTTGTGCGGGCCGCGTTACTTCGCCGCCAGCCACGCGCGCGTGGCGACCAACAGCGTCTCGACGCCAGTGCGCAGGGTCGGCTGGAGTACCGGCGCGAAGCGTGGATTGTGGTTGGTGGGAAGGTCGTTGAGCCGGCCGGCCGCCTTCGCCTTCGCATAGGCTTCCGGGTCGGTACCGCCGACGAACCAGAATACCGAGGGGACCTTCCACTCCGCGCCGAAGCAGCCGAAGTCTTCGCTGGCCGAAGTCGGCAAGGTCTTCTCGACCCGTCCTTCCGCGAAGTATTGGCGGAACGCGTCGCCGATCTTCTGGTTCGCTTCGGCGTCGTTGACGACCAGCGCGTAGCTGTCCAATGGCGTGATTTCCGGCGGCTTGGGCGCGCCTGATGCGGCCGCTTCGGCGTTGACGATGCGGGTGATTGCCGCGAGCACGCGCTGGCGTACCTCCTCGTCGAAGGTGCGCACGTTGAGCTTTATCAGCGCCTCGTCGGGGATCACGTTTTCCTTGGTGCCGGCCTGCAGCGCGCCGATGGTGACCACGGCCGCCTCGGTCGCAGCCAGCTCGCGCGATACGATCGTCTGCAGGCGCAGCACGGTGGAAGCGGCCATGATCACCGGGTCGATGCTTGCCTGCGGCATCGAGCCATGGGCGCCGCGGCCGAACAGGCGGATCTGCAAGCTGTCGCCGGCCGAGGTGATGACGCCGGCGCGGCCGCTGATGGTGCCGGCCACGCCGACCATCACGTGCTGGCCGAGCACGATGTCGGGCTTGGGAAAGCGTTTGAACAGGCCGTCGTCGATCATCGCCTGCGCGCCGGTGCCGGTTTCCTCGGCGGGCTGGAACACGGCCATCACCGTGCCGCTCCAGTGCCCGCGTGCCTGGGCGAGCAGGGTGGTCGCGCCGATCAGCCAGGTGACGTGCATGTCGTGGCCGCAGGCGTGCATCACCGGGACGGTATGGCCATCCTTGTCCATGGCCGTGACCTTGCTCGCGTAGGGCAGGCCGGTTGCCTCCGCGACTGGCAATGCATCCATGTCAGCGCGCAGCATGACGACCGGGCCGTCGCCGTTACGCAGCAGGCCGACCACGCCGGTGCCGCCGACGCCGGTAGTCACCTCGAAGCCGGCCTGGCGCAGATGTGTAGCGGAGATCTCGGCCGTGCGCCGCTCCTGCGTCGACAGTTCCGGGTGGGCATGGAGATCGGTGTACAGCGCCTCGAGCTCGGGCAGCAGCTTCGGCAGGTTCGCAAACCATGCCTCGGCGCCATCGGTCTCTTTCTTGTTCATGCTGGCCTCACGATGACGGGCAGGATGACGGGCAGGCAGTGTCGTGGGCTCAGGCTCCGCGCGGGTGCACGGTGAGCACGCGCTCGATGTGCAGGTGCAGTTCCTTCAGGAAGTTGCCGAGGAACTCCGCGGTAGAGTCGTTGCTGACCGTGCCGTCCGCGCTGATCAGGTCCGGATGGAACTGGATATAGGCCTCCATCGTGTTCATCAGTGGCGAGTTGCAGAAGCACAGCACGCCGCGCAGTTGTTGCTGGGCGACCGCCGTACCGATCGAGCCGGGCGAGGTGCCGATGATGCCGGACGGCTTGCGCGCAAACGAGTTCTTGCCCCAGGGCCGGCTGGCCCAGTCGATCGCGTTCTTCAACGCGCCGGGGATCGAGCGGTTGTACTCCGGGGTGACGAACAGCACCCCGTCCACATTGGCGATCGCCTGCTTGAACTCGCGCGCCACCGGCGGATAGTCGGCGTCGTAGTCGTAGCTGTACAGCGGCAAATCCTTGATCGGGATCTCCACCAGTTCCAGCCCCTCCGGCGCGAGGCGGACGAGCGCCTTGGACAGCAGGCGATTGATCGAGCCCTTGGCGAGGCTGCCCACGAAATAGCCGACCTTGAAGGTTTTCATGCGTGTTCCTTGAGTTGGGGGAGCTTGCGAAAGCGCGAAAGGGCCGTCAATGCCCGGTCGAATCGCCGCGACGGGTGGCCTCGAACAGGAACCAGGTGCGCCGTTCGGTCTCGTCGATCCATTCCTCGATCAGGCTGGCGGTGGCAATGTCGTGTCGGTCGTCGCACACGCTGTGGGCCTCGCGCAGGCGCGCCGCCAGCGTCTTGTTGTCCTCGCGCAGCTCGGCCAGCATGTCTTCCGGTTCGACGTACTCGGCGTCGTTGTCGTCGATGCGCTGCAGGCGCGCGATATGGCCGATCGAGCGCAGCGTGGCGCCGCCGAGCTTGCGGATGCGTTCGGCAATCGGGTCGACCATGGCGAACAGCTGGTCGGCTTGTTCGTCGAGCATCAGGTGATAGTCGCGGAAATGCGGCCCGCTCATATGCCAGTGGAAGTTCTTGGTCTTCAGGTACAAGGCAAACACGTCGGCCAGGATCGCGTTCATGGCGCCAGACACGTCACGCACCGCCTTCGCATCGAGGTCAGTGGTGGTGTTCAGCGGCGCACGCTGCTTGCGCAGCAGGGAGACCTTGGGGTTGGCTTGCGTCTTCTTCATGGTGTGATCCTTGGCCATGGGGTGCTCCTTGGGTGTGGTGAGAAGGAAGTTGCAAAAGACTATGGACCCGTCCTCAGTAACCGACTGTGAAACGCTGCCGCGAATGTTTCGGCGTCTCCAGTTCGTCGACGAAGGCGATCGCGTAGTCTTCCATCGAGATCCAGCTTTTGCCGCTCGCGTCGCTGAGCAACTGGTCGCCGCCGACGCGGAACTTGCCGGTCCGCTCGCCCGGGGCAAACTCGGCCGAAGGCGACAGGAAGGTCCAGTCGAGATCCTTCTCCATGCGCAGGGCGTCGAGGAACCGGCGCCCGCCTTGGGCTTCCGCTTGGTACGCCGCGGGGAAGCCAGGCGCATCGAGCAGCAGCTTGCCGGGTGCTACTTCCAGGGTAGCGGCGCCACCGACCATCATCAGGCGCGGCACGCCAGCCTGCTTGACCGCGGCGATCAAGGCTTGCGGATCGGACGCCTCGAAGCGCATCGCGCTGGCGACCACGTCATGGCCGCCGAGCAACGGCGCAAGTTCGGCGGGTCGGGTGGCGTCACCCGGCGCGAGAGTCAGCCCGGGGCGGCTTGCGAGCTGGGCAGCGTCGCGCGCGATTCCGGTGACCGTATGGCCTCGGCTAAGCAGTTCGGCCAGCAAACGCGACCCGACGCGGCCACTGGCTCCGATCAATGCGATTTTCATCTTTCCCTCCCGGTGTGGATGAGACTCGAGCTCGCGTGCGGAAATGCCACCTGGAGCTCGCCATGGGCAGGGTGGTTGGCTCGGTATCGATGACATCCATACGGCCACAGCTTATGCCGGTCGCACGATGTCAGGCCCGCCGTGCGATCAGCCGGCCGATACCGATGCGCCATCACCCGCGCTGGGTCAGTTGCTGGCTTCGTACCGAGCCTCTTCCTGCGCGGTGAGGACTGCTTCCGGCGTGGCTTCGAGGCGAGCCTGCGGGATCGGCTGGCCGCTGAGGTCAGACAGGCCATAGCTGCCGTCCTCGATCTTCTGCAGCGCGCGCTCGATATTAGCTACGCGCCGGTCGTCCACGTCATGCAGCGCCTGCTCGACTTCCATGCGCTCCATGTCCTGTGCCTTGTCTTCCTCTTCCGCAGCCTCGTCGCCATGCTGCAATTGGAAGGCCCGTTCTTTCGCCAGCGTGGTTTCCTCGCCGCCCAGCAATTGACGGCGCAAGGCCAGCAGACGTTGCCGTTGTTGGCTTACGAACTCCGAACTCAGGTCGCTGCGCTGCTGTGACGGCATGGAGTACTCCTGCATGCAGGGCACGATGGAACGGTGTGGGTGAACGCGTTGTGGAAATCCTTGGTTGACCGAGGTCACTGGTCGGCGAAAAGGCCGTCAGGTGCGTGGCGCGTCAGTCGCATGCAGCCAATGAGAAAGCATCACAGCAGCACCGACTGGCTTTGCTTTACGCATCCTCCCGGCATGCAACCGACTGTACGGCGCCATTGCTGTTCATACATATGCCATACGGCATGCCTACCGACCCTCGCTCGCGCCAACCCCTGGTACGGATGCGGTGGCAAGCCCAAGCCCGGCCGTACCCCCATATCAATATATCTATATTTTACATAATATACATTATGCGAAGTTACGGAGATGCCCGATGCGGGAGCCGGAACCGCTGCCAGACCTGGCCACGGCCCTACTGTGGTCATCCGGGGTGTACTGCCGGCACGTACCGAGCGCCCTCCCAGTCGGCGTGAGTGCGATCGGCTGCGACCAGCGCCGCACCGGTGCGGATGGCTGTCGCCCGGGCCTCAGCCCGTGGCACCGAGCAGCTCGATGAGGGCTCCGGTAAACGCCGGAATATCGCCTGGATTGCGGCTGGTAATGAGCCTGCCGTCGCGCACGACAGCCGCGTCCTGCCAATGGGCCCCGGCGTTTTCCAGGTCCTTGCGCAACGAGGGCCACGAGGTCAGCCTGCGATCGCGGACCAGTTCGGCATTGATCAACGTCCACGGTCCATGGCAGATGGCCGCGATCGGTTTGTCGGCCTCGGCAAAGGCTTGCACCAGGGCGATGGCGGCCTGCTGCGTGCGCAGCTTGTCGGGATTCATGGCACCCCCAGGCAACACCAGCGCGTCGTAGTCGCTCGCCTGGGCGTCCTCGAGTGCGACATCCACATCGATCTCGTCGCCCCAGTCGGTTTTGTCCCAGCTCATGATCCGTCCAGCACGGCCGGGCGCGATCACGTCGGCTTGTGCACCAGCCTGCTCCAGCAGGCGCTTGGGGCCGATGAGTTCGGATTGTTCAAAACCGTCGGTTGCCAGGATGGCAACGCGGCAGCCTGCGAGGTCGGATGAAGACATGGCTTGCTCCATGAGCTGAAGGGTCCAGCATCTTGCGGCAAGCCAGATGCACGGCGCGTCAGCTCCCGGTGAGCTCGACGTGGATTGCTTCCGCGGCTGGTCGGCCAATCGCAGCAGGTGAACGTCCATCGCCACGCGATGCTTGCGCCGCCATGCCAGCGCGTGCCCGAGGATCCATGACGTTGATTTGGATGAAGAATATATAATATATGATTGATTAATATATATTTTTATTTTCTTCTGTCAGCGAGGTATCCAGCATGCCTACGCCTCCGACCCACCCTGGCGTCTACGTCTGGGAAGCGCTGAGCCTCCCGCAATCGATTATTCGCTGGGCTGAAACCGGCCGAGTTCCTGGTGCTTCGGGTCACCCAGGAGGCCGCCAAGCCAGGCCGAAAATCTTCCCCGATATCCCGGCCGCTCAAGCAGATGCGTAGCGTCCAGGCCCGGACGCTACGCCAGCGCCCCAAGCCTTGATCCGTCCGCGGACCTCAGCTTCCAGGCGCATCGGTGCGTGACTCGTCGCGCAGCGCATAGATGCCCGGCAGGTTGCGGTCCTGCTCCTGATAGTCCATGCCGAAGCCAAAGACGTAGCGATCCGGTAGCACGACGTCCCATGTTGCGCGGCGAGTCCGAAATCACATGCGGGATTCCAGGGCGGCGGCAGTTGCCACCGGTCGTCATCTGCCAGCTGCGCTCAGAACGTGGACAGGTAAGCCGCCAGGGCCTGCACGTCGGCATCGTCCAGGGTCCGTGCGACCCCCTGCATCACCTTCGCGTTGCTGCTGCCGGCACGTGCGCCATCCCGGTAATCGGTCAATTGCTTGACCAGGTACAAGCTGGACTGTCCGCGCAAACGCGGGAAGGTGACCCATGCCGGTTGCGGCGCGGTGCTGGCATGCGGCTGGGGGCCCATCCCGGTCGGGCCGTGGCAACCCTGGCACGGCGGGACACCCTTGGCCGGATCACCGGCCAGGTAGAGCTGCGCCCTGCGCGAATCAGCGTCGCCCTGCCCCGCGGGTTTTGGCGCCATGGTGGCGAAGTAGCTGGCAAGGTCGCGCATGTCCGCGTCGCCGAGTGCCGTTGCCTGGGCGGTCATCACAGGATCGTTGCGCTCGCCACCCTGGAACTCCTTCAGCTGGAGGTACAGGTAGGTTGCCGACTGCCCGGCCAGGTTCGGGAAAGTCGGCGCAATGCCCACGCCCCGCACGCCGTGGCAGGCCGCGCAGACCGTGGCCTTGCCGGCTCCGGCCTGGGCGTCACCATGGATGGCTTGCATGCGGCGCAGGTCCAGCGTCACCGTGGGTGTGGATGGCGCCGTGGCGGCAGGGACCGGAGCTTCCTGCATCGCAAGCCCGTCGTTGAAGGCACACGCCAGCGTCAGCAGGCTGGCCAGCAGGAGGTTGGTGCGCTGGATCATTCCGGCACCCCTCACAACTTCAGGTTCAACATCAGGCCGAGCATGCTGACGTCGTAGTGCAGCTGGCCGCCCTTGTCGGTATAGATGCGGTGGTCGTAGCTGAGCGTCTGCTCGAAACCGGCGTAATGCCAGTCGCTGAAGGCGCCAGTCTGGTAGCGGCCATACAGGCGCACCCCCACGTTCCGGTTGACGCGGAAGCTCAAGCCCAGGTCGAGCGTGTTGGTACGGTACTTGTTGTCTGGGAACCCGGCGCCGGCCGCAGCCACGCCCGCGGGATCGCGGTAGGCCAGTGCGCCAATCGTGTCGTACGTGTAGCCGACGTGGCCGGTCGAGCCGGTGTAGTTGTAGCTGAGGTCGGCGCGCATGCGGCCAAAGTCGTGGCTGAAGCTCAGGCCCGCGTTGCGGTTGCCTTCGCGGTCGTATTCCCACCAGCGGTTGGCATAGGGATACAGCGGTCCGCCCAGGTTCGGGTTGGTCTGGTCGATGTTTGCGCCAACCAGCGCCTCGTTGTCGGCAACATTGGCGATGCCCATGCGCGAACCCTCGATGCCAAGGTAGGCGTTCAGCGTGGTTGCCGGCGTCGGTTGCCAGTCCCATTGCAAGGTGGCACCGGTGGTCCGCGTGTCTTGCCGGCCAATCAAGGTGTCGTAGTTGTCACGGTTGCCGTAGAACGTCGCCGACAAGGTCGTCGACTCACCCCAGGGGTAGGTGATGATGGCGCGCGCCTTGCTCTCGGTGCGATCGGACAGGTCGTACTTGCGCATGTCGGCGACGGTATGTGCCGCCAGACCAACGGCGGGATCGACGAAGCCAGTCAGCGACTCGGAGAAAAACTGCTCGTACGGGTCGTAGTGGTACCGGTCGCCGTCGCGCTTGGCGTATTCCCAGCTCAGCCGCACGGTGGCGCCGATCACATCGCGGCTGACCCAGTCGAACTTGATGCGCTGGTCGTCGACGCGCGTGCGCTCGCGGTACTTGGGCTGGTTGTGATCGTAGGTGTAGGTGACGCCAAGCGAGGTCTTGCGGCCGATCTGCCAATCGCTGCCCAATTCGAGGATCGAGTCGGTATAACCAAACGGCACGTTGCGCACGGTCACATTGGACGACCAGTACAGCGGGTTGGTCGGGTCGAAGATGCCGGATTCGCCTGGCACGATGCTGCCTTGCGAGCCGTTCTCGGAGATGTAGCCGTACTGACCGGTAAGGGGGTTGTAGGCGAGGTAACGGGTCTTGTTGTCCTCGCGATACCAGCGCAAGCCGGCATGCCAACTGAACGTGGGCGTCGGTCGGAACGTGGCCCGCGCATCGATCAGGCCGGTATCGATGCGCGCGTTGGCATTGCGCTGCGACAGCGCGGCGGTGGTGTTCCAGTTCGCGCACTGGAAGGTGTAGTCCACCGGGGGCGCAATGAAGATGCCGCCGACGCCGGTGCAACTGGTCGGTGGCAGCAACGCAGCATTCTGCCGCATGGTGCCCCAGGCCCCGGCGATGGTGAACTGACCGTTGCCCTGCAGTTCGCGCGACAGGTCCAGGCGGATGTTGTGGTAGTCGTTGTCCGGCTCCAGCGAAAACTGGCCGTTCTTGATGTCCGCCACCTGCGGTGTGCCGACCACGTTCCACAAGGCAAACGGACTGGCGAAATCCAGGTGATCCTTGTGGTTGCGAAAGAACGACCCGTTGTAGGTCGCCAGAAAGTGCCAGAGCTTGCCCACATTGCGCAAGCTGAGGTTGACGTCGGTGGTGCGGAAATCGATCGGCCGCACGGTTTCCAGCACACCGCCGTTGTCCGGAAACGGGTAATTGAAGAACATCGACCCGCCCCACAGGCGCGTTCCGGTGCGCTTCTCGTTGGTGATGCCGGCCGACCCGATCCAGTTGCGGTAGAGCGTACCTTCGTAGCTCAGGCCCGCCCTGGTGCGGGTCAGCCCGATGTCCCGCCGCGGCTGGGCTGCCGACACGGCGGCGACTTGCACCGGCGTGCTGGCACCGGGCACGAGTGACGCGGGCAGCGTGAGGTTGGTGCTGCCCACGCCGTTCCAGATCGGGTAGGCGCTGGTCGACACGGTATGCGGCATGTCGCGGTAAAAGCCCTCCAACCGGTAGCTGCCGTACTTGCCGGCACGCAGGCGGTAGAACTGGTCGTTGCCGCTGACGCGGCTGCCGCGGAAATCCACGTAGCCGCCGGTCTTCCGGTTGTTGAAATCGAGTGCGAACAGGCCCAGCACTGCCCCATTCTTCCAACCATCGTATTGACGGAAATATTCGGCGTTGCGGTCACCACCCACATGCAGGTAGCCGAAGTCGAGCAGCCCGGCGTAGGTCCAATCGGATTGGCCAAGGGGCTTGGCTGGTTCAACCAGCGGCGGATATGGATACAGCGCGCCGGTGGGAGTGCGCAACATGCCGGCGTGCAGGTAGGACATGCCATCGGGGTCGGCTGGATACAGCATCGGCGTCCAGCCACGCGGGTCCAGCCCGTTGCCGTATTGCATGTCGCCCACGCGCATGGTGCCGCTGGTGTCGCTGGCTGCCGCGCCCTGCATGCCGAACAAACCGGCCAGCAGTCCCAAAACCAGGGCTTTCGGTGCCGTCGGATTTCCTCTCAGCACAGGCATCCCCTGCCTCCGTCACTTGTGGAACTTGGGCCCGGAAGGATTGTTCGAGCCGTGGATGTTGGTATGGCAACTGAGGCAACCGCGCCCCATCAGCCGCTCATCCGGATGCGGACCGATGCCGAGGCTGGCGCTGGTCTGCAGGTCGTTCGGATGGCGCGTCATGGTGTGGCATTGCTGGCACAGCATCGGGATTGGCGCGACCAGCAGGGTCTGCTGGTTGGAGCCGTGCACGTCATGGCAGTTGAGGCAATTGGCGCGCACCGGCGCGTGCTCGAACAGGAACGGCCCGCGCTTCTCGGCGTGGCAGCCGTAGCAGGTCTCGTTGACGGTGTCGGTCTTCAGCAGCGGCTTGGTGATCGAGCCATGCGGGTTGTGGCAATCGGTGCACGCCATCTGCCCTTCCGGCAGGGGCATATGCGAGCGCCGGTTGAACTTGGCACGGATGTCCTGGTGGCAGGTCGAGCAGACTTCGTTGATCGACGCCTTGGCCAGCACGCCCTCGGGCGAGAGCTTGGCCATCGGATTGTGGCAATCGGTGCAGGACAGCCCGCGGTTCTGGTGGATCGAGCCGACCCAATGCTGGCGCGCGCCGCCGGCATGGCAGCTCAGGCAAACCCCGGCCTGGACTTGCGGCGAGGTCTTCGCGTCGTGGGTGAAGGCGATGATCGAGCCAGGCGCAGTGGGATCCTTCGCATGGACGGAACCCGGGCCGTGGCAACTTTCGCAGGCCGCCTGTGGGCCGGTATGGGCGGCACCGGCACGGAACGAGGCCACGTGCAGCGAATGCGAGGCCTGGACGTTCTCCTGCGCATGGCAGGCCACACAGGTCTTGGCGCCCACCGCATCCGCATTTGGCGCCAGCGGATTGACCGGGATCGACGCCCCGTCGAACGGTGTCGCCGGGCTGTCGCGCATTGCAGCGAGATGGGGGTTCTCCCGCCCCATTCCGTCGCCGGCACCCATGTCGGTAGCCGGCAGCATCCTTGCGATGTCGCTCTGGGTAAGCTTGGAGGCCGGGCTGTGCGCTGCGGGAGCCGCCGCCACCGGGCCCGTGGCGGCGGCCTCCTGTGCATATGCGTCGGGCGACTCCGACAACAAGCCGGCGATCGCCATCGCCGCACACCACGCGACCACAAGTAGCAAGGAAAACACACGCATCATCGACATCCCCTGGCTGGCGCGGATTGCCGCTTGCGTCCCCCAACGCATCCTGCCTGTGACACGTGACCAGTATTCACTTGCTGCGAGTGATTGATAAGCCCTGCACCTTGCGTTTAATGTCCACGATCAGGGAACAATCACGCTCGATCGTGCGGCGCAGCAAAACTATTGTTTCGTGCCGAGCCAGCGCGATCGGGGATCCAGGAGCATGGGCGGTAGAAGCCGTCCAAGCTGCAAAGTCCCCTGCGCGGTCCCGTTTCCCGCCGCTGCTTGACCCATGGAACCACCATGGGCCGGCGCCGCGTCGAAAAACGGTCTTCGCGCATGGGACTTTTCGCCTCGAACGTTTCTACCGTCCACGCTCCTAGCCAGGACACGCCATGCAGGATCTCACCGACATCTATTATTTCGTGCAGGTGGTCGAGCTGGGTTCGTTCACTGCCGCCAGCAAGGCTCTGGGCGTGGCCAAGTCACAATTGAGTTTTCGCGTGGCGCGATTGGAGCGCAACCTCGGCGTGCGTCTGATCCAGCGCACCACGCGGCGTTCCAACGTCAGCGAGATCGGCCGCCGCTACTACGAGCAGTGCCGGCTGCTACTGGCTGCCGCCGAGCAGGCCCAGTACGTCATCGACGTCGCCCGTGCCGCGCCACGTGGCCGTATCCACGTGGCCTGCCCAGCCCTGTTCGCGCAATTGCTGCTGGGCCCGATACTGGTCGAATTCCTGAAACGGCACCCAGAGGTCCAGGTCGACCTGGACCTCACCCACCACCAGGTGGGGGTTCAGCCGAGATACGTGCAAAAGCAGGACATAACCCTGAATTAAACTAGGTTTGTCAACGGTTTAGTGTGACATTTGGAATGCCTCCTTTCTCCTTTTTCCGTGGACAATGTTGGACCTATT
>Ga0209941_1000382_pt1 | contig 59347 bp, 54 predicted proteins | sample ThiBiot_300_plan_FD_183945 | JGI IMG/M metagenome (GOLD analysis project Ga0209941, IMG submission 183945) | Wastewater bioreactor microbial communities from Cape Town, South Africa - Thiocy_solids_1 (SPAdes) | ecosystem: Engineered > Bioremediation > Thiocyanate > Unclassified | place: South...
GGAATTGCGGCGCAGATCATCACCCGCTACTCCAACCTGACGGACGTGGTCTGGAACGGCCAGAGCAAGGTCATCCTCAACAACCGCATCGTACCGTACGACAAGAAGTTCTAGGATCGGCGCGCTGGCCTTGATCGCTCAAGACCAGCTCAGAGGTTAAGGTTGAAACCGATACACTGAAAGGCTGAAACAACCGAAGCCGCTGCCCGCTTCCCGAATCATGGGAAGCGGGCAGTATCATTTGAACCATCCAGCGCACTTTTTACGCTCCCTTCTACGCCTCGTGATTTTGTCCCGCACTCCCGTCCAGCACTAATGATAAGTTAAAATATCGTCTTCGGCAGCACCCTTCTATTCGTTCCGTGCAGGAACCAGGACCTCCCGGTTGCCGTTGCTTTGCATGGCCGAGACGAGGCCTGCCCGCTCCATTTCTTCAATCAACCGCGCAGCACGATTGTATCCGATGCGCAGGTGCCGCTGCACCAGGGAGATAGAAGCGCGCCGGGATCTGAGTACGAGGGCGACAGCCTCATCGTAAAGCGGATCGCTCTCGCCGCCTTCCTGCCCTGCCGTCCCGCCATTTCCACCCCCCCCGCCTTCCTCATCCGATCCATCAAGCACGCCGTCCACGTACCGCGGCTCGCCGTGCTCCTTGAGATATTCCACGACCCGATGCACTTCCTGATCGGCGACGAAAGCGCCGTGAACCCGTTGCGGATACCCGCTTCCAGGAGGCAGATAGAGCATGTCGCCCTGCCCGAGCAAGGCTTCCGCTCCCATCTGGTCCAGGATTGTGCGCGAGTCCACCTTGCTCGATACCTGAAAAGCGACGCGGGTTGGAATATTGGCTTTGATAAGTCCGGTAATCACATCCACGGAAGGCCGCTGAGTGGCAAGAAGCAGATGGACGCCCGCCGCACGCGCCTTCTGGGCAAGCCGGGCAATCAACTCCTCGACTTTCTTGCCCACGACCATCATCAGATCCGCCAGCTCATCTATCACCACGACAATCACCGGCATCTCCTCCAGCGGCTCCCGTGCTTCCGGGGTGAGGCTCAGCGGATTGAGGATGGGTTTCCCATCCTTGATCGCCTCGCGAATTTTCTGGTTATAGCCTCCCAGGTTGCGAACACCCAGCGCGGACATCAGCTTGTAGCGGCGTTCCATTTCAGCGACGCCCCACCGCAGGGCGCTTGCTGCCTGACGCATGTCGGTAACCACCGGGGCCAGCAGGTGTGGAATGCCCTCATATACCGACAATTCAAGCATCTTCGGGTCCACCAATATCAGCCGCACCTGCTCCGGAGTGGATTTATAGAGGAGGCTCAGTATCATGGCGTTGATGGCGACCGACTTACCCGATCCCGTCGTTCCCGCGACAAGTACATGCGGCATTCTCGCCAGGTCCGCCACTACCGGATGTCCACCGATATCCTTGCCAAGAGCAATGGTCAGGGGTGATCCCATCTCGGCATAAGCCTGTGAACTGAGAATTTCAGACAGACGCACGACCTGCCGCTTGGGATTGGGAATTTCCAGGCCCATCCAGGTCTTCCCAGGAATGGTTTCGACGACACGAATGCTTACCACTGATAACGATCGGGCCAGGTCTTTGACCAGATTGAGAATCTGGTTACCCTTCACGCCGACGGCAGGCTCGATTTCGTAGCGCGTAATGACAGGGCCGGGATATGCCGCCACCACCTTGACCTCTACCCCGAAATCCATCAGTTTCCGCTCGATCAGGCGAGAAGTGAATTCCAGTGTTTCTGTCGACAGAGTTTCCACTTCTTTCTTTGGCGGCTCATCGAGCAGGCGTAACGGCGGCAAAGTGGAATCAAGCAGGTCAGGAAAAAGTGGATTCTGCTTTTGCCTGGTCACCTTGCGCGGTTTGGGGAGTGCTGCGACCGGTTGTTCAATGTGTAAAGGCAGGTGTTCCTGCGGGCGCTTTTTTCCCACTTCCACCGGCTCTTCGCCTCTGATGGCGGAAATGGCTCCTGCATGACGCTCCCGCCTGCTCCGCCAGCCACGACCGATAAACAGGAAGACGCTTTCTATACTGCGCCAGATAAACAGGAAAAAACCTTCTATCGAGGCGCCTATCTGCTCGACCAGGCGCAGCCAGGATAGTCCCGTAAATAAACTGAAACCGATTGCAATCAATATCAGGAGCGCCAGCGTTGCGCCAGTAAAGCCCAGTATCTGGGATAGGCTCTTACTGAGCAGGAAACCCAGCACACCTCCCGGCATCTGCGGCAAAGCCACATTGAGGGAGTAGAAGCGCAGGGCTTCCATTCCGCTGCTCGCCACGAGTAGCAGCAGAAAGCCGACCATCGAAACAAACCACGGACGGCGGTCGAATATGCTTCCATCGATGCGACGATACATCCACCATACCAGGAAAAGTAACAGCAGCACCGACCACCAGGCGGAAACACCCAGCAAGTACAGCATCAGGTCGGACAGCCAGGCCCCTACCATGCCCCCAGGATTCTGCGCGGGCCCGTCGCCACTGTGCGACCACCCGGGATCGGCGCGCTCATACCCATAAAATATCAGCACCAGATAGAGCGCCACACCCAGCAGGGCAAGACTCGCCGATTCCCGCAGGAGCCGGGCGACTCTGGGCGGCAAAGGGTCGGGACTGATTTTTTTTGCCATTGGCTTGTTGACGAAGCTCATGGATATAGCAGCAGGAACAGTAACAACATGGATTATATAAGAGTTGGATGAAGGGTTAAAAATAAAACCATTGCAGCGGAATAAGCAGCAGGAGGGCTTCCTGCCTTGCTTATTATTCTGATGGAATAAATATTCCTCAAGAATTCCTCAAAGACCGTTCACTTCGACAGGCATGCCCGAGCCGTTCGGAAAGCCTCGGGCATGCTTATCAAGGGGCCTCCAGGGGGCGCGTTCTGAACCCTTTCTATCCTTCGACAGGCTTCAGGGCGAATGGAAATGAGGGATGAAGAGAAGAAGGCGCATTGAAAATGCTAATCTTCAATCGTGCCAGGTTGGGCAGCTTCAAGTATCTCGTCCAGTATCTCGATCCAGTGCTCGACCGGCAGCGCGGCGCCGCTGCGTATATGCATGAGGCAGCCTATGTTGGCAGTGGCGATCCGGTCCGGATGACCCGATTCGAGCGCCGTCACCTTGTTTTTCAGCAACCGCTGCGATAATTCCGGTTGCAGGATCGAATAGGTTCCTGCGGAGCCACAGCAGAGATGCGCATCCGGCACATAGGTCAGATCAAAGCCGGCGGCAGCCAGAATCCTCTCCGCGACACCCCGGATGCGCATTCCGTGCTGTAAAGTACAGGGGGAATGAAATGCGAGCTTCTGCCTGGGGTTTTCCGTGCCAGGGGTCGATTTACTGAGAAGAGAAACGAGCGCTGGCATCTCCGCTTCCATGATCTCGCTGATGTCCCTGGTCAACTCTGAAATGCGCGCCGCTTTCTCCGCGTATGCGGGATCATGGCGCAACAGATGACCGTATTCCTTCACCGTCACGCCGCAGCCGCTCGCAGTCATGACAATTGCTTCGACCCTTGTTTCACCCTTCGCTCCCGGCCCTTTTTCAGGTTCGGGTGCGATATAGGGCCACCACGCATCCACATTGCGGCGCATGTAATCCAGCCCTTCCTGCTGGGCATTGAGATGATAAGACACCGCGCCACAGCACCCCGCATCCGGAGCGCTGATGAGTGATATGCCGAGCTTGTCCAGCACGCGCACGGCAGCAGCATTGATATTGGGCGCCAAGCCCGGTTGAACACACCCCTGGAGCACCAGCATCCTGCGCTCATGCCGAGCAGCGTGAAGTGGCCGGCTTTCTTTCACGGGTGCAGCAGGGATCGAATCCTTCAGCCCCCCCGGCAGCAACGGGCGGGCAGCCCGGCCTATCTTCAACAAAGATGCAAACAGGGTCGGGTTCGGCAACGCCTGCCGCAACACGTATCGCATGCTCCCGGCAGCAAGGCTGCGTCCCACCTTCTTTTCAACAATGCCGCGGCCGATGTCCACCAGATGGCCGTAACGCACGCCCGATGGACAGGCTGTCTCGCAAGCGCGGCAGGTGAGGCAACGGTCGAGATGCAATTGCGTCTTTTCCGTCACCGGCTCGCCTTCCAGCATCTGCTTCATCAGATAGATGCGCCCACGCGGGCTGTCGAGTTCGTCTCCCAGTAACTGATAAGTCGGACAGGTGGCGAGGCAGAAACCGCAATGAACGCAGGTTCGCAATATCGCCTCAGCTTCCTTTCCCTCGGGAGTATCCTTGATGAAATCAGCGAGATTGGTTTGCATTTATAGTTCGGGATATAGACGGCCCGGATTGAAAATGCGCATCGGGTCAAATTTTTCCTTGAGGCGGCGGTGAATATTCATCATGGCCGGCGGAAGCGGATGAAACACAGCAGCAGCGGGCGTCCTGCTACGGAAAAGGGTGGCATGTCCCCCGGCATCCCTTGCGGTCTTGCGGACAAGCGCCTGCACAGCTTCGGTATCCATCTCCGCATCGACGGAAAGCCATCGCAACGCACCGCCCCACTCGATCAACTGTTTTCCAGGCAGGGACAGGAGAGCGGCAGTCGATTTAATGGACAAGCGCCAGAGCGGCTTTCCTGCTCGAAAAAAGGAATGTGTCTGCTCCCGTACCGATTCCCAGAAAGACGTACCCTCGGCAATTTCTTCTCCTCCCAATACCGCATGCGCCGCACGCACGGCGGAAGTTGCACCGGACAGCCTTACAGTGAGCTCACCATCGCAGAAGCAGGTGGCCGAAACCGGCAGCGGCTTGCTCGCCCAGCGATTCATCATCTCGACGGCTTCGGCTTCACTCATCGATAAACGCAGCGTGCACTCCTCCGCAGGCAGGGGCAGCACTTTCAGGGAAACTTCCAGCAATACTCCCAATGTGCCCAGGGAACCCGTCATTAAACGTGGAATGTCATAACCAGCCACGTTCTTCATCACCTGGCCGCCAAAGCTCAGGTCGTTTCCCCTGCCATCGAGCATGCGCACGCCCAGCACGAAATCCCGTACAGCTCCTGTCGTGGCGCGGCGCGGTCCGGATAAACCTGTCGCGATACAGCCACCAAGGGTGGCGCCTGTCCCGAAATGCGGGGGTTCGAACGCAAGCATCTGACCACGACCATTCAATTCGGTTTCCAGCTGCATCAGAGGGGTGCCCGCCCGGGCGGTCACGACCAGTTCGGTAGGTTCGTAATCCACTATACCCGCGTAAGTCGAGGGATCGAGAATGCTCCCGTTCGTCCCGTCTCGTCCTTTATCCTGCTGGCCATAAAAATCCTTAGTGCCGCCGCTGCGGATACAGAGCGGCGCATTACCCGCCGCAGCGGCGCGAATGGTGGCCGCAAGCTGATCGATGATTTCCTGCATACTGCGTCAGGCTGTCAGGCGGTGGGGAGTATATGAAATAGGCATGACTTCAAAATCTCGGCAACTCGGGGAATTTCTCTTTGCCCCGATGCACGTGCATCGCCCCCTGCTCCGCGCAGCGCCGCAGGGTAGGTATGGCTTTTCCGGGATTCAACAGGCTCTCGGGATCAAAAGCCGCTTTTACCGAATGGAACATTTCCAGTTCGCCTGTCTTGAACTGGGAACACATCTGGTTGATCTTTTCAATGCCGACGCCATGCTCGCCGGTAATGGTCCCCCCAGCCTCTATGCACATCCCGAGTATTTTTGCCCCGAATTCCTCGGTCAATTCCAGCTCTCCCGGACGACTGGCGTCATAAAGAATCAGCGGATGCAGGTTACCGTCACCCGCATGAAAGACGTTCATGCAACGCAGCCCGTATTCAGCAGAAAGCGCTTCGATTCCGGCCAGCACGCTTGCGAGATTCTTGCGCGGAATAGTACCGTCCATGCAATAGTAATCAGGCGAAACCCGGCCCGCGGCAGGAAAAGCTGCCTTCCGGCCCGCCCAGAACCTGATGCGCTCGGCCTCGTCGCGGGATGTCCTGACCTCCGTTGCGCCGCTCTGCCGCATAATCTCGTCGATGCGCCCGATCTCCTCCGCCACCTCTTCTTCCGCGCCGTCGGATTCGCATAACAGGATCGCAGCCGCCTCGATGTTATAGCCGGCGTGGACATACTCTTCCACTGCCCCGGTCGTGATCTTGTCCATCATTTCCATTCCGGCCGGGATGATGCCGGCGCCGATCACATTCGCCACCGCATTCCCCGCATCGCGGATGTCGTCAAACGCAGCCAGGACAACCTGGGCTTTCTCCGGACGGGGAGTCAGCTTCACTGTCACCTCGGTCACGATACCCAGCATGCCTTCGCTGCCCGTCATGAGTGCCAGCAGATCGTAGCCGGGAGAATCCAGACTGTCGCCCCCAATTTCGAGAAGTTCGCCTTCAATGGTCAGGACACGCAGCTTGAGTATATTGTGCACGGTCAGCCCGTATTTCAAGCAGTGCACGCCTCCGGAATTTTCCGCTACGTTACCCCCGATGGAACAGGCGATCTGCGAGGAAGGATCCGGCGCGTAATAGAGTCCATAAGGTGCTGCGGCCTCGCTGATCGCAAGGTTGCGCACGCCTGGCTGCACCCTTGCCGTACGCGCTGCCGCATCGATCTCCAGTATGCTTTTCAGCTTCGCCAGCGACAACAGCACTCCCTGCGGATGCGGCAAGGCTCCGCCGGAGAGACCGGTGCCCGCTCCACGGGCGACCACAGGAATCTTCAATGCATGGCAGGCTTTCAGAATTTCCGCTACTTCATCTTCAGCCCGCGGCAGCGCCACGATCATGGGCGTTTGCCGATAAGCGGACAGGCCATCGCACTCGTACGGCCTCACGTCTTCGGTCTCATGCAGCACCGATTCCGCGGGCAGAAAGGTCCGAAGCTTTTTTACAAGTTCGAAGGCGTCGCTCATACGATTCATTGCCGCTCATTCAACTCATGATTCATCATGCGAGTCTTCCGTTTTCTTGATCTCATGATTCGCCAGTTTTTCCAGCATCCGTACCATGGCCGAACTATCCCATCCGCCACCGCCATGCGCGATGCACGCGTTCAGCAATTCCTGGACGGCCGCCGTACCGGGCAGGCTCACGCCTAATGTTCGCGCATTGGACAAGGCAAGACCCAGGTCCTTCCGGTGCAGTTCAACGCGAAACCCGGGCTCGAACGCGCGCTCGATCATGCGCTCGCCGTGCACTTCCAGCACGCGGGAGTACGCGAAACCGCCCATCAACGCCTGACGTACCTTCCGCACATCGGCACCCGCTTTCGAAGCGAACAATAAACCTTCACCCACCGCCTCGATGGTGAGTGCGGCGACGATCTGATTGGCAAGCTTGCAAACCTGGCCTGTGCCATTGGGACCGATCAGGGTTATCGTTTTGCCCATCAGCTCAAGAACCGGCTTCACCTGCTCGAACGCCGGGGAAGTGGCGCCGACCATGATGGTGAGAGTGGCGTTCCGGGCGCCGATATCTCCACCTGAAACGGGCGCATCCACGTACTCGCATCCGAGCTCATTGATCGCAGCGGCAAATTTGCGCGTCTCAGCCGGCGAGATAGTGCTCATGTCCATCACGACCCCGCCTTTACTTCGCGCCGTGCTCAATCCGTCCACAACTCCGTTATCACCGAACAGCACCCGCTCCACATCACCTGTGTCCGGAAGCATGGTAATGATAATGTCAGCATTCTGCGCGACTTCAGCCGGTGAAGAACAGGCTTGCCCACCCTGCGTGAGCAATTCTGCCGGGACACCGCTGCGGGAATGCAGGAATAAGGTATGGCCGCCCCTGATCAGATGGCCCGCCATCGGCCTGCCCATGATGCCAAGACCGATGAAACCAATTTTCGTTCTGCCCGTCATACCCGTGCCCCTGTGCTGACCACGTCAGCGGTTATTCACCTTCGCTACTCGTTTCCTGCCTTCCGATTTTCGCATGAGTCTGAGCTCGTCTGGTGTAAACTTTCGATGTCTGACGGGAATGACAGGAAACATGAGCATATTCGTCTCAAATTTTTTCTCCATGCTCTGGAGCAAAAACATTATTGGCGGACTGGAATTTTCCGGCACATCGAAAATCAAATCGACATTTTGGAGAAATCCACCCTGGAGCAGGAATGACTGCATTTCAAAAATATCTTAGCAACCCTTACCGTATCGTCCATGGCGATACGGTCCCCCACACGGAAGCATTGAACGCGGTGCGAATCGAAACGGGAGCAGCCTCAGCAACACGTTGCAGTATGAGCAGCAACGTCAACACAGCAAAAACTCGAGCATGAGCACACAACCGATCGTCATTATCGGCAGCGGCCTTGGCGGCTACACCGTCGCACGGGAATTCCGCAAGCTGGATACTACAACGCCTGTCATGATCATTTCCGCGGATCACGGCGGTTTCTATTCCAAGCCGATGCTTTCGAATGCACTGGCGACAGGCAAAACACCTGCTTCCATCGTTACCGCGAGCGCCGAGAAAATGGCCGAGCAGCTTAAGCTGGCAATCCGGCCCTATAGCCGTGTCAATGCTATTGATCCATCCAGCAAAACAATAACTCTACAGGATGGAGAGAAAGTTTCCTACAGCAAACTCGTTCTGGCCATGGGGGCCGATCCAATCCGTCTGCCGTTGGAAGGAGAAGGCGCGAAAGACATTCTTTCGGTCAACGATCTGGAGGATTACCAGCGGCTACGCGACGCTCTGGGAGGAAAAAAGGATGTCACCATCCTTGGGGCCGGCCTGATCGGCTGTGAGTTTGCGAATGACCTGACGACAGCAGGGTATCGGGTACGGGTGATCGATATCAGCGTCCAGCCCCTGGGCCGGCTTCTGCCCCAGGCTGGAGGCGCTTTCATGCAACGCAGGCTCGAAGCTGCCGGTGTCGTTTTTCACCTGGGTGCTGCGACCGAATATGTGGAACGGATCCATGAAAGTTTTCGCCTGACGCTTGCCAACGGGGAAACACTGCAGACCGATATTGTGCTCTCCGCCGTCGGGTTGCGTCCACGCACCACCCTGGCTCAGGCTGCGGGCCTCGGGGTGAACCGGGGAATAGTGGTAAATCGCTCTTTGCAGACGCACAATGAGGACATTTACGCGCTGGGCGATTGTGCAGAGGTGGAAGGCAGAATTTTACCCTTCGTCATGCCGATCATGCATGCCGCTCGCGGGCTGGCGCCGACCCTCGCCGAAACGCCCACTCCGATACGTTATCCGGCCATGCCCGTCCTGGTCAAAACACCAGCCTGCCCGGCCGTCGTGTCGCCGCCAGCAGCCGGAGTGCAGGGCGAATGGGTAGTGGAGGAAGATGAAAGCGGCGTGAAAGCCCTGTATAAAACCGCCGAGGGCAAACTGCTCGGCTACGCCCTGCTAGGAGCGGCTACCAAGGAAAAGAATGCACTGGCTGCCGAGCTGCCGGCGGTAATGGAGTAGACGGAGATCATATTTTAGGCTGAATCTCGGTAACATGCGTCCCCTCCTCTTTGCACACTGGCTCTGACACACCCGAGTTTATCCACAACTGTTCCAGCTGCGGTTGCAGAACCTTTATAGAGAACCTGGACTCGATCTTGTTCCTTCCTCTTTCTCCGAGTTTCCGGCGAAGCGATGGGGCAGCAAGCAGACGCGTCAACGCATGCGCGAGTCCTGGGATATCGCCAGAGTTTACCAGCAAACCCTCTTGTTCTTCCGTTACCACCTCGGGTATGCCTCCAACAGGGGTAGTTACGATGGGAATACCCCAGGACATCGCCTCCAGGATCGCCATAGGCACCCCTTCATGGTATGAAGGAAGCACAAAGATAGCTGCTCGAGCAAGCAAATGATCTTTTTCTGCTTTACCAAGCCATCCCGCAAACAGAATCTTGTCGCTGACACCCAGTTCTTCCGACAACCTCTGTGCCTGCTGTAGTTCGCCATCGCCCCCGATAATTAACCTGAAATTTTCGCTAAGTAAGGCTGCCGCTCGAATCAGGTCAAATGTACCCTTACGCTTACCAACCTTACCAAGAAACAATATAAGAGGGGGATCACATAGATCGCTGCTACTTCCGTCTATCTCTTTCTCACGCAACACCGCAGCAGGCAGCGGTACGGAGTTGAAAAGAATTACTGTACGTGCAGCAGGAGAAATCTTCTTGATATCTTTAGCCCAACCAGAGGATAAGGCAATAACATATAACGCTCGCGATAGCAGAAATCTGATTAACTTCTTTCTACGTTCTCCGCACTCCTGCTCAAAAAAATCAATGAAATCCGGACTGTGCAAGTGAATGAGATACGGGACCCGAAACATCGTCCCCATCAGCAGTAAAAGTGACTTCCTCCATGTGCTTGCTCTTGAGGACATATGCACATGAAGCAATCCGATTCGACCAGTAGCCAGCATGTAGAGTACCTGTAGCACCGCTATTCCCGCCGCATGTGCTTTTGCAAATCTCGATCCCTGCACATGCGTTACCACATATTTGACTTTCCATTTCTTCAGCACACCGCAATCTTCGTAGTTGCCGACCACGGTCGCGATTCCACCATGTGCTTCAGGTGATGTCCCGAGCATTACAATTGTCTTGTACTTTTTCTTGTACTTTTCTTTCTTTATCATAATCGATTCGACTCAACCGCAAATGAATAAGCAGATATATTAGCCCCCCGGCATGACCGGGGAATTACCGTGTTTATTTATCTTTTTTGTGGGATGGTCAATAATAGCCATTAACGACCTCCCTTGAAAGGCTCTGCGCATGCGTTTGATTATTGCTTTGTTCCTCCCCTGGCTAACCTTCTTCACAATCGGCCGGCCCATTACGGGCGTTATCTGTCTGCTTCTGCAAATAACGCTTATCGGCTGGATTCCTGCGACGATCTGGGCAGTGTATGCATTGAGCCAGTATAAAACGGACCAGAAAATTGAAAAAGCCCTCGGTCAAAAACGTGCAGACCGCCCATAAGAGGTGACAGCACGATCAGTGCTCTACCAAGCGTCAATTGCGACAGAAACACATTCCGGCCTGGTCCATTTGGGAATTTGGAAGAAATCCTACCGCTGGAATGCTATTCATTTAGTATCTCCCGTAGATCACCAAATCCTCTTCTCTGCCGAACCATCGTTCCATCAATCCCAGACCCGCGGCAGCATGGCATAGGTTTCCGCTTCGGGAAGCGGGGATACTGTCACTCCTGAAAGTCGTATGCGGTACTCCTCATTGAGCGCACCCGTGTCCTCTAACTGCGCCCGCCAATGCCGGGATAGGTAGCATTCTGCCTATCAGTGAATTCACAGTAAGGAATCGCCTCTACCATATTTTCCAGAAATCAGGCATTTATAACCGGATTCAGGCTGCTTCCAAAATCATCCAAACTTGGGGTATGTGTTCTGAACAGTACGCCAGTGGAGCCTCAGACACACTTTTCCCGCAAACCACTCATCTTCCGTAGCGGACGGGCTCCAGTCTGTTCGCAGCATCCCTGTTCGATTCACAGGGCTCGATAATCGGGGCGACCGTGGTGAAGGTCGATTTCAGAAATATCTTTTAATTAAACAATTGGAAGCCGCCCGAATAACGGGCGGCTTCCTGAATAAAAATATGGCTGGCTTGCCGCGGGCGGGGCTGGCTGGCTAAAAGACCACTGGAAAAAGGAGTAACCAGCGGTAACGGATAACCTTGAAAGGGTTGACGATAATGATTCTCATTATTCTTACAAGCCCGAAGAAAAGCAAGAGGAGTTAGCAACTTCACAGAAGAAAGGAACAGAACAGGCAGCGGGTTAGCGATAGCAGCACATTGCAGTTGCTGCACTCTTAGCAAAACCGGCAGACATCCGTGAGCTGCGACAATTTGCCGCATTCCCGCGGTAATCGAAATGGGTTAATCTCGCGCTCGATTTGCCGAGGGATATTGCTTGAAAGAAATTATCCGCATATCTGAAAACAAGACCACCCAGCGAATCACGACTTCCCTCCTCAGCGAACGGACTGAAAAAAGTTGAGGCAAAGCCTGGAAAAAGCTGCTAACTGAGCGAACATGAATTGAATATCCAGCGAAGACTCACCCTTTTTGCTCTGGCTTGCGGAGCTGGCATATCCCTTGTCGCGGCAGCCGATGAGCCGGCACATGAGCCGACACTGCCGTCAGAAAACAACGACAAACCTGCGGCACCAGCGGAAAAAAAACCGGATATCGTTGCTCCGGCAACCGGGGTTCCCGCCAAAGGAAAAACCTCATCTGATGGCCCCGTAGTCGAGTTGCCAGAGATGACGATAGGGGGAAAAATGAAGCCGCTGAAGACGCAGACCGAAAAGGAAAGATACAAGCTGCCTCAGACCTCGGAAACCATTACCCGGGAAAGGATGGACAATGCGATCAATCTTATGGTTACGGAAGATGCCATTAAATACATGCCTTCCATTCAGGTACGCAGCCGCTATATCGGAGACACCAATGCCCCGGTTGGCATGCGCACTTCAGGCACGTCTGCAAGCGCCCGTAACCTGATCTACGCCGACGGCATCCTGTTGTCGTCATTACTCGGCAATAACAACACAAACACCGGTTCACCGCGCTGGAATACCGTATCGCCCGGAGAAATCGAACGCGTCGATATCCTGTACGGTCCATTTTCGGCCGCCTATGCCGGCAATTCCATGGGAGGGGTAATCAACATCACTACGCGAATGCCGGAAAAATTTGAAGCGGGTGCGGATGCGCAAGCTTCCTGGCAGACTTTCAATCTTTACGGCACAAAGGATACTTATCAGAGCCAGAGGTATTCGGGGTACCTTGGCCATCGCTATAACGATTTGTCGTTCCGTTTCGATTACAACCATCTTGATTCCCACAGCCAGCCTATCACCTTTGCGACTGCGCTTGTCTCGAGCGGCGTGGTGGGAAGTGGGGGCACACATGTAACCGGCGCTTTCGCCGGAGCAAACCCTACCAATGCTGCTATCCAGACGCTGGGTGCAGGGAATATCAATCACACCGTCCAGGACAATTTCAAGTGGAAGCTCGCCTACGATATCACTCCTTCAATCAGGCTCGCGTACACCCTGGGCCTGTGGCTGAACGATGCGCAGGCGAGCGCGCAGAGCTACCTGAGGGATGCGGCAGGAAACATTGTACAAGGTGGTTTTATCAATATCGGAGGTCGCCGTTACAACCTGTCTGCGCCTAATAGCCCGACTTTCGCCGGAAACCAGACTGATCAGAGAACCTGGTCGCATGGGATCAATCTTCGATCCAGTACCGGGGGAGTTTTTGATTGGGAGTTGACCGGCAGCGTGATTGATTTAGGCAAGGATACGGTTCGAGCGCCAACAGTTGATCCCACTCGCGCTTTTAGCGGGAATGCGCCTGGCAGGATCACGAGCCTGACCGGCTCTGGGTGGCACACGGTGGATGCAAAAGGTATTTGGAGACCCAGGACCGATCTTCTTGGTTATCATGAAATCAGCTTCGGTTTTCATCATGATTTATATACGCTGAAGAATCCCGTATTCAATACCAATAATTGGCAAAGCGGCGGTGGCCAGAGCATCTTTACAAATTCGGCGGGAAAAACCCAGACTGAAGGTTACTGGATACAGGATGCCTGGGATTTCCACGAGAACTGGAACTTTACGGTCGGGGGCCGTCTGGAAAACTGGCAGGCTTACGATGGAGTGAATGTCACCACACCGTCTGGCTCCCCGCCTAAAACGGTTAATCAGGCAGACAAAAGCGCGCTTAATTTCTCGCCTAAAGGAAAATTAACCTGGAGCCCCCTGCAAGGAGTGAAAATCGGTGCTGCGATAGGGAGAGCTTATCGATACGCCACCGCATCGGAATTGTTTCAGACGACCACGGTGGGAACGGGCACCACGGCGATATCTTTCAATGGAAATCCTAATCTGCGGCCTGAAGAAGCGCTTTCCTCCGAGCTTTCGGCTGAATATTCCGCGGAAAAAGGAAGGGTACGCCTCAGCTTCTTCCAGGAAAGCGTAAAAAATGCCATTTTCTCGCAGACGGGATTGTTTACGAATCCGCTTACGAATATTACTTCACAATCAACTTTTATATCGAATGTCGGCAAAATCGATACTTATGGCATCGAAATTTCCGGAGAGAAGAGTGATGCAGTCATAAAGGGTCTTGACATTCTCGGGAATCTCACCTGGGTGGACTCCAGAATAACGGATAATCGTGAAGCGGATGCAGTATTGGCGGCAGTGGGACCCACGGCGACCAATCCCAATGCCGCCGTTCCCACGACCGGCAAACATCAGCCCAGGCTTCCCACCTGGCGGGCAAACGCCATAGTTACCTATCGGGCTAATGAAAATTTCAGTGCTTCAGTGAATGTTCGCTACAGCAGCGGCCAGTTCGGCCAATTGAACAACACGGATACCAATGGTTTTGCCTATACGGGGTTGACGAGCTATCTCGTCGCCGATCTGATCGCAAAATACAGAATCACGAAGCAACTGACCGCGATCGGCGGGATTAATAATGTCAACAATGACAAGTACTGGATATTCCATCCTTTTCCGCAGCGAACCTACTTTGCCCAGCTGAGGTTCAGTTATTAAGTGTTGAGCCCCGCCCCGAGCAATTGAGATGAATACAAAAGGTAGCAGCCATAAAAGATGCGATATTCTTATCAGTATCAGGAGGAATGGCACAAATGGATTCTGGACTGGATGCTACAGAATTTCTGACAGGAAGAAAAAGATAGTATTTGAAAATTCCATTCTTCCATTTGATAATGAATCAGGTGCCCTGCAGGTTGCCAGTGTAGAGGCACAGGTATGGATCGATGGCAGCACCGCTGGGCCAAGCATGTAAGGGGCGCCGCCATGAAAGGCATGGCGATTGGCGCTGAGGCCGGTGAGGTCCATGCAGGCAGGAACGAGCCAGGGCTTTCATTGGCTTGCTTCCCTAAGGAATTGCCGAGTCTCTGCGGCGCTTACAATTCCGGTGATCAGCTCCTGTAGTAAAACAGGCTTGGAGAGGCATACCAGAAAGCCTGCGTCCAGAGCATCTTCCCTGGAATAGCTGAGTGCGCTTAGCGCTACCGCAGGAGTATCTCTGCCTCTATGCGCAGGCAGACTTCGTACGGCACGGATGAACTGATAGCCATCCATTTGAGGCATGCTGATATCGCTGACAATTACATCCGGCGCATGTGTTTGCACCTTTTCCAGGCCTTCGGCAGCAGCAGGAGCGGTAACCACTACCGCGCCATACAGCTCCAGCATGAGCCTGGTGACGGCCAGCGCATCTTCCTCGTCATCTACGAGCAGCACTCTGACTCCTGATAGGAGCAGTTTATTATCCACTATGCCCCCGATTATGTGAGTGTTCTCCCTGAACAATTTCCAAGTTACCTGTAAGTTAAAGAAACGACTGTTCGCTTCCCCACATAATGCAATAAAGCTCATTTGAGCCTTGCTCCCTGTCTCATGCTTAGCGGTCCTGGAAAAATCCCTGATACCCGTAATCCGTTTCTTACGAAGACTATCGCCTATGATTCCTGACACCCTTCCTCTTGGGAAACCTGCTTCGGTAGAAAGAATCTCGTGATCGAAATTGTCCGGGTTGCCTTACAGCGCCCGTATACATTCATCGTACTGGCGCTTCTCCTCCTGATTCTGGGACCACTTACAGTTTTTCGGACTCCAACCGATATTTTCCCGGATATCCGTATTCCGGTAATTGCGGTTGTATGGCAGTACACCGGCTTGCCCCCGGACGAGATGGCGGGACGTATTACTACGTTATTTCAGCGTTCATTGACGACGACAGTCAATGACATCGAGCATATCGAAGCGAATTCCTACGTGGGTTCCGGGATTGTCAAAATCTTTTTTCAGCCCGGCGTAGACATAGCAGTCGCCAATGCCCAGGTCACCGCCATCTCGCAAACCGTGGTGCGGCAGATGCCACAGGGAACAATGCCCCCGCTGATTCTCAATTATAACGCCTCGACAGTACCCATCCTTCAGCTCGCGCTATCCGGCAAGGGCATGTCCGAGCAGGCTCTCGCTGACCTTGCCATGAACACCATCCGCCTGCGGCTGGTGACCGTACCCGGTGCCGCGATTCCATTTCCATATGGTGGAAAAACCCGGCAGATACAGATCGATCTCGATCAGGAAGCACTGCAGGCACGCGGGTTGAGCGCACAGGATGTGGGAAATGCGCTTGCCGCACAAAACCTGATTACACCGATAGGTACACAGAAAATAGATGTATTTGAGTACACGCTTCAACTGAACAATGTGGCCACCGCAATCGAGGATCTCGGTGATCTCCCGATCAAGGTCGTCAACGGCGCAACAATCTATATTCGTGACGTAGCCCGTATCCGTGACGGCAATGCGCCGCAGACCAATATCGTGCATGTCGATGGCACGCGCTCGGTGGTGATGACCATATTGAAAAACGGCATGACATCGACACTTGCCATCGTTGCCGGCATCCGTGCCAAGCTGGATGAAATAAAATCTGCTCTGCCGGAGAATCTCGAGATCAAGCCCATCAATGATCAATCATTTTTTGTGCGGGCGGCAATCAACGGGGTTGTGCTGGAAGGTGCTATTGCCGCTATATTGACAAGCATCATGATACTGATGTTTCTCGGCAGCTGGCGTTCGACGGTAATCGTGGCGGTATCGATTCCCTTATCCATTCTCGGGGCTATCATCTGCCTTGCAGCCCTGGGAGAAACAATCAACATCATGACACTCGGCGGACTCGCCCTTGCTGTTGGCATACTTGTCGATGATGCGACCGTGACCATCGAGAGTATCAATCTGCATCTGGAACAGGGGAAGGAAGTTGAGGAAGCGATCATGGATGGCGCTGCGCAGATCGCAACACCGGCTTTCGTGTCCTTATTGTGCATCTGTATCGTTTTTGTGCCAATGTTCTTTCTGGAAGGGGTCGCACGCTTTCTATTCGTACCAATGGCAATGTCAGTCATGTTTTCAGTGGCGTGGTCTTTCATTCTCTCCCGCACTCTTGTCCCAACCATGTCCAAGTATTTATTGCATCCGCATTCACCCTGGAACGGGAGCCGGTCATCACGCAATCCGCTGGTACATTTTCAGCGCCGCTTCGAAGCACGCTTTGAACGTTTTCGAGCCCGTTACCGTAAATATCTCGAATTTACGCTGGCACATCGATATCCGTTCATAAGTGTATTTCTCGTATTCGTGCTTGCTTCTTTTTTGTTGTTACCCTTTTTAGGGGAAAATTTCTTTCCCGCCGTGGACAGCGGCCAGATTCTGATGCATGTGCGCACCCCGGTTGGCACCCGCGTGGAGGAGAGTGCCAATCAACTTGCCCAGATCCAGAAATCTATCCGGGAAATCATTCCACCCGATGAAATCGATGTAATGGTGGACAATATCGGCCTTCCTCCGAGCAGCATCAACCTGACTTACAACAACACGGGAGTGATGGGTACTCAGGACGGGGATATTCAGATTGCCCTGAATCCAGGACATCAACGTACCGAAGATTATGTGCGCAAACTGCGCGAAGAGTTGCCGCGCCAGTTCCCAGGAGTAGCATTTTCATTCCCCCCGGCTGATATCGTAAGCCAAATCCTGAATTTCGGTTCGCCTGCGCCGATCGAACTGCAGATACGCGGCGCCGACCTGGAGGGAAATTTTGACCATGCCGGATTGTTGCTGCCCAGGATCAGAGCGATTCCTGGCGTTGTTGATGTTCGTATTCAGCAGTCCCGCAGGAGACCTGTTTTTAACGTAGACGTTGACCGAACCCGTGCACAGGAAATGGGAATCAGCATGCGTGATGTCACGAACAGTCTGGTGGCCAATTTCGCCGGTAGCGGTCAAGTGGCGCCCACTTTCTGGCTGAATCCCCAGAACGGTGTGCAATATCCGATAGTGATGCAAACACCGCAGTATCGCCTCGACACACTCGCTGCCCTTGCAGCCATTCCGATCGGCGGTAATGACGGCAATTCACAGGTGCTTGGCGGACTTGCCAGTTTCACGCGCACCAGCGGCAATGCATTGGTCAGCCAATATGATATTCAGCCGATGGTGCAAATCCATGCGACGACGCAAGGAAGAGATCTCGGCGCGGTGGCAAGTGACCTTCGCCGCATCCTTGCCGATACCGCAGGTGAGGTGCCGAAAGGGTCAAGAGTCTTGCTGCTTGGTCAGGTAAAAACCATGGAAAGTGCTTTCTCCGGATTGTTGTTCGGTTTGCTTGGCGCAATCGTATTTATCTATCTGCTGATCGTTGTGAACTTCCAGTCCTGGACTGATCCATTCGTTATCATCACCGCATTGCCTGCCGCACTCGCTGGAATCGTATGGATGTTGTTCATTACGCACACTCCGATCTCGGTGCCAGCCTTAACCGGCGCAATCATGTGTATGGGTGTGGCAACCTCGAACAGCGTGCTGATGATCAGTTTCGCGCGGGAACGGTTAAATGCGATTGGAGATGCTACCGCAGCTGCGCTGGAAGCCGGCTTCGTGCGTTGTCGGCCAGTCCTGATGACCGCTCTTGCCATGGTCATAGGGATGCTGCCCATGGCGCTGGGTCTTGGCGAGGGGGGTGAGCAGAATGCCCCCCTTGGCCGGGCTGTGATTGGGGGCCTGATTTTTGCCACAGTTGCAACGCTGATCTTCATTCCCGTCGTTTTCAGCGTCATACATGAACGGCATGCCAAAAAACGCATACCTGCCGCCTTCGACGCCCCGGAAGCCGATGCTACCTGACTCTTCCGAATCCCGAATCTCAACTCGAAGACTGCGTGTTTTCGGTATAGCTGCGATAGCCATCATCGTTGCCATAGTTACAACAGGTCTTATCAGTCGTATCTCTGCAAGCAGGCAGCTGCGCAGCTGGACCAGTGAGCAGGCAATTCCCGTTGTCGCAGTCATCACGCCCGGCATGCAGGAAAATGCTACATCCCTTGATCTACCTGGCCGCCTGCAGCCATATTCCCGCGCCATCCTGTACGCACGCGTGAATGGCTATCTGAAAAGCTGGAAAGCGGATATCGGAACTCAGGTGAAGGCCGGGCAACTGCTCGCCGAGATCGAGACGCCAGACCTCGATCAGCAGTTGTTACAGGCAAAGGCTGGTCTTGCGAGTTTAGAGGCGACCGCAGCCCTTGCAAAGACTACCGCGGAACGATGGGAAGCATTATTGAATTCCGGTTATGTTTCAAAGCAGGCAGCCGCGGAAAAAACAGGTGATTTCATGACCAAGCAGGCATTGGTTAATGCTGCTCGTGCAAATGTGAAGGGCCTGCAAGTATTGAAATCTTTTGCGCGTATCGTTGCGCCGTTTGACGGGCTCGTCACTGCCCGGCTAACAGACATCGGTGCGCTCATAAACAGCGGCAGCGGGACGGGACAGGAGCTTTTCGAGGTGTCGAGCACAGCAATATTGCGTGTATATGTCAATGTGCCGCAGGTTTACGTACCCCGTATCTCCCCCGGCACCCAGGTAACCATCGCCGTGCCGGAACATCCGGGCAAGACCTATACTGCTGCCGTTGTTGCATCGTCGCAAGCTGTCAATAATGTGTCCAGTGCGACGCAGATACAAATCCAGATCGATAATGCGAAGGGAGAGCTGCTTCCAGGTGGATTTGCAAATGTGAATTTCAGTCTACCTGGTAACAGGCTTACGATGAGCGTACCGGCAAGTGCTCTGATATTCAACAAGGCAGGTTTAAGCGTGGCAACGATTGGCCTTGATGACAAGGTTGTACTGAAACCTGTCATGATCATGCGTGATCTGGGCAAACTCGTTGAACTCAGCGCAGGTTTGAAGCCCGATGACCGCATTATCGAAAATCCACCGGATGGAATTTCAAACGGAGACAAAGTTCGTATCGGTAGTGCTCCTTCACGAAACTGAGGATGAAACCTCATTTTTTCATTAAGGGACCAGACCAGCTCCGCTGGGAATGCCACCCCCGCGAATGCCATTCCCAAGGTGGTACGGGTGATTCATATGACCACAATCCCCGCTTTGCAGCCCGCGCTTCTTCCTGAAGCTGAACGAGTTCCCTGTCTTCCACCGACTGGTCTGCTACCCATGCCATTCCCCGCCGTACCTGCTCGGCGTTGACATTCACTCCATTGCACCTAACCTTTGCCAGCATGCGCCCATAGTAATCTTTACTTATCGAACTGAGTTCTGTTTCTACCCAGAAGCATAATTCATGGAGGGATTGCCTGGAATCAATGGCAAATGGCTGATTTCCTTCCGGGGCGTCTACCCCTGCCAGGCGTACCCTTATCATCTCCTGATTTATAACAGCGCTGATCGAGTCACCATCGACAATACTGACTGCTTTTGCTCGTATCATTTCATTGGCAGAGGCAACGGCTGAAAGAGACAAGGCAACAAGGCTTGAGAGCGCGATGATCGCCGAGGCCATCCGTACTTTGAAGGAAACTTGCCCGGTCCACAGATACATTCTTTCAGTAGAGAGGAGTATTGCCGCAGGAATGGGAACAGGTTTTTTCTTCATCGCGGCGTGTCCTTTCAAGCGCAGCTTCACTTACAAAAAGCCTGCACTTCCTATAAGTTCATCCTGGAGCAGGTTTATCGAATTCCCCTGATACTCCTTATAGCCTCGCAGGAGGGCACTATCTCCTGCACACCAGCTCCAGCACTGTCTCCCCTATAGTGCCTGCTATCACCTTCGTTACTGGCCCTTCCTCTATTGAGGAGGACATGATGTCTCCTCTACCTCCATACTGCGAATAGTGCGTGCTTTGCCTGGCGTAATATGACCTGTTTTTGCAATTGTACCTGTATAGAAACTTGGTCGACTTGGAGGGGGTCCTGGTATTAGGGAAGTCGGACATTTCCCAGACATCCACAGTACTGCCGTGTCTCCTGATGCTCGGCATATGGACAAAAAAGACCTCCTTGTCAGTTGTCGCCACGACTTTCCATCCTGGTCCTGGGTGAGGGTTGTTCAGCGTATTATCCTGGCTTCGTGAAACCATGGGGAAAGAAACAGAAATAACCAGCAAGACCAGTCCAAATAAATACATCGTCATCATTTGAGTGATGCGCACGTTACTTCGCACGTCTTGTTATTCTGGTTTAATTCGGCTCACCCTGGCTGTCTTGACAGCCAGGACAATTTTTATACAGGCACGATCAGGGGCATTGGCAGATTCTATCAGCAGACCTGCATCAATACCTACTCCAAGTGCCCCAGGCCAAACTCGACCAGGCCCGGCCAGGCTCCATGGCAGCAAGACGCCCATTACAGGCGCCGATCTGCTCGATGACCGATGCTGCCTTTTTGCCGATCAAGGCATGGCCTGATCCGCATCGTGACCACCGGGGCACTCAGAGCCTGCCGGTCAACGACATCGAGCACCCAAAAAACAAGATAAATTATCCGGCGATCAACGGCATTCTCGAACCATTCGTTCAACGATTGCAATTCAAGCCTTAATACCCCTTGGCGCGCATGCAGGAAGAGTAAGCAGCCTGATACTGCCCATCATGTGATTTAGTCTCGTTGAGGCCATAAAGCGTTCCCCCGGCAACGCCTGTTATGCTGCCAATCGCAGCGCCCTTGCCGGCACCTTTTCCACCCCCGGCGATCGCTCCACCCGCAGCGCCTACAGCTGCCCCCAGCGCTGCGCCGAGGGCCGCATTCTTGAGCACTTCTTCGGCTTTGCTGTTCACCTGCTCGCTTGCATAGCGGTTGCATTCATTCATGACAGCCTGAGACGGATAGGACGAACGTACCGGCTGCGGAGGATATGCCGCCGGGGGAGCATAGGACGGGGGAGGCGGAACCGCAGCTGCCGTATTCTGGTTCGATTGCGCTACCCTGGCGCGTTTCGGAGGCTCAGGCGCAGCTTGTGCGGCTTGCGTCGGTTCGGGGGCTGAAACGACAGGCTTTTTCTCTGCCTCGGAAACCGGGGCTTCGCCGGCAGGGGAAACCGCCTCAGCCTGAGCCACAGAAGCCGCGGGCTCAAGCCTGGAATCGGAATCGCGTCCGGTGATGAACAGAGTCGATGCAACGCTTGCGCCCACCAGCAATATTCCAATCGTTGCGAATTTCCAATAGTTAACCGCTTCGTTCGACATCACATTTCCTTCCAAAAAGTCTTTCTCTGCTGCTCCCGGTCTTTCCTGCCGCCTAAGGACATCCAAAGGCGTCTAGGGAGGCCTAGGGGCGATTCCTAGTAATCCGCGCCCTTGCCATGGCCCTTCTGCCCGCCTTGGTTGTTGTGATTGCCGTGGTTGCCATGGCCCTTGTTTCCCTTGCTGGATTTATCCTTCTTGCCCTTGTCGCTGCCCTCATGATCATGATGACCGGAATGCTTGCCTTTTCCGGCGTGATCTCCATCACCCGCTCCATGTCCATTCCCCCGCTCATTCTGGTTTCTCAGGCCGGCACGATCCTGCCCGCGCGCCGCATCAGTAGACCACTGTGCGTTCGAGTTCTCCATGCCGTGCTGGCCCATGTGCTCGGATGCCATTCCTCCCGGGTTTGCATATTCGGTTCCCCCTCCTGCTTGATGCCCCTCGTGCTTCCCACTGCCGTTTCGTGCCAGTACCGGGTTTGCGTACGCAATTGCCGCCGCCAGCAATATTGCCAGAATCCGCATTTTCATCTCCTCATGTTAAAAGTTGTTGAACTGAATTTGCATCTCACTCGTGGCGATTATCTTTGTGTATTGACGTGATAGCTATTGGACTTAAGTACAGTATTGCAAGACAGGCTATCCGGTGGATAACTCCGGTCCCTCCCTCCCGCACTCTCAATAACGTGATACTACCCCGTCCGTTTACCGCCAGAGAGAATATTGTGAAATTTTTGTGAATTTTCTGTAATGGCAGGACAACCGATTTGAAAGTGGCGCGTTATACCTTCTGCAGGCCGAATAGTTGAGGTTCGGCTCTTCGTTAATGACTACTTCGGAATGGAGATCTTCATGACAAAAATAAAATTGGGGTGCTTGGCACTCATGCTGGTCATCGCAGCTCCCTTGAGCCCTGCATGGGCCGGCAGAGGTCATGGTCATGGCCATCATCATGGGCACCACCATCATGGACATCATCACCATCGCCACGGCGGAGGTGGGGGTTGGGGCTATGGAGTCGGGATCGGTCTGGGGCTGGGCCTGCTGGGTTACGGCCTGAGTTCCTATGCTCGCAGCCCCTCGTATCCACCTGCCTACAGTTATCCTCCAGCGGGGTATGCATCCGGTTATGGGTATGCGCCTGTCGTCTCGGTTCCCGCTGCTCCGCCTGTCTATATCCAGCAGGGCGCCGTGCAAGTACCGCCACAGGCTCAGGCCTCAAACTACTGGCATTATTGCCGAAACCCGGAAGGCTATTATCCTTACGTGAAAAACTGCCCGGGTGGATGGCTGCAAGTCGCACCCCAGCCTGTACAATAGCAAAATTGCCATGACTACTCCCCCTGCGCCTCCACCTCGGCAGGGCAAGGTTTTCAGTTTTTGATAGACCTTACCCTCGACTGCCTGCAAATCCTGAATATACCCTGAGCCAGGCAATGCGCCGCAGCGAGTAAGGCGGCGCATTTCAGCAGGTTGCCGCAAATTTGCTTTAATGAATGATGAACCGGCAGTTTGCGGCAGCCGTTTTCGGCGCATTGATTTATTTCGTTTGTGTTATTCCGCTGTCAGCTGCGGAATATGAGGCCCTGCGCCAGAAAATGGTGAGGGAAGTGATTGCCGCATCCGGTGATTCCCCTCCCGGAGCAAGCGTTGTAGCGGCAATGGAAAAAGTAGAGCGTCATCGCTTCGTGCCTGCCTGGCTCTCCATATTTGCGTATCGCAATCATCCACTTCCGATCGGCCACGGACAGACGATCTCGCAACCTCTCATCGTCGCGCGGATGACCGACCTGTTGAAGCTCAAGAAAGACGACAAGGTGCTTGAGATCGGCACGGGCTCGGGTTATCAGGCTGCCGTCCTGGCGGAGATCGCAAAATCGGTTTATACCATTGAAATCATCGAACCCCTGGGAAACGAAGCTGCGAGAAGACTGCAATCGCTGGGCTACGGCAATGTGAAGACCCGCATAGGGGATGGTTATTATGGCTGGCCGGAAGCGGCGCCGTTTGATGCCATCCTGGTAACGGCTGCCGCCAGTCATGTGCCTCCTCCTCTGCTCAAGCAACTGAAGCCCGGCGGACGCATGGTGGTGCCATTGGGCGCACCTTTCATGACCCAGTACCTGATGCTGGTGGAGAAACAGCCGGATGGTTCGGTTACCACCCGTCAAATTGTCCCTGTTCGTTTCGTTCCGCTCAGGGGCGACCATTGATCATCATGCCCTTGCCGCGTCCGCCCTTTATTGCCATCGGACTGCTCTCCGCCTGCGTACTGGCATATGAGGTATTGCTTACACGCCTGTTCAGCGTCATGCTGTGGCACCATTTTGCCTACATGATCATCAGCGCGGCGATGCTGGGTTACGGAGCGAGTGGCACGGCTCTCGCGCTGTCACGGGAAAAAATTGCCAGGTACATAGGCCCTGTCTATCTCACGACCGCCATCGGCCTCGCTTTTCTCATGCCCGCAGCGTTTCTGCTGGCGCAGGAAATCCCGTTCAACCCTCTCGAACTGCTATGGAATCCATTCCAGTTGACGCGCCTGCTCTCCATTTATCTGCTCATGATGCTGCCCTTCTTCTGCGCGGGAACAGGTATCGGCCTCATCCTGTCGCATTTTGGGCAGCAGGCTGGGCGCATTTACGCCTTCGATATTATGGGGGCGGGAATAGGCAGCGTGTGTGTTATCGGCGTGCTGTTTCTTATACCACCACACAACCTGCTTATCGTCCTCGCCGCGCTGGCCCTGTTTGCCGCCGCTATCGCTACAGTCGAGATGAGAATACGACCCGAGTGGCTGGGGATTGTCCTTCTCGGGCTGGCTTTCCTGGTATTGGTGGCAACCCCTCCCGACTGGTTCCGTGTGCATCCTTCCCCTTACAAGGATCTGAGTCAAGCCCTGAATATTACGGGCGCTCAGGTGATCGGGGAACGTTCCAGTCCACTGGGACAGATTACGGTCGTGGAAAGCCCGCGCGTTCCTTTCCGTTATGCGCCCGGCATGAGTCTTAATGCACTGGAAGAACCGCCGCATCAGTTAGGCCTATTCGTGGATGGAGACGGCCCCTCCGTGCTGACGCGCTTTGATGGCCGACGTGAGCCACTATCCTATCTCGACCAGCTTACCTCGGCGCTACCTTACCATGTACTGCAACGGCCTCATGCAGGCCCGCATGTGCTGGTGTTGGGAGCAGGGGCGGGCAGCGACGTTCTGCAGGCCCTCTATCATGGCGCGATCAGGATCGACGCGGTGGAACTCGACCGCAATATCATCAATCTCGTCAAGGAGCGCTTCCACAATTTTGGGGGAGATATTTACACGTTGCCCCAGGTGCATATACACGAGGCGGAAGCGCGCGGCTTTGTTAACGAAACCCGCAGCCGCTACGATCTGGTTCAGGTCGCCCTGCTGGATTCGTTTGGTGTTGCCGCCGCGGGTGTTTACGGCCTGAGTGAAAGCTATCTTTATACCGTGGAAGCTTTTCAAGCCTATCTGAGAAGGCTGATGCCAGGCGGAGTGCTGGCCATTACGCGCTGGCTGACCCTGCCACCGCGAGATGCCCTGAAATTATTCGCCACAGCGATAACTGCACTGGAGCAAATCGGTGTAGGCAATCCAGGAGCGCGCCTTGTAATGATAAGAGGCTGGAAAACAGTCACGCTGCTTGTGAAGAACGGCAATTTCACGGCGGCGGAGATCGAAGCGATCAGGAAATTCTGTCGCGAGCGTTCATTCGACACAGTCTATTACCCGGGAATGCAGCCTGAAGAGGCAAATCGCTACAATGTGCTGGCGCAGCCCTATTTCTTCGAGGGAACAACTGCGTTGCTGGGCGGGGATCGCCAAACCTTTATCGACCGATATAAATTCTTTATCGAACCTGCCACCGACAACCAGCCTTTTTTTTTCCGTTTCTTCAAGTGGGATTCACTGCGCGAACTGCTCGCCCTGCGGGAACAGGGGGGCATACCGCTTCTGGACTGGAGCTATCCACTGCTGGTGGCAACGCTGATCCAGGCGCTCATTGCGAGCGTTGCTCTCATTCTGGCGCCACTCCTGGTCTCAAAGGCACGTCGAGCACTGCCTCCCGCAAAAGTCGCTTTGTATTTCCTTGCCATCGGCCTGGCTTTCATGTTCATGGAAATTGCGTTCATCCAGAAATTCATACTGTTTCTGGCTCACCCGTTATATGCGGTCGCCGTCGTATTGTGCGCATTTCTGGTATTTGCCGGTGCGGGAAGCTGGCTCGCCGGGCGCTTGCAAAAGCGGTTCCGGCGGAGTGAACATCTGACTGTTGCAGTAATGGCAACAGGAATCCTTGCGCTGTTCTATCTCGCTATCCTGCCCAGCCTGTTTGATACGCTGATCCATTTATCCGATCCGGCAAAAATCGCCATTTCGGCAGCGTTGATCGGGCCGCTTGCGTTTTGCATGGGCATGCCCTTTCCCACCGGAACGATGAGGCTAGCTTTCACTGCAAGCGAGGCGATCCCCTGGGCCTGGGCAATCAACGGTTTCGCCTCCGTCGTGGGAGCGGTGCTCGCCACTTTACTGGCTATTCATCTGGGATTTGCTTTCGTGATCCTGTTGGCGGTAGCGATCTATAGCTTGGCTGCGCTTGCTTTGAGAGGATTTCCGGAGGGAGTCGCGGAGTAGGCTGGACCGGCAAGGTTAAAACGAGTGATAAACAGAGCGGGACGGAGATTCCAGCGAAATTATCGCCGGATTCTTTCTCAAGCTCTTCTGCAAGAGATTATATACATCCAGATCAAAGCTCAGGGATGAGCGCGCCTGTAAAAGATCCTCAAGCTCTTCCCCGTTTTGCACGGTTCCGAGGTGGCACCACTTGTCAAATACGTGAAGTTGGCTGCGGGCAGTAACTTCATTAAATTCACGAAAGCCGATTCTGCCCGGATAGGGCCAGGGTTTCAGGCGAAGCGGGATCAGCGCCTGCTTGAGACGCAGATAGTGAAGCTCTACCGATTCCTTGCCGGTGCAGACCCCATCACAGCGTTTGATTTGATGGGAAAAACATGCACTTCCCGAACGGGCGCTTTGGCCTCCGGCATTCTCGATTCCAATCACGCGCGGGCACAATCTATGGTCGAGGGCGATCTTGCGAAGCGCATCCATGGCTGCCTTTTTCGAGCGAAAGAAGCCGAAGAGACGGTTGAATCTTGACGGATCAATGTCATCTTCCGTTACGACGTTTATCAAGGGAACTTGACCGGGTCCGCCTGCGAGGCTCAGCGAAAACAAGGTACGCGTCGAACGTAGACGCCGGTTATGGATCGGTTGCCGTTCCTTGACCAGGTTCGATTCCAGCAGCAGGGCGCCCAGCTCGCCTGCCGTTTCTATCCATTCCACGCGGTTTACCTGCTGGCCGATGCGCATTGCCTTGCTGGATGAATGATCACCGCTGAAGTGCGACATGACACGCGAGCGCAACGTGACGCTCTTGCCGATATAGAGCGGCAGATTGTTTTCGCCATAGAAGAGGTATACGCCCGCACTATCCGGAATCTCGTCCAGAAAAGCCGCATCCAGGCCAGCGGGCAGACTCGGCCCTTTCAGCAAGGCGGCAACTTCGTCCAGAACCCGCTTCTCCCCTAATTCGCGTTTGGCCGATGCGAGATACGCCACCAGCAGATTCACATCCCCCATGGCACGATGCCGATTGTGGGTTACAAGCGAATGACGCTGCATGATTGCATCGAGACCGTGACTTCTATGCTCCGGATAGAGCCGTCGGGAAAGCTTTACCGTACACATGACCTTCTGCCGGAGTACTGCGCCCAGCCGCCTGAATTCACTCTTGAGGAAACCATGGTCGAACCGCACGTTATGCGCTGCCAGCACGGTCCCCTCGATATAGCCATACAATTTGTGGGCGATTTCATCGAACGCAGGTGCGTCTTTCACCATTTCATTGGTAATGCCGGTCAGACGGGAAATGAACGGCGGAATACCGACTCCTGGATTAACCAGTGTTTCCCAGCGGTCAGTTTCAACGCCGTTTTCGAAGCGCACGAGGGCCACCTCCGTGATACGGTCGTGCAAAGGCGAATCTCCGGTCGTTTCGAGATCCAGGACTACGAAATGCGGCAGGTTGGAAAACATTGAATTGTCGATCGCTGTCAGAACTGAACGCCCAACGAAACCGGAAAGAGGCAGCTGCTGAAGCTGAAAACCAGCACTGGATTACGTTGCGCCAACATCAGCATAAAACCACTGGCGGCCGCTTTAACTCGGAAGCCTGGGTCACTGGCCAGATATTTTACCGCGATTCCGAAATGGAAGGCTTGGCCCGTCGGAGGGTTCGCTGCTGTAAATTGAGGGTGAGATAGTACCGCCTTGGCTCGATACGACATTCCACTATCGCTTATGAAATTATCCGGTGCATTACGCACAGTCGCAGTTTTTGAAGCCGCCAAAGGCGCTCTGGTATTGCTGGTTGGATTTGATTTGCTCTCCCTGGTTCATCACGACATTCAGCAAGCCGCCGAGCACCTGCTGGCGCACACTCACCTGAATCCAGCCTCCCGTTATCCCCACATCTTTATTGATGTGGTCAACCAGCTCACAAGTACTCGCTTATTGCTGATCGCGGCTGGAGCCGGCGTCTACTCGCTGGCACGATTCATCGAGGCGTATGGGCTCTGGCGTGCGAAACGCTGGGCCCAATGGTTCGCGGCTGCAAGCGGCGCGATTTACGTGCCTTTTGAGCTTTTCGAATTGTATGAGCGTGTTACCTGGCTGAGCCTTGGCGCCTTGACGCTGAATCTGGCAATTGTTGCCTTCATGCTCTACCACCTGTTCCATGCAGGTGGCAAAAAGATGGCAAACGTGCACTCATCGAGCCGCTAGCTGTTTCAACCCGGTGCCGCATGGTTGGGCGTACCGTGTTACCGCTTTAAGGGTCGGAACAGTCAGTGTATCGCTCTGCCATGCCCATGACCTTTCCATTGAAACCTTTCCATTGAAACCTTTCCATTGAACGTTGCAACCTGTGCCGATCATGAGAGACACGTGCGGTTGCTCCGCGGATAACTTCAAAAAGTCAGCACGAGCGTTAGAAAAACTTCCCTGAGTGAGGTTCCGTACAGATTATCGGACTTCCCGAATTTAACCTGTTTTTAGAAATTGCACTCCAGCTTCCAGTACTGATGAGGAGACTCCTCATGGCAATAATACATGGAACGACACGCGGAAATGGGTAAAGTGAAACTGTCCTCATCCTCGATCTCCGCGCCCCGGAATCCGGCAGAGAAAATACGTCCAGCTACCCGGAACTGGCCACAGGAAACTGCGCCTGTCACGCCCCTCTATGCCCCTCTATTTTTCTCCATGGAGAATCTTATGCATCTGCCTCTTTTGACATGCTCTGCAAACCGCCTTGTCATTTCTGCCATATTTTTTCTGGCATTCACCTCTCCCGTCGTGCTTGCGCAAGCGCCGCAACCGGCGCAGGCCCCACAGCCCGTTGAAGCAACCATGAAAAACATGGTTTCAGCTATTCTGGCTAATTCATTGGCCGATTTTGTATCGGCAGGAGATGATGCATTTCAAGCCGGGATGACAAAGGAGATGCTCAGCAGCATCAACCAATCCCTCGCTTCGCGCCTCAAGCTGGGCTACACCACAACCTTCCTGACCACCCTGCACCAGCAGGGATTCGACGTATATGTCTGGAAAGTGGCATTCAAGGACGGGAATGATGACATTCTTATTTTCATGGCCCTGAAGGACCAGAAAGTCGGCGGATTCTGGTTGCGTTAGTTTGCTCTATAAAAAATGGATCAAATCAAGCCTGCGGTAAGGACTGAGAGGGACCGAGACCTGTATGAAGAAGATTAAATTGATGTGCGTTGTCCTTCTCATGCTTGGATTGATTCCTGGCGTTTCAGTATGGGCGCGTGGAGGAGGCGGGGGAGGACATGGAGGCGGAGGATTTGGTGGCGGACATATGGGAGGCGGAGGAATGCATTTTGGAGGCGGCGGGCACATCGGGGGTGGGGGATGGGCGCATGGCGGAGGAATGCATTATGGGGGCGGGGAGCATTTTGGCGGGGGAGTCGGCTATTATCGAGGCGGTGGAGTGGGCCGCTATCACGGTGGCGGATTTGGTTACTACCGGGGGTCGCGCGGTTTCTATCGCGGCTACGGTTACGGCCTGGGATTTGGATTTGGAGGATATGGGCTAGGACTGGGATTAGGCTATGGCCTGGGTTATGGTGCTCTAGCTTATGGGCCTTATTATCCCTATCCGCCCATGTATCCCTACCCAGTGGCGGTGCCTGTGCCCGCAGCACCGCCGGTATACATTCAACAAAACCTTCCGGAACAAAACGACACGCAAAACATGGTTCAGCCACAATCCGACTATTGGTATTATTGTCGGGAATCCGAAGGTTATTATCCTTATGTCAAAGATTGTCCCGGTGGCTGGGTACAAGTCGCTCCACAGCTCCCGCCCCAGTAATAGCGTTTACCTCCCTTATAGGCATTCGCACGAAAAGGTAAAAATTGGGGGCTAAACAAAAGACTCGCATCCTGCAAGCCATTGTTTGATGGTGAGTCGTGAGTGATTCGAACGCTCGACCTACGGATTAGCAATGTGCCGTTTCATATCATTCTTGGCCCCAAGAGGAATCACTTATTGTAGTGTGATATGCAGTGGGGCAATCAGGGGGCACCTGATGTACATTTTGGTGAAATTTGTCTGTATCCGGAGCGATTGTTGTGCTGGTGAGTGACGCGCTTCGTCCATCAATTTTTACTGCCCGGTTTCGCGCTTTTTTAATTGCGCTATGACTGTCAGGCTCCAGACGAAGATTAAGGAAGAGGAAAAAACAAAGAATCGGAAGTGATTTGAAGGGAATAGAAGCATATGTGCCGCAGTAAAAACAAAAGGCAAGATAAATAAACAGTAAAAATGTACCTTGCCCCTATTTACCTGATCTCTGTTTAGCCAGAACAAGTAAAGAGCTAGCACGTAGACCACTGTGTGAGGATGAGAGGCTAAGCTCTGTAACAATAATGCATAAGGTATTATGTAGTCCTCGATCTGATGAGAAATTACGATATTTGCGGGATATGGATTAAGCGAGCCGATAAAGGTGAAGTTGAAAAGAGCGTCAGGTATCCATAGTTTCCAGTTAACCTGGTAACTAAAATATAAGTAGCAGCAGCAAACAAAAGTGAAAACAATGAAATAAACCTATCCCCCTGGCGATAGGTAAATATCATTAAAAGCCCCGAAAGTAATATGAAATCCGTCCTGATCACGGGAAGGATGGCCGCAACAAAAAATTTGAGCTTTCCTTTTCTAATTAAACTGTATATTCCCAGAAGCGAGAAGAAACAAGCCATTGCATCAGGTGTCGAAAGCCGGGCGATTTCCGAATATCCGGTTAGCGCAGCAATAAACGGAAGTATTGCTATCGAGACTGTGGCTTCTAAAATAATTAAGCCTAGTACCAGGACAGACAACGAAGCGAGGATTGCGCTGATCACGTACGTTGCCTTCGTGTAACTCAAGCCAAAGCGCTTGAAGAACCGTATTAATTCGACATATGCAACTCTAGGTGAATAGAACGGAAGTTGCTGCTCTAAAGAAGCGGGATCTCTAAATACCGTTTCTCGATACTCCCCTGTTACCAGTTTCGAAAATCTTTTGGCACTTACCTCCTTCTTTATGTCTCCATACGTTTCCCGCGTTAGGTCCACCCCTCTATAGCCGTCCTTGTAATAAGCAGCGGCGACGTATGCAACCATATCCCAATTGCATTCCGGTTTCATGATTCCATATATCAATATGGCTGCTGCCGTGGCAACAATGATTAAATATCTGAAAGCCATTAAAAGTTCCGCAGGTTTTATGAGCACACCTTGGATTAATACCAGACGGTACAGTCTAAAGTAATACTGTGCAGCTAGAGCCAGATCGTTATTTGGATAGCCCTAAGGGTAGGATTTGACACCCTGCCGATATGAAGATGGGAGACAAGACCACCCTAGAGCGCTCCCGCGTCCGGTTGCTTGATGAGATCGAGAGCATCTACGCTGCCGACGTTCGTCGCTGTGTGACCGTGCCTTTATATCAGCATGAGTATGAGGCGTATGCGAGCCTCGCTTATAATATCGGTGTCGGTGCTTTCTGCCGAAAAGAACTACCTGGCAAACCACCTAATCTTATCGACTTGATCAATGCCGGACTGGTACGCGTCCACGACAGGTCCCCGATGATTATCATTGTCTTTCCCGTAATCGTCAGGAATCGAATCTACGAGAGAAAGGGATTTGTGAATCGTCGCAAACGCAATCTGCCCGGTCATGAATACAAGGTCCTGGACAAGCACCTGAAATCCCTCAGCCTACAGGAGAAATTCCACGTTCGTGCACGTTCTGACCGGAATTGCGAGTAGTGCACAAAAAAGCGGCGAGCGTAGAAGCTCTGTAATCGATTATTTTGGATGAGTTAAGGCATGGGATGGGTTGGAACCAGATCGCAAAGGCTGGGGCGGTTCTCGAGCTGATTGCCGTTGCAGTCGTCGCCGTATGGCCGGGCATTCATGCAATTCATGAAGACGGCAGGTCGAATGCGCCGAATGCGTGGCCAGGAAAAACAAAACGCTTGCCTGGAGCCGATCGGAGGCAGTGTCCCACGGGGCTGAAGGCATCGAAGAACACGCTTGCCAGATCCACAGCGCCTTTGGCGGGCGTGTAATTCTCGCGGAACAGGATCTCCGACATCTTGCGCCCCATTGCCGAAAAAAAATTGTATCCATAGGGCATGGGAACCGTGACCGGCTGTCCGTTTACCATGAACACGAAATTCATGCTCTTCACGTGCTCGGGCAGCTGGTCGTAGTACCGAATAGCCGTTTTCCAGCACGAGATGGCAGATCGTGACGGTCGAGTTCGGTATCACTAGGGAATCGGTGCTGAGAATGCGCGCCTCGATGCGATCTTTCGTGACCTTTTCATGCGGCATTGCCGCTATGGCGCGGTCCAGTTCCGTGTCGTTCATCCGTTTTTCCCTTTTAAACGTGCCCGCTGCGGGCAATAAAAAAGCCGCTGCGGTTGCCCGAGCGGCTTCTGATCTGGTTTAAATTGTTTCTACAGTTGGTACGGGATCGTTATGTCCTGGCCTTTGATTACGAAATCCTTGCTATCCCGCGTCAACAGCGTGAGCTTATGGACTCGCGCCGTGGCGTATATCAGCCCATCCGGCAGTTTCAGCCGGTACTGCCTGCGCAAGTTCACGGCTTGTTCGTAGATCTGTTGATCGAGGGGCAGCAGTCTGAACCTTGCAAGCAAGGCACGGACATCAGCCTCATTTTCCCGCTTCGTTCCCACCATCACTTCCATCCAGGTAATCGGACAAATGGCAGCGCCCTTGTACTCTCTCACCAAAGCGGTAGCCCCTGGCACGTCGTTCAGATGGTCGATGATGATATTCGTGTCGAACAGTATCGACCATATCAGCGTTTTCATCGGTCCCATTCCTCGCGCAACCTACGCTGATATTCGACACCATCACCGATATCTTCCCGGTTCTTCCACAAGCCGCGTGTTGCCTCAATCGGGTCGTTTTCGGGATGGTTTTGCAAAGTAGTTTCCACATACTGCTCAAGTGCTCGCCGGACAAGTTCCGCACGTGAGATATCTTGCACCTTTGCCAGCGCATTGACACGCCCCAACAAATTATCGGGGATGTCCACCAGGGTACGACTCATGATTACCTCCAACAGAATGATATACTGAATTGTATATCATCCAGCTGCAGGCGCACTCTCCCTTTTTGCCTCCTGCTGCGGCATGGCCGGTTTGCGCAGGTTTTCGGCCAGTTCCTCGGCGCGCAGGATGCCGTCCACGTTCGCCTGCTCTTCCTTGATGTCGAGTTCGCGGGACTTCAGGCGGTTCTGCTCGGACTTGTCCACGACTTCGAGCTGGAGTTTTGCCACCTGCTGGTGTAACCGCTCGTTTTGCTGCTGCAATGTATCGTCCGTCTCTTCCATGATCTTCGCGGCCTCGGCCTCGGTCTTCTTGACCTCTGCGGCGCGCTGCGCGAACTCCAGCTCGACTGCCTTCTGCTCCATCTGCTGCTGCGCCTGCTGCTCGGCCTGCTGCTGGGCCTGCTCGGGGGTCGGCTCCTGCATGCCCGACACGTTGCGCAACTACTCGGCCAGCTCGTGGCGGTTGAGCACGTCCGACAGCTCCAGCATGGCGGGATACATGACAGCCTGGAATTGCGGGGGGCAGCCTGCACCATTTCGGAAAACGCCTTGAGTTGCTGCGCCCTGAAGCTCGGGGACGATGGAATGTCCTCCAATACCACCTTGACCTGCGCCACCTCGATGTCGTTTTCGATGGCCGTGCCGGATGCGGTTGCCACCGGGCGGTTGAAGTACACTCTCGCCTGGTGGGCTCCCCGCTGCACGGAGACAGTAAGCGGCCACCCGATCATGTCCTGCTTGATGAATGCCAGCAGCTGCTCCCCGACGAGACGGCGGGCATAGCGGAAATTGTCGTTGGGCTCGGCCAAGACCGTGGCGCCCTGCTCCACCAGGTTGCTGATCGCAACGCCACTGGAGGCTTCGGTCGATTGCCCCAGCATCGCCCGGTAGACCCCGCCCACTTCCTCGATGCGTTTCTTGCGCTCCTGCACAAGCTGGAAAACCTGCGACACCAAGGCATGCTCGCGCGTCACCCGGAATCCGTTCGGATTGCGCCGTTGGGCACTGAGCACCGTCATCGACCGCAGGCTCGTGATATTGCGCGCCACCTTGTCGTAGGTATTCTGGTTCAGATCGAGCGCATCATTGTCCACTTCGACTTTTACCGAGTTCATGACCTCGTACAGCAGGATATCGAGGTCGATCACCTGGTCCTGCGGACCGCGCATGTCGCGCACCAGCCCGTAGTCGCCCCACGGGCCTCAGGGAAAAGCTTCGTACAGGAATCATCCAGCCTGTTCATACCCTTCAATGAATCGCTGCATGTCGTGGCGCTAACGAAAGTCCGAGTTGGTGCGCTAAACCAATACCGTTTCATCTGCGATCAATGTCGCAGACGTTGTCGGATTCTTTACTTGAGCACCTTGCTGGGCTGCAGACATTGCACAGGTGCGCGTTATCGCTCCCAAAATGAATCCTCAGCAAACAGATGCATACGTCAAGCCTATAAAATCCTGGCAACTACGAAGCTTGATCCAACTAATTTTCAAAATAAAAAACCGCGCCGCCACTGGAAAACTCACGGGCGAATGCTTGCAAGAAGCTGAACGCGCGATCGAGTTGATAATGAGACGGAATGAGCAGGTAATGAGCTTATTGCGTCGTGACAGATCGATGCCAGCGGGAACAACAGGAAAGTGACAAGGGGAGAATTTAGATGTGAGTACAGAATGACCCGCGCGACGAGAAATGCTACTCCGGCATCGGATCCGAAGTCCCCCGCTCATACGTCCGAAACGCTTCGCGCGCAGTCGGTGAAACTATAGCAGACTAGAGATTTGATTGATTTTTAAGTGGTAGAAAGATTCGCTCCCCGCCTCCATACAATCTCTGGATAGATTTATAATGAAAGTGGTTAAATAAATAGCCACAGAAAAAAGAAAAAACAAAATGAAAATGGTAAGAATCAGAATTTCCCTTCCCGAAGACCTAAAAAAGGTCGTCAATGAAAGAGTAGTTAGGGGACTCTACGTAAGCGCAAGCGAATATATACGCGAGCTGATTAGAGCAGACCTGCGTCGTCATTATCGCGTTGACGATTTGAGCGCGATTTGTGGACAAAGCGATAACCTCTCTCAGGCCCAATTATCCAGGACTGAACACAGGGAGGCGAATTTAGCTTCCGTAAGCGCTACACCACAAGTAAAGCATATTAAAGATATGGACTTTGGTCCAATAGCCCTTTACATCCCCCTTACGTACCATCTGTCATCCCGCCATTACTTTCTTCCAGTAGCGGCAGAAAATAAGAAAGGTCGGTTCTCGGGCCCAATGATGCCGAGGAGAGGGAGCATCTAGTTAATTAACCTTTCCCCACCTCTTATTGATCTGTTAGTTAAATGCAAGAAAGATTTGTTTCGATCGACTTCGAAACTGCTAATGCTGACCTTGCCAGTATTTGTCAGGTAGGGATAGCCACCTTCGAGGACGGGAAAATTATTGATAGCTGGGAATCGCTGATCAATCCGTTGGACTATTTCGATTGGTTCAATGTTGATATCCATGGAATTGATGAGTGCGACGTAAAGGATGCCCCCACATTCCCGCAAATTTGCAAGGAGATACTGAAGCGAATAGAAAATCATACCGTTGTAAGTCATACGTCATTTGACCGGACGGCTTTATCTCAAGTTATGGCAAAGCACGGTCTTGATATCGTCTCCTGCCAATGGCTCGATACAGCTCGGGTCGTAAGACGAGCGTGGCCCCAGTGGTCTCAGAGCGGATATGGTTTGGCCAATGTCTGTGGAGAGTTGGACATATCTTTTAGGGCACACAATGCCTTAGAAGACGCGCGTGCGACCGGGGAAATTCTTATTCAAGCATTCCGCACAACAGGAATAGGCCTGAAGGATTGGATGACAAGAATTCGCCAGCCTATCTGCCCTGGTTCCAATAAATCAATAACAATGTCAGGGAATCCGGAGGGTGTGTTATTTGGAAATGAAATTGTGTTTACCGGCGCGTTAACCGTTATGCGGCGAGAAGCAGCAGTGCGGGCCGCTGAGGCAGGTTGCACTGTTGCCGCGAACGTAAGAAAGACAACAACTCTGCTCGTAGTAGGCGATCAGGATATCCAAAAATTGGCTGGGCAAGATAAGAGCACCAAACATCGAAAAGCTGAAGAACTGATATCCAAGGGCCAAAAGATTCGAATTTTAAAGGAAAGTGATTTTCTCCATCTTGTGAAACTGGGAAGCTGCTAAGCCCACTTCCGTTTAAACTCATATTGCCAGATGTCAAACAGCTTGCTCCCTCACACCGATCATATTCGAGATCTATTAGAAAATCTCGAGCTGAAAATAGTCTTGGATTCGCCAGACAATAACTATCGCATTGAATACTTCACGACATCCCTTAAAGACCGTACCACTGGCGAGTTGCGTCTAACTCGAACATATCATCTTATTGATCTCGTCAACGGTGGAGCTACCCCTGAGCATTGGGATACTTTTGATTTGGATAAGCAAATGATGCTGGTTGTTAATTTACTTGCGTTTAGTGGCTACCGCATTGCGAAAGTAGTAAACGGTTGGGAAGCCTCTTGTCCATCCTGTAAAAACATCATTCGCGGAAAAATCTGGGATTCTCAACCCAAGGCCTGCACGATTAAGAGTCCTCGAAGATGTAAAACGGTTATTGAAGGCAGCAGCATTATAGAAAGTCTGCTTAGATAATCAAATGGGGTATTTGAGGGTTCTTTCGTAGCATACTAATTATTGACGGGCGTTAATGGCAGAGGCCCATTTCTTGGATCTCCCGCCATAGCACAGTAGCTGGAATCCAACCGGTGCAGCCGATGCCTCCCTCTGCCGCAGATACACCTCAAATGGCGCAAGCTTGGTTACGCCCGCAACACGCCCCTTGAAAGGAGGTGTCGAATCTTCAGCCAAATACTTGCCGACAGTATCGACTGAGTACCCAATTTCGCACGCAATGGCCCGTAAACTTTTACCTTGCTTGTGTAATATCCTGATTTCCATGTACTCCTCGTATGAAACCATGGCTGCTCAAAAAGCAACGACTATCCCTAGGGCGAGGTGTACCAATTCTCACTTGCCAACCTGTATCAATTTACATTTGCCGATGACATTTATTTAGGAGGGCTACAACTATAAGGCGTTTAGCACCTCGCTTATGACCGGCTTTATTCAAAATTTCGTTCTTAGTAAGTCATCCTCTTACAGATCGTAGGGCTGCATCAATTATTGGATGTCTCGAATCAGACTTTGACTAAGAACTTTGAAAAAGGAAGTACTTTTGGAGGAACCTACGAACGATATGGTGCAAATCGCCTTCTCCGTTTACGAGAACAAGGACGTCTTTGCGCTTTTGCTTGGCAGCGGACTCTCTCGTGCCGCTGAGATTCCTACAGGCTGGGAAATCACGGTGGACCTCATCCGGCGAATTGGGCATTTACAGGGAGTTGAAAATCATGAAGATTGGCCAGCTTGGTATCAGAAGATAGCGGGAAAGAAGCCCGACTATTCAGAACTGCTTGAGCAAGTGACATCTAAACAAGCAGAGCGTCGCGCAATTCTGAACAGGTACATTGAACCGACCGATGCAGAACGGAACGAGGGAAAAAAGATTCCAACCGCAGCGCACCACGCGATTGCTCGTCTTGTTCGGAGTGGATACATCAAGGTCATAGTGACCACGAACTTCGACAGACTTATGGAAAATGCATTACGCGAGCAGGACATCGAGCCTACGATTGTCTCTTCTGTCCATGCTTTAGAGGGCGCAGAACCGATGGCCCATTGCCGCTGTTTCCTACTTAAACTGCATGGTGACTACAAGGACTCACGCATCCTTAATACGGAATCTGAGTTGAGCTGCTATGAGGAGCAATACGATGAATTGCTCAAGCAGATTTTCAACGAATATGGGCTTATAGTGTGTGGATGGTCAGGGGAGTGGGATGATGCGCTTCGGAAGGCTTTTCTTCGAGCATCTAGCCGCCGCTATCAAACTTATTGGGGTGCGCGTGGTGACTTAGGCGACCGGGCCCAACGACTTGTCAATCATCGACGGGCTACTGTTATTCAGATAGCTGATGCCGACAGCTTCTTTTCTAGATTGCAGGAGCATGTTGAAACGCTAGAACAGGTCCAACCCGAGCATCCACGTACCATTGAGCTACTCGTCAACAGTACGAAACGCTTTCTTGCCAAATCTGAGTACCGTATTCAGTTCAATGATCTATTCACCCAGGAGACAGAAAATCTTATCGTGTTGCTGGGGGGAAACGATCTTGCTCCACCTTCAGCCTGGGACGCAACGATCTTGCAGAAGTATCTCTCGCGATATGAAGCAACAACGCAACCCCTTGCTACCATGTGTATTGCGCTCGGTAGATGGGGGGAGGGCATTGAGCTCTCACTTGTTGTCGAGATTATCAGGGCTCTTTGGGCAGATGCACTCCAGATTCAAAGGGGTATTCATTTCTACCGTGACTTACGTTCATACCCTGCAGTTCTTGTGTTTACCGCATACGCTTTGGGCCTAACTCGTGCGGAAAGATACAATGTGCTTCACGAGTTTTTTTGTAGTCGCATTAATAAAAAACCCGAGGGGACTGTACGGCTTGTCGATGGTCTTTTTCTCTGGGCTTGGGAAGGAAGCAAGAATGAGAAGTTAATTAAGGGATTAGCAAATCATCCTATCCCATTGAGTGAATACCTGTTCAAGCTGTTTTCCGATTGGGGAAAACCTTATCTGGGACTCACTTCTAATTTTGAACTGGTCTTTGACCACTTTGAAATGCTTGGTTCGCTTGTTCATTTGGAAAAGCACGACCATACCCGCATTAGCGAGAAGCTGGAGCAAGGTGGTTATGAATGGATGCCAGTAGGCCGCTTAAGTCTGCGCGAGGAATTTGATGACAGATTCGCCCTTGAGCAACTAAAGGACGAAAAAATCAAGCAGATTCTTATCCAAGCTGGATTTGCCAAGGGCGAGGTGGGATTTATCGAGTGGTTTATTAACAACTTCGAAAGCTTAGCCAAACAGGTTCGTTGGAATATGCTACTTAGCAGAAACTCATGAAACAGTGATTGCCCAGTATCCATTAGATGTGCCAAAGGGAAGTTCAACGACACCATACCTCCGCCCCATCCATATGGGAGCGCTCACGGGGGGGATGGCTTCGAAGGCGTCTTCATAAAGCCGCGTCGAGAGCACCCCCTGTCGGCTTTCTTACATTGAGCCTTTAGCCAGTCAGCACAGGCCGTTGTGGGGTAGTCATTCTTCTGCAGTTCAGTAAGAACTTGAAGCGAGGCGTGGCTGCGCCAATCGAGCAACACCGACTGCCATTTTCGCATCGTAGGCGAAGTCACCGCAGCTAAGGTTTCCTTGCGGCGCTTGTTGGGCAATTCTTAGTCTCGACACGAGGTCCGTAATGCCCTTTGCTCGCCTTGACGGCGTTGGAGTGGACTATGACGGCAAACCGTCTCCGTTCCCAGAATGAGAATCAACCGCGCTCTATTCAGACTCGACATAGTCGGCCAGCGAGGGAGGTTAATTTAGATAATCTAGATAATTAAGGAAATGAAGAACGCTTGATGCCATTTGAAAATTAAAGCAGGATATTAGAATCATGGTTGATTGGCTCCTTCCAGCAGGAACAAGTAGAACAAGTGCTAACTATTAAAGAACTTAATAATGAGCAGAAACCGACTGGCCGTTATGCTACTTTCACCAATGTCGAGTTTTTGCCACTCCAATATTCCGATTTGATTGAAACAAAGCTTACTAGCAAATTTATCGTCCCTTTAAGCTGGAAAAATGCAAGAGTAGTAAAGAGTAATATTTCCGAAATTTCCGTTGATGATTTTGCATCAGCCTACTCATCATTTGAAAGCTCCTACACATCGAGAGGGATTGCCCTTGTTAAGGGTGGTTGGCTACCCTGCGGCTTTGCGATACAAGGCCGCACGATGGTGTTTCCTGATAGATGTATTGTTACTGCGGTAAAACAAAGATTTCAGGAGGGGTTAAAAAAAAATGAAGAGGATAAAGACTTTTTAGATTTTCTTTCCACTCCGGGTATACGTCTCAATCCATCACTTTTTGTCGTTGAAGGGAATATGCGACAAAATCCAAACCCCAAGGTCATCAAACAGCAGTTCAAAGAGGTTATAGCGGTATTAAGATCCGCTCTTCCCCAAGCGAAGTTGTTTCCACGGGAGAGTGATAGCCTAAAAGGCATTATTGGCATTACTCAGGACACAAAGTCTAGCATTGAAAAAAAGCAAGACTTCTTATTGCGCCTTGCTCCTAAGCTTCAGCCACCCACCAGCGTCGCAAAAAAAGACGGGCTTTGGGAGGAAATACTGCTTACCGCTCAAGATTTCGACATTCCTAATACCGCACTCGTCGTTATCGCTGCGTTAAGTGCGATATCGCTTCCGCAAGGAACCAACCCGTCTAAACAGATGCTAAAACTTAAAAACGGGTTCACAAAGCAGGATGCATACAACGCCCTTGCAGACATTAGATCACTGGAAATCCTAATGCACCTGTTCGCTCTTCATCCCGACGAACATTTGGCTCTTTTAACTGCTGACAGGAACTTGGCCCTTTTCTGGAGCGGGCTACAAGTTTCGAACTTGGTCTGGATCGATAATCACCTTTCTTACAAGCTCTCCCCTTTTGACATACTAATCCCAAAAGCAACAGAGGCTCAGAAGGAGCATTTTTTTTCCTTATCTGCTCGTAGTAATTAATATTGATGCGGTTTGTGGCGAAAAGATAAGTTCAAGACGTACTACTATCTATTTACCAGGGAACTATAGCTCTACCACCCCTAGCATTGTAGCTATTTAATTAAAAAGGAATAGAGAAAGAAAATGCCTACCGAGAAAACATCAGCACTCGCGAAACTGACGCCGGAAGAGAGGAAGAAAGTGATTTCGATGGCAGCCGAGATGACTTTGACGACCGCGATTCTCAAGAGACGGGCGGCGCGCCAGGCGAAGCTGCGGGAAGAGATCAAGGCGGAGAGGCAAAAGAAACAGAATTAGGAGCAGGCTCAGCCAGTCCGAACAACGATCGAATCAGCAGCACCTATTCTGCAGCGGAGGCAGATAATTCGGCGAAGCCTTGAGTTAGTTCGCTCAAGCTCCTACGTTCCGGTTCTAGAAAAATGCCAAATTGAAACAATTTTGGAACGAGGGAATCAGAAGCGTTTAGTGCAGAAGCAAGGGAGTGGCAGGGTGGGGTCCCACACCGTCAATATTTGCTTGTCTCAACCTGCTCGAACTCAAGACAGCGATTACCGCAGCAAAACTAATTCTTTACTTACACCTGCACTTACATAAGGACTCGATAAAGTTATTCTGCTTCCAAGGCAAAATTAACTTCTTGATATATTGGTGGGTCGTGAGCGATTCGAACGCTCGACCTACGGATTAAGAGTCCGCTGCTCTACCAGCTGAGCTAACGACCCGGATTGAATGTACCGGAATTATTCAGTTGCAGGTCAACGCATGACAAAGGCAAATCTCTCACGCTTTTATTGCTTCTTTGCCGCCCTGAATCTGAGGGTGCTAATCCTACCACATCCGGAAAGAAATTCGAATGGTTCAATTACGTGACCGGATCATTCCTGATGCAGAAGCTTGATCTGGACATACAGGAGAACCGGCTCGCTCCGGCTGCGAACCCTCCAGCTGCACTTACGTGAACAGTTATCCAGCAAATCGATTCGGCTTAATGCACTCCTCCAGCATCGTCCGCATGCGCTGCCAGTGCGAACCCTCCCAGAAAACCCGCTGACAGATATCACACGTGCTGAAATGGTCGAAACGCTCGCGTATGGACGGCGGCAAGCGCTCAAGCACTGCGGCCTTTTCAACAGGCCGCAGAGGCGCGTTGCAATTCAGGCATAAAGTAAACGGCTTGATGCTGTGTGCGAGATCCAGCCGCTCGAAAATCTCGCAGAGCTGGTCAGGAGGCTTCAAGGCCCGCACATAACATCCATGCGTAATCGAACGCCGCTTGAGCAGCTCCCGGTCGCGGGTGAGCACGATGCGCCTTTCCTGAGCGGCGAGCAATTCGATCTGGCGGTCATGATAATTATTGTCGTACAGTGTGTCGAAACCCGTCATGCGCAACAGGTGCGCCAAACCACCCAGATGGGCATCCGCAATGAAGCGTGTTACCCGCAGGGGATGCTCGCGCACATGCAGCAGAGGTGTAACATCGACCATTTCAAATTTGGGAAAGACCGCGACCCGGTCGCCATGCTCCAGTATTCGATCGAATCCCGCCGATTCTCCATTTACCAGCACCAGTTCCACTTCGGTGTGCGGTACACCCAGTGCTTCGATCATATGCTTGGTGGTCGCTGCGCGAGCGCAGGGACAGGTGAATTCCCGCTTGCGTCGCTCGGGAGCGAGAAAGTCATTCAGTTCCTCATAAAAACGAAATGTAGCGGTGACCATGAATCAGTATTGCACTTTTCAGGCTTAAGCGCATGATTACCCGTTTTACAGCAGAATCAACGGCAGTCGCGCAAGAGTGTTCTCTTTTTCTGGAGTAACATCATCATACTGACGAACGTCTGCCGTTCGTCGGCCATAAGCCGATTTCACTAGCGGGGGGAAACATGCAATTCATAATACGGGAGGGTCGTCCGGTGGATGCTGAGGCGGCCGGAATGATCTGATACGAAGCATTCAGGACCATTTCTCAGCAGCATGGTTTTGAGCCTGATTTTCCCTCGTTCGAAGTGGCGCGTGATCTCCTGCTGGCGTTGCTTTCGGGACCCAATGTATATTCAGCCGTGGCTGAAAGCGAGGGAAGAATCATCGGCAGCAATTTCTTGTGGCAGGATTCCGCCATTGCCGGCATTGGTCCACTGACGATAACGCCGGAAGCCCAAAGCGGCAGGGTGGGTCGGGGCCTGATGGAGGATGTGCTGGAGCATGTGCGCAGTAAACATTTCGCCGGGGTTCGGCTGGTGCAGGCTACATACAATAACCGCTCCCTTTCCCTCTACACCAGGCTCGGGTTTGAGGTACGGGAACCATTGGCAACTCTGCAGGGAACACCCTTGCGTATTGATATCTCCGGCTACAATGTTCGTGCGGCAGTGGCGGAGGATGCAAACACATGCGACCACCTGTGCCGGAAGATACACGGCCACGATAGAGGACAGGAATTGCGCCATGCGATTGCGCAGCGGACCGCAATGGTGGTGGAACATGGAGGCCGCATTACCGGTTACACGACATTAATCGGTTTCATGGGGCATGCGGTGGGAGAAAGCAATGAAGACCTCAAGGCCCTGATCGGCGCCGCGGATGCGTTTGCGGGCCCAGGCTTTCTCCTGCCCGTGCGTAATAGCGAGTTGTTCCGCTGGTGCCTGCAGCAAGGACTTCGGGTAGTTCAACCGATGAATCTGATGAGCCTTGGCCTCTACAACCAACCCTCGGGCGTCTTCCTGCCCTCCATTCTCTTTTGAGGAAGGGTCGGGACTGGCGACAATCATGCCGGTACAGCTGGATACGGCCGATAGGCGATAAGGACGGATAAATCAGACAGGAGGCCAGATGTCTCAACATGAAACACTCCTGCGGGAAGCGGTGCGTCTCGCCAGGAACAACCGTGAACGCGGCGGCCGACCCTTTGCCGCAGTCCTCGCTATTGATGGACAGGCTATCTCTATCGGCGTCAATGATGTCGTGCAAAGCAATGACCCCAGTACGCATGCAGAAATGGAGGCAGTGCGCGCTGCCAGCCGGAACCTCGGTTGTGCTGATCTGAGAGGCAGCATCGTTTACGCCAGTGGCCACCCCTGCCCCATGTGCCTGGCGGCCCTGGTGATTGCAGGAGTGGACGCCGTATATTACGCTTTCGACAACGACGATGCGGAACCCTATGGTTTTTCGAGCAAAGCCGCCTATCAGAAGCTACGGTTGTCACTGGAGCCTCCGCCCCTGCCGCTCATTCGACTCGATCTCGGCCTGTCTCCCGCAGAACTGTACGGCGCATAGCTTTGCAACCTGAGAAAGACGGCAGGAAGAGAATAAGAAGCAAGGAGACAAGAATAAGGAGATAAGGCGTGGCCGTGCGTTCCGCGGCTTTTCTGGCGGGTCGGCAAGAGTGTCGAAAAGTATTGCAAATTCCAGCTCAACAAACGCTCTTTAAGTACCCGTCCTGAGCAATCAGAGAGTTATAATGACGATACATATATTGCCTGCCAAAGAAAAAGACACAGACTTTATGAATAAGCCACCATTGCAAGACATGCTGCTCCTTCCCCGCATATCGGACGCATCAGATGGACCACATGTACCGGACGTACCTGATACACCGGACGTACCTGATACACCGGACGTACCGGATGCACCGGAGGTACCCGTAGCGGACGCACCGGGCGTAGCGGATGCACCGGATACGCCGGACGCAGCGGACATGACAGACCACGGGGATCATGCGGGAGCAGCAAGCAATGGCGAAAGTCCCATTGACAGCCCAATTGACGCTCCGATCGTTGAGGAAGCAATAGACGACAGAATAATACATCCTATGCACCTTACTCGATTTCTGGTCACGAATTTTCGCTCGGTAGAGAACAGTGGCTGGATTGAGGTTGATAGTGTTACTGCGCTCGTCGGCGTGAACGAATCCGGCAAGACAAACCTGCTGGTTCCACTCTGGAAGCTGAATCCGGCAGTCGGGGGAGAGATCGTGCCGGCTTCCGACTACCCGAAAAAACAATTCGGCAACGTGCGACAGGCACCGGAAAACTTCTGCTTCATAACGGCGGAATTTGAGGCAGGAGAGCTTGGGGAAGAACTTTGCGGCAAGCTGGAGATCTCCAGCGAAGAGGCCTCCCTCATTGCTGTAAAGCGATACTTCAATGGGGATTATTCGATCTCCTTCCCCCGGCGGGAAGAGCTTGGCGAGATCAGGAGATCATCAGGGGAGGACGCAGAGGATGTTGTGAATACGGTAATCCACTCCCTTCCGAGATTTGTCTATTACTCTGAATTCGGAAATCTGGATTCTGAAATCTATCTTCCCCACGTAGTACAGAATCTTCAACGCACTGACCTTGGGCCCAGAGAAGCAGCCAAGTCGCGTACATTGCGGGTTCTTTTTAAATTCGTAGGCCTCGAACCGGGAGAAATTCTTGAGCTCGGGCGGGACTTCCCAAGGCGCAAGGGTCGTCGTCGTGAACCCACAGTGGAAGAAATCCGGGAAATCGCGATGAAGAAAAGGGAGCGTTCCATCCTGCTGCAATCGGCAGGCGGGCTTCTGACGGATAAGTTCAGAAACTGGTGGAAGCAGGGAGATTACAAATTCCGCTTCGAAGCGGATGGAAGCCATTTCCGCATATGGGTTTCCGATGACCGCCGGCCGGAGGAAGTCGAGCTCGAAAGCAGAAGCACGGGGCTTCAGTGGTTTCTGAGTTTTTATCTGGTCTTCCTCGTGGAAAGCGGGGGGGAGCACCAGAATGCTGTCTTGTTGCTGGACGAGCCGGGATTGTCGCTGCACCCCCTGGCGCAGCGCAACCTTTTTGCCTTCTTTGACAGTCTTGCAAAAGTCAACAAAATCCTCTACACGACCCATTCACCCTTCCTGCTGGATGCAGAGCACCTGGGGCGCGCGCGCAAGGTGTATGTTTCCGCAAGCGGAACGACCCGGGTGACGTCCGATCTTCGCAGCGTGGAAAAGGATGTCCGGCAGGCAGGAGCCGCCTATGTGGTTCACTCGGCGTTGAACCTGAATATTGCCGAGAGCATGGTAACAGGCTGCCAGCCGGTCGTCGTGCAGCGCCTCTCGGATCAATATTATCTCTCGACTATCAAGACACTGCTCATTGGGGCAAACAAAATAGCCCCCAAGCGCGAACTGCTCTTTCCCCCGGCCGGCGCCAGCAAAACGGTAGGCGTGATCGCAAGCATTATCAGCGGGCGCGACGAGACGCTGCCCAAGGTAGTCCTCCGGGATGATGAAGCAGGGAAACAAATCAATGCAGAATTGAAGTCGGATTTGTACAGCGACGCGCAAGAGCGCATCTTTTCGACGGATAATTACGTTCTCTTCAGCAATTCCACGACAGAGGATATGATACCTGCGCCGTTTTTTGCACAAGTGATAGACCGCTGGGAGAGGAATACGGATACGGCCTTTGCGGACGTCCTGGTCAACGGCAAGCCGGTGGTGGAGCAGGTGGAGGCCTGGGCCGAAGCGCAGGACCTGGTGCTACGGGATGAATGGAGAGTTGAAGTTGCAAAGCGCGTCAAGGAACAGGCGCTGAAAAAAGGCATCGGCGCGTTTGATGCCGGCACCATTGCCCGCTGGGCAAAGCTCTTCCAGGAGCTGATCCGGAACTGATCCTCTCCGATGAGTTGCTGCTTCCGCCGCTTTTGCCATTGGCTTCGGCGTTCAAGGCGATTTGGAGCTTAAACGGAAGCTTCTCATCACTCACGAAGCAAGCGGTCGATGATATTGCACCTGGGCCCGTCGGTGGTTCCCGCGGTAAGCACTGTGCCGTTGCGCGAAAAGATTCCCATTGTTGCCGTGTGAATACCTTCGCCGGCAGAATATGACTCGCGAGGCGGCAGCCCCTGCCAATCGCCATCCAGCACGCTTGCTGCCAGAACACGAAACCCAATGGAAGTGCCGGAAGCTGGCGGGCATTCTCATAAAAGGAAGAAGAAGCGGTATAGGAGAAACACTAAAAGAGAAGCGCTGAAGGAGAAGCCGAAAGGAGAAGCCCGAAAGAAGAAGAAAACTGGCGCGCTGCTGCCTGTTCGCTGATTTCCGGGCGCATTTCTTCCCGGTTCTACGGCAGGTAGAGCCGGTATCCTGGTGCGGGCCCTTTCACAGTAGCGCAAACATAAGCCATCTGCGCGGACAGGCAGTACCTGTACCGCTGACAGATGGTTTCCATTCAGTACAACACTGTTTCCTGCTCGTTGTGGTCGGTATCACTGGCAAGCGAGGCGATATTACCTCTTATGCTGCAACTGATGACTTCCACGCAGCTTTTCCAGAATCCCCCGGAGAGCAGTTGCAGGGCTCGGAAATACCTGTTGGAGATTTCGGTGGGCGCGGTGTAGCGGCAGGTGATCCCCAGGCCTTCTTCATTGAGATTGATTGTCTTGTGCCACATCCAGGCGGGGAAAAACAGAACGTCGCCGGCATGGAGATCGAATTCATAACGCGGCGCATATTCCACCAGGGGATATGCATCCGGCTCGCCCGGTTCCCCTTCCTCATTCGCGCTGAACTCCGCAAACCGGCGCATGCCATTGCCAAGTGCTGCCGGGTATAGCAACCAGGAATACTCGGATTCGATCAAGGTCCAGCGCTTGGAGCCGGAAACGGCAAGATACCAGTTGGGCCCTTCCTCGCAGTGGTAGTTGGCGTTCAATCCCGCTCCCAGGCCTAAGATCAGAAAGCTCAGAACCGGCTTCGAGGGCCGCCCCATGACAGGGAAATACGCATGCGAACGCGGAATGCGGAAGTATTCGTAGAAAGCCGGATTCTGATCGAGCAGCAATTGCTGCGGAATGTAGTTGCAGCGGCGATCCTCCGCGATCTCGCGCAAGGAAGTGTTCACCATCTTCTTGCTCCGCTTATCCAGAGCCTGGACGATGGTATCCGGAAAACGTTCCGCAAGTTTGTCGAGCGTCCAGTCAACCGGCGCATTGCCCACGAACTCCCGCATGATGCACGGCACGCCGCGCTTCACGTGCTCCCGGTAAAACCGATTGGGCTCTATCTGGCCGGGTTGATATTCCGTGATGGAGAGAACCTGCCTGCGCGGCACGCTCTGGTCCTGCAAGCGTTGCAGGATCCGCGATTCGGTACGCTTGCGCGCATCCCGCAGCAGTCCCGGATTACGGGACAGATGCTGGCACAGCATGATGCTCTTCAGGGTCAGTACATTCCAGTACCCCAGCGGCAGTTTCTTCACGGCGCGCTTGCCCATGCGCTCCACCAGAAAGGTACGCAAAAAAAGCTGCTGCTCCATCACCAATTGCCACAGAACATAAAAAAATGTCGCCATTCCGGCGAGCGGTATTGCTAACGTGTCTCGCACACGTGTCAATGCAGTAGTTTTTCTTGGCTGGTCTGCAATCTCCATGGAAGCCCTCCCTCTAAGGTTGATTCGCCATGAGAATCAGTTCATTTAACTCCTCATCTTATGGGCTAATTTTATGGATTAAGTCTAGCCCGTATCTCGACATAATGGAAATAATGGACAAACGCGAATTGACGTGCAGCTTCCTCCTTCAATACTAAAAACAGAGAAAAAATCTTCAGCGATATATCTCCCTGCGATGGCCTGGTCTCACAGCGAGAATCCGCACCGCGCTGTCCTCGATATTTGCGATAACGCGGTAATTGCCAACACGATACTTCCAGAATTCATTCAGGGGTGAACGCTTCAGGGTTTCACCGATATTGCGTGGGTCGTCAAGCACCGCCACACGTTCGTACAAAAAAACCAGAATACGGCGTGCCACGGGCGGGTCGAGTTGGCTCAATTCACGCTCAACCGCAGGATCTAACTCAATCCTCCACACCATAACGCTTCATCACTTCCTCTATCCGCGCTGTCCGGGTTTTACCGGAACGAATATCGGCCAGGCGTTGCTCGGCCAGATACAAATCTTCCAGATCATCCAGATGCTCACGGATCGCCTCAATGATGTAATAACTCTTGGTCCGCCCCGTTTTGGCCGCCAAGTCTTTCAGCCTGGCTTCCAGATCACTGGGAAGCCGAATCGAGAGAGCCATAAAAATTCCATTAGATTCCATTGCGAGCAATGTAAATTGCGATACAAGTATCACATAAGGGATGATGAGTTGCAATTTTTGCATTGAGCGAATGTTCTGCCCCAATTCGCCTGGTAGAATCAGAAAGCTCTTTCCGCAAACTATCCGCTCGGCAGCCGGCGTTCCAGGAACCAGTGTTTCCCGGGTTTCCTCGAATGAAGTCACGTCCTGCAGAACTGCCTTCGCTTCCCCGTTCTGGGTAGTGACCAGAGGCTCCCGCTGCTCCGCGAGTCGCGTCAAAATCTCAGCCGCACTGGCTTTAAGATAACTGGTCGGTTTGACTGGAGATGAGTAACACCTTCATGTTCTCGTAATATTCTGGACAAACTTGATATAGTCTTCTTAAGGACCGGCCGCCAAGAGGGCTTTCCTGACACTGCTCAGGGAAAACCTGTTGTTATATTAAGGGTATTCACGGTATCGGCGAACCAGAGGTAGATCAAGCAACTCTGTCAGTAGACATGATGTTTTTTGATTTTGGTACCTTTTCCTTAATTGATCTAAACTAAATTGTGAGTTGTGACACAGGGAAGGTGCTGTCGGCACGCTCCATCAAATCCGGGATGCCCTGAATCTCTAAATCGTTTCTTACTGCAGAGAAATAATGAAAATTACACGTTGCTCTAAAATCCAGAGCTTGATTGTGGCAGGAGCGCTGAGTATCGCAGTTTGTTTTGTTTCTCCTGTGTCCGCAGAGGTACATTCTTACATCCTGGACACCAATGGCAAAGGACTGACCGATCTCGGGACACTAGGCGGAGGTTTCACGCACGCCTATGGCATCAACAACGCTGGGCAGGTGGTTGGAGTGTCTGCCACGGTCGCAGGTGCTGAACATGCTTTTATCACCGGGTCCAATGGCGTGGGCATGACCGACCTCGGGACGCTGGGTGGACGTAACAGTGTGGCCTCAGGCATCAATGATGCGGGACAAGTGGTGGGATTATCCGATACGGCCGCAGGTGCTACGCACGCTTTTATCACCGGGTCCAATGGCGTGGGCATGATCGATCTCGGGGCGCTGGGTGGAAATTTTAGTTACGCCTTTGGCATCAATGACGCGGGGCAGGCAGTGGGGTTCTCCACCACTACGGACGCAGGTGATGAAGTCGCCTTCATCGCTGGCCCCAGTGGGGTGGGCATGACAGACCTCAATTCGCTGGCTGACCTGCCAACCGGACTTGTTCTAGAGAACGCCCGCGATATCAATAACGAGGGACAGGTCATCACCGAGGGTTTCCTCCCTATCCCTGAGCCTCAATCCTATGCTTTGATACTCGCGGGCCTGATCCTGGTGGGATTCATGGCCCGGCGAAACCTCGAATCGCCCCGGCAATGACACTTGTTGTATTTGCCCGCACTCGGGCAGAATACGACAGATTGCAGCGAGCCGCCATCCAATCCGGGCAGCGCTCTGAGGCGCGCTTAGTTTGCCGAGGCGTGTGTTTTTTTCCTTTTCGTTTGAGGCGGAGCATTGGAAGCGGTTTTCCGGGAGGTGTGTTTTCCGGGGTTGGATCTGACTGATTCGCTGGCGGAAGCAGGCGCCACTGTGCTCTGCGCTCGCTCTGTCCGGGGCCGCGCATCTGTTGTCGGCCCTGTTGTCGGCCTTGTTGCCCCCACGGTCTTTTTCTCCGGCAATACCTCGGGGGTGTCCATCACGATGCCGAATACATCGGCAAGTTGAGAATCGTCGAGCACCTTGCTCCTGGCAGAAGTCTTCCTGGTTTTGGCGGGCAGTTCCGCCGCCTGAATCACCAGGTCATTGGCATCCACCTGGCGCAGCGTGAAGAGGAGTTCGGGCTGCGCATCCAGGCGAGCGCCCACGCTGTAGAGCACGGCGGCGACGTGCTTGCACATCATCGCCCAGTCCGGGCAAGAGCAGCGAAGCTGGATGTCCCGGGGCGTGGGAAACAGACCTGTCTTCGGCTGACAGATGCGCTCCATCACGGCTTTCGAGAGCTTCCCCTGCAACAACTCGACCAGCGAGGCGATGGAACCGGTGCATTCCTCTGCCAGCGACTTCCAGTGAGTATCCGGCACAGCGGTGATGCGGATTTCGATCGTGTACAGGCTGGACCCCATCACCTGCGCGCGCACCTTGCCCGGCTCGATCTTGAGATCAATGACCGAACCGTTGCGCACATAAGTGCGCCCACGCGGAAGACGATTTTCCGAGTCGCTGTAGGTTTCCAGATTGTCGCACCAAGCCTTGCCCCAGAAAGTCCTGGCGATAGTCCGCCCCTCGATTCGCACCGGGTGCATATCCTGCCCGGCCTTCTTTGCCTTCGTGACCGCCTTTTCGGCCTGCGCCCGCCGCTCGGCAGCCGGCACATGGGGTTTCCAGTATTCGTAACTCATGCACTCATTCTCCCACGGATCGGATGTCGAGTCTGACCAGATCGAGCAGTTCCGCATCGCTCATCTCAGTCAGATTGATTTCCGCGCCGCCTTCAAGCACATCCTCCGCCAGTTGCTGCTTGGAGCGGATCAGATCATCGATGCGCTCTTCGATGGAGCCCCGGCAGGCGAACTTGTGCACCAGTACATTGCGGTGCTGGCCTATGCGCCAGGCACGGTCGGTGGCCTGGTTTTCCACGGCGGGGTTCCACCAGCGGTCAAAGTGGATCACATGCGAGGCGGCGGTCAGGTTCAGCCCGGTTCCGCCGGCCTTGAGCGAAAGGACGAAGAAAGGGCATTGCTCATCCCCCTGGAAGCGCTTGACGAGTTCGCGACGCTTGCCCACCGGCGTGCCGCCATGCAACACCAGCCCTTCACGCCCGAAGATATTGCCCAGAAAAGCCGCCAGCGGAGCGGTGGTCTCCCTGAACTGGGTGAAGAGCAGCATCTTTTCCTGCCTGGCCGCGATGATCTCCGCGATTTCGGCCAGCCGCCTGAATTTGCCGCTGTCTTCCGCTTTCCACGCACCATCGCCAAGCCATTGGGATGGATGATTGCAGATCTGTTTGAAACGCATCAGGAATGCCAGTACCAGCCCCTTGCGCTCTATGCCTTCCGCCGTTTCCAGCCGGGCAGCCAGTTCCTTGACCGCATGCTGGTAAAGGACAGTCTGGACGGTGCTCAAAGCGCACCAGGCGGTCATTTCGGTCTTGTCCGGCAAATCCTCGATGATGCGCTTGTCGCTCTTCAGGCGGCGCAGGATGTAGGGTTTGACCAGCGCGCGCAGCGGACCGTAATGCGTCATGTTCTTCGTGAATCCGGCAAAGGTCTTCTGCGACCCCAGCAGGCCCGGATGGGTGAAATCGAAAATGGACCAGAGATCGGAAAGACGGTTTTCCACGGGCGTGCCGGTGAGCGCGATGCGCGTCTCGGCCTGGAGTTGCTTGACCGCCTTCGTCTGCTTGGCGGATGGATTCTTGAGCGCCTGCGCCTCGTCGGCTATCGCCAGATGCCAGCGCATCGCCAGCAGATTCGGCAGGCGCATCAGCGTACCATAGCTGGTGATGACCAGATCGGTGCCCGTCAGCCGTTCGGCATCCAGCGCACGCAGTTCCTTCTGTGTCATTGTCGAGGGGTGCGCGATGAGGCAGCGCAGGGAGGGAGTGAAGCGTTCCGCCTCCTGCTGCCAGTTGGCAAGCAGCGAGGCCGGTGCCACCAGCAGGCTGGGACACGTTCGCTGCAAAGTGAGCAGCAACGCCAGGACCTGAAGCGTCTTGCCCAACCCCATATCATCGGCGAGACAGGCTCCCAGCCTCATCCGGGCGAGCAGGTGCAACCAGCGCACTCCCGCCTGCTGGTAGGGACGCAAGCTCGCTTTCAGTGCCGGGCCGGGAGTGACGGCGGCCAATCCTTCCGGCGAGCGCAATCCCTGGAGCATCTCGGCCAGCCAGTCTCCGGCGACGACTTCCGACCAGTCCGGATCGGCAGGCACGGCATCATCGAGCGCCGCGCCCGCCAGCAGGCGCATGGCCTGGTCGAAAGGCACGCCCTCCGCCGCCGCATCCTCGATATCCCGAAAACGGGCTATGAGATGGGAGAGCCGGTCGCGATCCAGTTCTACCCACTGGCCGCGTATCCATTGCAGGCCGGCACTCGCCGCCAGCAGAGACTGAATTTCGGCGGGGGTCAGCGGCTGCCCGTCGAGCGTCACTTCCATATGGAAGTCGAGCAGGGCATCCATGCCGAGCAGGGAGGGATTCTTTGTGCCGACGGTAGCGGAAACCTTGGGCCGGGCGGGACGATCCGCGGCCCAGGTTTTGGGCATGCGCACGACGATACCCGCTCCTTGCAGATGGGGCACGTCCTTGAGGAAGCGCACAGCCTCCTCGACACCCCAGCGCAAGGGATGATAGATATCCCCATCGTCGACCATCTCGGCCAGCCAGTCGCAGCTCTCTGCCGCCTTTTGCACCGGCAGGAGCAGGGACAAAAGCTGCGCCTTCTTCCTGCCGCCGGAGAATTCCGCCAGAGCTTGCGAAAGCGGCAGGTGCTGTGGCTGGCCGTGCGCGGACAGGCGCGAGGTGTAGGTGGCAAGGAAAGCGAACGGGCATTCCGCATCCTTGCGATTTTCGGCGAGGTTGAAATGCACGCGCCCCACGAGATTCCAGGCCGGATGTTGCGACTTGAGAAAATCCGGCAGCGTCGCGCCGGAAGTGGCCAGTTCCGTCTTCACGGCCGCCTCGATCTCCGCCCAGAGCGTGCGGAAGGTTTCCGGCGCCAGATACTCCGCCCCCGTCATCGGTGGTGCATCGAGGCACAGGGTTTCGAGGGCCAGCGCATCGGGTGGGGCGACAGCGATCTCGCTGTCTCCTGGCGCCGCGGTCAGCGCCGTGACAAAGCGCGCTGCAAAATCGCGCCAGAAGGCCCATAGTAGAGGCAGCGCGGTGGTGACTTCCGACGCACCCAGGTGCAACAGGCCGTAACCGGCACCTCGCGCAAAGGCCGCGGCAAGCCGGTCAGCCAGCGCATCGGCCAAGAGCGGCGCCTCCGGTTCCGCACCGAACTGGAGATGCCCCTTGGGCGTCAGCTGTACGGCGAAATTCATGCCGCGCGACTTCCTTCCGGAATGTGGAAGACTTCATTCATCCCGATCTGCCGGCCTACTTCCAGCTTCGATCTGATTGATCACCTTAACGCCTCCGAAACATATGGCCGCAAGCAGGACCATGCCGCCGCAGATAATAATAGAATGAGAATAATGATAATCTGTATGCATTGAGATCCCGATCAAGGGATATAAGGCTGCTTTCATTACACTTTACAAAGCTTCCTGGCTAAGGATGTCGCATAGAGGTCGGTTGATGTAATAACTGGAACGCCCTATTTTTTGTTTGTGCAAAAAGCCACCTTCGGATAGTGAGTCCAGATATTTCGTAGCGGTTAAACGCGACACCTTCAGTTCGTTTTGCACAAATTCAGTTTGTGTATAGGGATGTGAAAACAAATTGTTGATCAGGTCCTGACTGTAAAAAGAATAGTTTTTATGAATTCTGTGTTTCATGATTGATTAGACGTGTATAGAAAACAGTAAGTTAATATACATTTCAACAAATATATAAAGGTTAAGGCGTTTTTCTATACAAGTCGCGATTAATTAGTGGATCACCTTCTGCTTTAATCACGTCTTTGATATATGCCCAGCGGATAACCTCTTTTTTAATTTATATTTTGTGGAAATGAAAAAAGTAGCGCGTCGGTTAACAGCAGCGATTGGTAAAAAACAAGACTTGACCCTATTGTTCTCAAACCCATTGATTCTTCGCAAATCATGCGAATGAGAATCGGGATAACTGCATTTTTTTGGGATTATTGCCGCTTTCTATTGCCGTGATTCTCCCCCAAAATAAAGGTATCCCAACACCCATCACGAGAATGCGCCGCCATGATCCTGCTGCTGACCCTCCACGATATCGCCCGCATCGTCGCGCACCAAGGTTTGCCGGGCTTCATCGGCAGTCTGGTCCGGCAGATCGAGGACGATCTCCATCGCTGGAACGAGTTCGACAAGAGCACTCGTGTCGCCAGCCACTCCGAGCTCGGGGTGATCGAGTTGATGCCGATCTCGGACGCACGCACGTACAGCTTCAAGTATGTCAACGGCCACCCTTCCAACACCCGCATCGGACTGCCGACGGTGATGGCGTTTGGCGTGCTCGCCGACGTAGCGACCGGCATACCGCGCCTGCTGAGCGAACTGACGCTGATCACGGCGTTCCGCACCGCGGCGACCTCGGTGGTGGCTGCGCGCATATTGGCTCGTCCGGACAGCCGCACGATGGCGCTGATCGGCAACGGCGCGCAGGGCGAATTCCAGGCACTGGCGTTCCACCACCTGATGGGCATTGCCGACATCCGCCTCTACGACATCGACCCAACTGCTACCTCCAGGCTGCTGGATAACCTGGCCGGGACTGATGGGCTAAGGCTGACTGTCTGCCACAGCACACGCGAAGCAGTGCAAGGCGCCGACATTGTCACAACCGTCACCGCCGAGAAGGTGCTGGCAACCATCATCAGTGAAGACATGCTCGAGGCGGGCATGCACGTCAACGCGGTCGGCGGCGACTGTCCGGGCAAGACTGAGCTGGCGGCCGGAGTGCTGGCGCGCGCCAAGGTGTTTGTCGAGTACGAGCCGCAGACGCGCCTGGAGGGCGACCTGCAGCAGATGCCGGCCGACTTCGCCGTCACCGAGCTGTGGCAGGTGCTGACCGGCGCCGCCGAGGGCCGCACCAGCGGCGCCGAGATCACGGTGTTCGACTCGGTCGGCTTCGCGCTGCAGGACTTTTCCGCGCTATGCCTGGTCGAGCGCCACGCACGCGAGATGGGGCTGGGCGAGAAGGTCGCGCTGATCCCAGACATGGCCGACCCGAAAAATCTGTTCGGTCTGTTGCGCGCTTGATTCTGTAGTGATTACCGGCGAAATGGACAAGATCGTCGCCAGCCGGCGCTGTCCGAACGATTTGAGCAAGATTGTTGCGCTGTTGGAACCACACAGGGCCGAACTGGCCGGGTAGTAATCGAATCCACCTGCAACTGGTACCGGCTGACCGATGGATTGGTGGCGTCGGGCTATGAGGTCAAGCTAACCAACACGGTTTTTTGCGGTTGCGATCATTGAGGATCGCAAATGCAAGTGAATCGACGGACCGAACGACCTTGAAACTTGGCCAGCGCTTCGGCGGTTTTTAACAACTCATCCAATATGTAGCCTGCGCCGGCCGGTCGTTCGCGCCACATTAAAAACATGAGATTTTCTCGCCCGACTGTTGCCACCCCCACTTCCTTAATTCTTCTGAAAGTCTGGATTTCTTGAGAATTTTTATCTTACTTTTCTCCTGAACTTCATCTTTTTTCGTTGGAGTAATTTCTTTTTCGTAACGATCAAGAATGTCAAAAAGAGTAGTTTTTTCTATATAGTGTAGTCACGATCTTCAGGATATGAGAGGCTGGGTGGGTCAGGGAAGGGGACTCGTATGAAGGATTTGAAGCCCGCATACCGCCGGCACGATATATCCGATGAGACCTGGACCTTGCTGGAGCCACATCTGCCCGGACGCAAAAGCGTCTGGGGCGGCATTGCCAAGGATAATCGCCGTTTCATCGATGCTGTCTTCTGGATATTGCGGACAGGAGCGCCTTGGCGGGACCTTCCGCCGGAGTACGGAGGATGGAGCAACACGCACCGCCGTTTCATACGCTGGCGGGACAAGGGGGTTTGGGAGAAGTTACTGGAGATTCTGATTGACGAGCCGGACTACGAGTGGCTGATGATCGATGCAAGCCATTGCAAGGTTCACCCGCACGCTGCTGGAGCCAGAGGAGGGAATCAGACCATGGGCCGCACAAAAGGGGGCTCAACACCAGGATACATCTGGCCGTGGATGCGCATGGTATGCCGGTCAGAGTCCTTGTTACACAAGGTGCCGCAGCGGATTGCACTGAAGCCTGCCGCCTGATGGAGGGAATCGTTGCCGAATGCCTGATTGCAGATCGTGGCTACGACAGTGACGCGATCATCGAGCAGGCCATGAAGCAGGGCATGGTACCTGTCATTCCACCGAGGAAGAACCAGACAAGGCAAAGGCCGTATGATAAGTATCTCTACAAACTCCGCCATCTGGTGGAAAACGCCTTTCTCCACCTGAAACGCTGGCGAGGCATTGCCACCCGGTACGCCAAAAACAGCGCATCATTCCTTGCCGCCATCCAGATCAGGTGCATCGCCCTCTGGCTCAAAGTCTCGTGACTACACTATCTAGGCCATGGCTTCGCATTCCGAATAACTATGTTTGTGAGTGGCATTGGGGGTATATCGCACGGAGAGAGGTGATGTACCCCTTATTTATACCCCCATGTACCCCGAGATGCAATGGAATGTGTTGAGATGGAATAGGATGAAAAACCCATGAAAAAACCCGCATTTAGCGGGCTTTTAGGACTTCTTGGGACTTATTGGAACAGTGAGACGAGGAGGATCGAATTGAAATCTAATTCCCTGTAGTAAAAAGGATTATTAAATATGGCAAGAAATATGCCCCCAATTATGCCCCCTTCATGCTGTCTCGTTGTCTCAAAATCCGGTTAAAATCAATTATAGACCATCTGATAAAGAGAAACCCCGAGGGCTGGCCGACAGGGCTTTTGATCTCTTACCTGCCGCACAGCTCTGGAGCCAAGCCGCCGCAGGTTGTCGGGGTTATCGCACTCGCCGACTTACCGGATGCATCAAGGCTGCATCTGCCCCTGCTGAGCAATCATTCAAACAAAGGTAATCTGTCCGCTGTCGTAAACACTGCCGCGCTCGTCGTCATGTTGCATGATCCGGCCAAGCGCCATCAAAGCCGCCACGATTCCATCGATGCGCCCGTTCGACTTGCTCTTGTCGGGCTTCATGTTACCCGCCTCATCCTGCTTGATGCTCACGTTTGAGGCCATCCATTGGAGCACTTCATTCCCGGCATGGTTTATTTCCTGCGCCAATACCCGCCGCTCAAACTCTTTAGTCGGCGCACTCATCGATGCGTAGCCCTGCCCGAACCCGATCAGCTCGAAACCGTCGCCGGAGAGCTGCGTTGCCAAGTGAGTAGCGTTCCAGCGGTCAATTGCTATTTCCTTGATGCGATACTGCTCTGCCAGCTCGTTTATTTTCGATCTGATGATTTCGTAATCGATTACGGAGCCCTCAGTTGCGATTAAAGCGCCTTGCCTAGCCCATACCTCATACGGAACCCGATCACGCTCTGAGCGCCTCCTGATGCCTTCCTCGGGCACGAAGAAGAAAGGCAGCAGGTGAACCGTTGATCCAAGGGGAAATGCGAGCACCAAAGCGGCTATATCGGTCGTTGTAGCCAAATCCAGGCCAGCGTAGCAGGTCTGTTTCGTCAGGTCCGGCAAAGGCGCATTGCATTTGTCCCAGGCTTCCATCGGAATCCAGCGCGTATTCTGTTCAGTCCAGATATTCAGCAGCAGTCGTTTGAAGGTGTTTTCGTATCCTGGCAATTGCTGCGCCTTGGCGCATTCCGCCGCGAAGTATTCCTCTTTCACTGAAACGCCCAGGCCCGGGTGCGCCTTGCGCCAGGTGGCAGGGCTCGTCCAGTCATCCTCTTTGCCTGCCTCAAATATTACCGGCAGGAAGGCATCATCCTTGATGATCCCATCACGCACCTTTACCGCGTAATCGTACAGCTCAAAGCAGAGTGAATGCCGGTCATAACCTGCCGTGGTAATCGCCACGGTAAGAGGCT